>Ga0334888_1004700_pt1 | contig 12147 bp, 12 predicted proteins | sample GraSluR1_MG_FD_207227 | JGI IMG/M metagenome (GOLD analysis project Ga0334888, IMG submission 207227) | Sludge microbial communities from methane-producing bioreactor in Wageningen University, Netherlands - Granular Sludge_3_08-R1 | ecosystem: Engineered > Bioreactor > Anaerobic > Unclassified ...
GTGCTGGCGGAGGAGGGCATCGGCTGCATCGCCTTCTCGCCGCTGGCGCAGGGGTTGCTGACCAACAAGTACCTGGGCGGCGTGCCGGACGATTCGCGCGCGGCCAAGCCGCACGGCTTCCTGAAGCGCGACCAGATCACCGAGGGGCGGCTGTCGCAGGTGCGCCGCCTGAACGAGATTGCACAGAACCGCGGCCAGACCTTGGCGCAGATGGCGATCGCATGGGTGCTGCGCCACCCTGGCATGACCTCGGCGTTGGTCGGCGCGAGCCGCGTGGGCCAGGTGGAGGACAACGTGGCGGCGCTGAACAATTTGGACTTCTCCCAGGAAGAACTGGCGGCGATCGAGGTGATCTTGGCGGAGTAGCCCGGGCATCGATCAGCAGACGCGCCGGGAAAATACGACTATGCGGCGTAGGCAGTTCTCGTCTCGACGGCAAGTGGGGTATGATATGGCGGCCCGGCCGATGGTTTGTTCAGTGGATAGGAGAGAGATAAGGTGAAAGTAGCCGTACTCATCAAGCAGACGCCTGATACCGCCGAGCTGCCCAAGGTCTCGGCGCAAGAGGTGCAGAGTGGCGCGGTCAAGGCCACCATGGTGATCAACCCTTGGGATGAATATGCCGCCGAGGAAGCCATTCAGTTGGGCGACCGCTACGGGGCCGACTCGGTGGCGATCACCATGGGCGCTTCGACCGCGACCGACGCCCTGAAGCACGCGCTCGCCATGGGCATCGGCGAGGCGAAGCTGATCGACAGCAGCGGCGTCAGCGGCGACATGTGGACGACGGCCTCCATCCTAGCCGCCGCGGTGCGCGCCGAGGGCGACGTAGACTTGGTGATCACGGGCAAGCAGAGCGTGGACGAGAACAGCAGCAGCGTCTTCATTGGCGTGGCTTGCAAGCTGGGCTTCCCCCTAGCTGCCAACGTAGTCCGCATCGTGGAGATCGCGGGCGGGCGCATCACAGTCGAGCGCATGGCGGACGGCTCGCAAGAGACGGTGTCGCTGCCTCTGCCCGCGGTGATCAGCGTGGGCAAGGAGATCAACGACCCGCGCTTCCCCAGCTTTATGGGCATTCGCAAGGCCAACCGCGCCTCGATCCCGGTCGTATCTGTGGCCGACCTGGACACGGGCGAGCTTGTGAAGCGCACGAATTGGACCAACATCCGCAAACCGGATGAGAAGACGGGAGCTTGCGTCATCTTCGACGGGGCGACCGCAGCGGAAAAAGCGGCGAAGCTGGTCGACGCCCTCGTGGCCGACAAAGTTCTCTGAGGGGGGAAGCATGTCTGTTCTGGTATGGATTGAGCAAAGCAACAATCAGGCTGTGCCGAGCTGCTGGGAAACGTTGGGCAAGGCGCGGGAACTGGCCGATACGCTGGGGACCGAGTTAGCCGCAGCGGTGATGGGCTCCGAGACGGCGGCAACCGCCGCGGCTGCCGGGCAGTACGGCGCAGACGTGGTATACGCCATCACCAGCCCGCTCCTGTCCGAATACCGGCTCAGCGCCTATGTGGCAGGATTGGAGAAGGCCGTACAAGAGGCGGGCGCGACCGTACTTCTGGTCAGCGCTACCACGCGCGGGCGCGAGTTGAGCGCGGCGACGGCGTGCCGGCTGGATGCGGGTATTGCGCCGGACGCGACGGATCTGCGCATCGAGGGCGGCAAGCTGACGGCTGTGCGCCCGGTCTATTCCAATAACCTGCTGGTCGACATCACCTTCGAGAGCGACTTGCAGGTCGCCAGCGTGCGACCGCGCTCCTTTCCCATGCCGGCTGCAGGCGACGCCAAGGCCGAGGTAAAGGAGTTGGCGCTTGGGCTGGGCGAGGAAGGGATCGCCGAAAAGATCCTCGATGTGCAGCCGAGCGATGGCGCCGGCGCGGACTTGGCCGACGCGCAGATCGTGGTGGCGGCCGGGCGCGGCGTCGCAACGGACCCGGAGAAGGGCTTCGCGCTGGTGAGCGAACTGGCCCGAGCCATGGGCGCGGCGGTAGGCGCCAGCCGCGCCGCGGTCGACGCAGGCTATGTGCCCTATCGCTATCAGGTCGGCCAGACGGGCAAGACCGTGCGGCCCGACGTCTATTTCGCGGTGGGCATCAGCGGGGCTATCCAGCACATGGCCGGCATCGGCGGCAGTAAGGTGATCGTCGCCATCAACCGCGATGCGGACGCGCCGATCTTCGAGAAAGCCGCGTATGGCGTGGTGGGCGATCTGTATGAGTTGCTGCCCGCGCTGACGGCTGAGTTGAAGAAGCGGATCGGCTAGCGCGGCGGCCAAGCGAAACAGAAATTGAACGGGGGGAGCAAGCCGGACGGCTTCGCTCCCCCGTTTGCTGCCTGCCCTCTGTGCAGTTTAAGATAGAGCATGCAATGACGGACCGATCAAGCGCACGCGAGAACTCAGCCATGCAGACCGACACGCAGACTGATGAATCCCAGCCATACCGAGCCTATTTTCGCTGTTTTCGGGGCTGTCCCGGCGAATATTCTCTCTACGATGTGATCTATACGTGCCCAACTTGCGGCGGCCTGCTGGAGGTGGCGCACGACATGGACGCGCTCCAGCACAAGCCTGCGGAGGAGTGGCGCACGCTGATCGACAGCCGCGTGGGCACGACGGTCTGGCCCTATGGCAGCGGCGTGTGGGGCATGCGCGAATGGGTTGCGCCGGACCTGCGCGACGAGAACGTCGTCAGCATGTACGAGGGCAACACCAACCTCTATTGGGCGGAGCGCCTGGGCAAGCAGATCGGCCTGTCCGACCTGTGGATCAAACTGTGCGGCAACAGCCATACAGGCAGCTTCAAAGACCTGGGGATGACCGTGCTGGTGAGCGTGGTGAAGCAGATGATGGCCGACGGCAGCCCGGTGCGCGCCGTAGCCTGCGCCAGTACGGGCGACACCAGCGCGGCGTTGGCCGCCTATGCCGCCTGCGCCGGCATCCCCGCCATCATTTTCCTGCCGCAGGGTAAGATCAGCGCGGCGCAACTGGTGCAGCCCGTAGCCAACGGCGCGCATGTGCTGGCGCTGGACACCGACTTCGACGGCTGCATGCGCATCGTGCGCGCCGTGACGCAGGACAACGCCATCTACCTGGCGAACTCGATGAACAGCATACGCGTCGAAGGCCAGAAGACGGTCGCCATCGAGATCGTGCGCCAGTTCGACTGGGAGGTCCCCGACTGGATCGTGATCCCGGTGGGCAACTTGGGCAATATCAGTGCGCTGTACAAGGGGCTGAAACTGCTCATGGAGCTGGGCATTACGAACAAGATGCCGCGGTTGGTCGCAGCCCAGGCCGACAAGGCCAACCCCTTCTATCGCAGCTACCTCAAAGACTTTGCCGAAGCGGAGTTCGTCACCGCGCAGCCGACGCTGGCGACTGCCATCCAGATCGGCGCGCCGGTGAGCTACGAGAAAGCCGTGCAGGCGATCCGCGAGAGTAACGGCGTGGTCGAAGCTGTCTCGGAGCACGAGTTGGCGAACGCGGCCGCGCTGGCGGACCTGACGGGCATGTACACCTGCCCGCATACGGGCGTGGCGCTGGCGGCGCTGTTCAAGCTGGTGGAGCGGGGCGAGATCACGCGTGACGAGCGCGTGGTGGTGATCAGTACGGCGCACGGCCTCAAGTTCACCGGCTTCAAAACCGGCTACCACGAAGGCAGCCTGAGCGAGGTGGAGAGCGAGTATGCCAACCCGCCCGTCTACCTGCCGGCGGACGCCGCGGTCGTGAGGGAGACCATCGAACGCAAACTGGACATGCATCGCGGAATGCTCCATGTCTGAGTCGAAGCCGCTGCTCGACTACCATGCCGCGTCGTTTTCCGCGGGGCGCATGGATTTCGCCTGGGAGGAGTTGAGCGAGGAGGCGCGCGCCCAGGCCTACGCCGACTGGGAGGCGGGCAAGGGGCTGATCGGCGGCGACCCGCGGCGGCGGCCCAACTCGCACCGGCTGCCGGCATGGGGCATCGACCGCCCGTTTTTCCGCGCGCTGGCGCTCGACGACGCACGCGGGCAGAACGGGGATCGGCTGCGGGCGCTGCTCGCCTCGGACCGGCCCGCAGAGGCGGAGATCGGCTTCGGCCGCGGCGACTTCCTGCTGGACCGGGCGCGGCGTCACCCGGAGACGCTGTTTCTCGGCTACGAGACAAAGACCAAGGCGACGCGGCTCTGTCTACAGCGCATCGAGCGCTACGCCATCGGCAACCTGTGGCTGAGCGACGACGATTGCCGCTTCAACCTGCCGCGCGTGATCGACGACGGTCGTCTCGACATGGTGCATGTGCTCTTTCCCGACCCGTGGTGGAAGGAGCAGCACCGCGTCAAGCGCTTGTTCTCGCCGCCGTTTGTAGACTTGTTGGCGGCGAAACTGCGGCGGGGCGGGCTGCTGCACTTTAAGAGCGATGTACAGGAGTACGGCGAGTTGGTCGCCTACCTCGTAGCGCAGCACGGCGCGTTTTCGGCGCATGACCCGTCGCTGTCGGCGCATATCGGCGAGTTCGTCGCCACGCATCGCGAGCATTGGTGCATCCGCCACAACCGGCCCGTATACACATACTATTTCGCAAGGCGCTAAACCGCATGGACGGGGAACAGGCAGACCAGGCATCCGGCAGTGCGACAGAAACTGTCGCCTATGACGCGATCCCGCGCGGCCGCGGAATGTTGCTGTGGCAGGGCAAACAACTGCCGGGGCCGGCGACCGTGCCTGACGTACGCCTCACGGAGATTTTCGACCCGCGCAGCGAATTGCCCCTGGCCCAACTCGACATCGAGCAGCATACGCCGCAGTCGCCCGACAGCTTCTTGGACCAGGCCGTGCCCAACTGCCTGTATTACGGCGACAACCGCGAGACGCTGGCCTACCTGCTCGCCAACGGCTGGCGCAGCCTCGTGCGCATGGTCTATATCGATCCGCCCTTCGGCACGGGCGTCGATTATGTGCGCAAAGTGCGCTTGCGCGGCGCAAATAACCGCGTGATCGGGCAGAGCGCCGAATACCGCGACGCCTGGGTGGGCGACTCGTATTTGCAGTTCATGTACGAGAGGCTCTTCCTGCTGCGCGAATTGCTGGCGGAAGACGGCTCGATCTGGCTGCACTGCGACTATCGCCAGAATCACCGGCTGCGACTCCTGCTGGAAGAGGTCTTTGGCGAGGAGAACTACCTCAACACGATCAGTTGGCGCAGCCAGGTGGCGCGCGGGGCGAAGGTCAACGCCTTCTATTTCCCCTTCAGCACGCAGTACATCGAGATCTTCGCCAAGAACAGGCAGGCGCCGACGCTGTGGAATCCGCAGAAGAAGCGGCTGACCTTCTCGCGCGACGAGGCCGCGGCGCAATTTATGGAGGACGAGCGCGGTTTTTTCCGCACATCCGACCCGGGCACATACAGCTTTGAACGCCTCAAACAGCTTCACCAGCGCGGGCGGCTCTATGCGCCCTACGGCGGCGAGATCGTGATCGACGAGGAGAACCGCCGCGTGTTTGCCTCGAAGGGCGGCAACATCGGCGTGAAGTATTACCTGACGCGCATCCGCCGCGACCGCTACGCCGTGGAGCGCGGCGTAGATAACCTGTGGGACGATGTGCCGGGGCTGGGCGTCACGCCCGGCGAGGACATCGGCTACCCGACGCAGAAGACGGAGGCGCTGCTGGCGCGTGCCATCGCCGCGTCGACGCGGCCCGGCGACATGGTGCTAGACTGCTTCGCGGGATCGGGCACGACAGCCGCGGTGGCGCACAAGATGGGGCGGCGCTGGATCGGGTGCGACATTAGCTACGGCGCCATTCAGGCGACGCGGCGACGCTTGCAGCGCGTCGTGCAGGAGGTGGGACCGGGCTTCGCCGTCTATCGAGTCAACGAGACAGACGCCGGCTTACACAGCCCGCAGGCCGAGGTTACGGTGCGGCGCAGCGACGAGGTCGCCGGGCAGATCGAGATCGACGTGCTGGACTACCGGCCCGCCGCCGAGACGCTGGCGGCCATCGCGCCCGGCGAGCAATTGGCGGAGGCGGGCAACGGCGACTGGCGGCGGTGGATCGAGGCCATCGACGTGGACACGGCTTATGACGGGCAGGTGTTCCGCGGCCTGTACGCGGACCTGCCGCGCAGGCGGCGCGATATGGTCGAGGGCAGTTACATCATAGGCGGCGCGCCGGATGAGGGGATCACCGTGGCGGTGCGCATCACCGACGTGCTCGGCGACGAATGTCTGGTGATGCGGCGGGTGTAGACTGTTTCGCCTTTCGGGAAGTTCAAGGCCTCCTGCAAGGTTGTACAATCATTTTGGGGAGCGTATTGACGACATGGCAACGCCTGTATTGACGGTATTGGAAGAAGACCGGCACGCCTGGTTTGCGGGCCGCACGCGCGCCATCCAGAAGTATCTGGACGCAGAGGTCGGGCCGCATGGCCCCGGAGAGCGACGGCTGGTGTTGGACATCGGCAGCGGCGCCGGCAACATGGCGCATCACCTGGCGCATTACGGGCATGTGATCGGCCTCGATTACAACGCAAGGCCGCTAGCGGTCGCCGCGCAGCGCGGCTTGACCGCGGTGCAGGGCTGGGGCGATGACCTGCCCTTTGCCGGCAACAGCGTGGACATCGTGGCGCTGCTCGACACGGTGGAGCATGTGCCGGACGAGCTGCGCCTGCTGTCCGAGTGCGAGCGCGTACTCAAGCCGGGCGGCAAGCTGATATTGACGACGCCGGCGTTTATGTGGCTGTGGAGCTACAACGACGATATCAACAACCACCAGCGTCGCTATACCGCGCTCGAACTGCAACAGAAGTTGGAGGTGTGCGGGCTGCGCGTCAAGCGGATGAGCTACAACAACTTCTTCCTGTTTCCTCTGGTGGCGGGCGTCCGTCTGCTGCGCCCGGAAAGCCCGAACCTGGATAGCCCGCATCTGACCGAAGACGAGGACGTGTACCAGGTGGAGATGGAGCCGATCCCGGAGCCGCTCAATACGGCGCTGCACACGGTCTACTGGCTGGAGGCCGAGATTTTGCAGCGCGCGTCGCTGCCTTTCGGCATCAGCATCATCTGCGTAGCCGAGAAGCCGGCGTAGAAAAAAAGTCGCCGCCGATGGAATGCCGCGTGGGGTGCGCCGCCTGCTGCATCGCCCTGTCGATCAGCTCGCCCATTCCGGGGATGCCGGAGGGCAAGCCGGCGGGCGTGCGCTGCGTGCAGTTGGATGAGACAAACCGCTGCAAGCTCTTCGGCCTGCCGGAGCGACCTGAGGTGTGCGTACGCCTGCAGCCCAACCCGGAGATGTGCGGAACCTCCGCGGAAGAGGCGCTGGCCTACCTCACCTGGCTGGAAGCCGTCACCGCGCCGGACGGATAGGGCCGCCGCGCCACCCATAGGCCGATCGCCAGCCACACGGCCATGCCGACCAGGCCGGTGACGCCGCCGAGCAGCGGGTTGACGTTGGGGAAGAGAATGCCCCAGATGCCGTAACCCTGCCCGTTGAGCGCGCCGTGGATCGAGCCGGCGAGGATGGAACTGCGGTGGCGCAGCGTCATTTCGTTAAGGTAGATGCCGACCGCGGTCATGAAGCCCATCATGGCGAAGATGCCCAGCACCGGGTAGCCGGGGTAGTTGAAGCCGACCAGGATCAGCGGCGCGTGCCATAGCCCCCAGATGACGCCCAACAAAATGTAGGCTTGCACCTTGCCCAGCGGCATGAGCTTGGGCAGCAGATAACCGCGCCAGCCGAACTCCTCGCCGAAGCCGAATAGGCCGTTGATCGTCGGGCCGACGATGATGGAGGAGAGAAACGCCACAGCCAATACTTGGGCGCTGTTGAAGTCCGTTCCCGTGTCTAGATCCTGGCCTGTCGCGGCCATCATCTGGCGGAATTGGACCAATTGCCAGTCCGGCTCGCCCAGGCCGAGCAGCCAGGTCAGCCCGTAGATAATGGCGAAGGCGGCGGGCATGAGCAGCGCCGCCGCCACATAGGGCCGCCACGAACCGAAGCGCAGGTTGGTGATGGCGAAGCCTTCGCGCGTCACGAACTTGATCGTCAGAAAGGTCGCCAGCGCCGGCACCCACATCACCCCGGCGATGGCGAGTTGCCCGTAGATCGGCGGCGCGTCATGCATGCGCAGGCCGGTCAGGATCAACGCGCCTTCGATCAGGTAGGTGATGGCGAAAGTGATGGCGAGGTACGAGAAAATGCCTCTGCGGTCGAGCATGGGACGCCTCCGGCGGAGTTGCTTTTACGCCTAATCATACCCGGCGGATGCGCCTGGAGGCAAAGGCGGACAGGCGGATTTCGACGCGCGACGTTTTAGCGCTGGGGCGGGGTGCGCACGGTGACGGGGGAAGCGGCGGCGTCGCTGAGCGAGGACGCGACGGTAGCGCCTTGTTCGGTCAGCAAGTAAACCGCTGCGGGGAACTTCATGTTGCCGGCGAGCAGGCCGCGCTTCACCAGGCGCTGCACGACCGCGGCAGGAACCGTGCGTACGGTCGAGCCGTCGGCGCGGTGCAGTTTGCTGGTCTTGGCCCCGTCCAGGGTGCGGTGCGTCTTGAGGTGCTGTCCGCTGACCAGGGCGACGAGGAGGGCGGCTTCTCCGGCAGTGAGCTTCATCGGACGAAGGGCGATTAGCCCAGTTCGGAAACGTGCTTCTGCAAGTCGCGCTGCGAGATCTTCACGTAGGAATCGGTCATGATCTCCGCCATCTCCGCGTCGCTGAGGCGCACGCTGAGGATGTCCAACGCGTCTTCAGGCGATTCGCCGTAGGCGAGTTTCTTCTTGCCGTTCTTCAGGTCGAAGAGATACATATAGTGCGGGTTGCTGAAACTGCTCATGCTTTCACCAGCGCGCCTTGATAGAGATCGGAGCCGTGGCGCACGGCGTCCAGGCCCTGGTTAATGATGTCGTCGTACTTGCCCGCCAGCAGCTCCCGATAGAACTGGTAATCGACGCCTCTCACTTTTTCGTCGTCGGGGAAGCGGTGATAGTTGTCCTTCGACATGAGGCTCTTGCCCTCGGCGATCAACTGGAAGCCCAGCGCGGAGCCGGGGTAGGGCGCGTAGTAGGAGATGGACGGGAAGACCCACTTCATGCGCTTGAGCATGCGCATGGTCTTGAAGGCGTCTTCCGGCGTCTCGCCGGGGATGCCGAGCATGATGTTGGCCCAGAACTTGGGCGGCTCCTTGCCCTGCGCCTCGTACTCGTCCGCGATCTTGTTGAGCAGGTCGATGGTGAAGTTGTTGTCCTCCTCGGTGCATTCCTTGTTAAGCAGGCGCAAGATGCGGTCGCTGCCCGACTCGAAGCCGATGGAGATGGTCTTCCAGTTGGTTTCGCGGATCAGGGCTTCGAACAGGTCAGGCCACTGGCGCACGGTGTCGGAGCGGGCCGCGGCCCAATAGGGCCAGACCTTGTTGGCGCGGCGCGGGTACTTTTCGATCCACTCGCGCAGCCAGCGCGGGTTCTGGAAGAACATGGAGTCGTGGATGACGATGGAGCCGACGCCGTGCTTGTCGTCCAAGTAGTTTAGCTCGTCGATCACGGCGTCGACGGGACGGCGGCCCATGTTGGGAATGTAGGAATTCTCGTTGCAGAAGACGCACTGCCAGGGGCAGACGCGGCTCGTGAGAATGGTGACGACGGGGCCGGGACCCCAGCCGCACTCCGGCTCTAGAGGCCAGTTGAACTTGCGGCGCACGCGCCGGCTGGCGGGCTTGGGCCACAAGGTGCGGTCGATCATGGGCCACTCGGCCATCGAACTGGCCCCCACGCCCTGGATGACGCGCGGGAAGTCGTCCGGGTTGCGCACCAGGTCGACGATGACCTTCTCGCCGGGGCCTTGGCAGATCTTGTCGAATTCGGGGACGGCCTGCATCTCGTCCAGCGCAACGGTGGCGTGCATGCCGCCGGTGAGGATGATGCCGTCCGGGTTGATCTCCTTGAAGATCTGGGCGGCTTTATAGGCGCTTGGGTACGTGTAACTGCGCACGTTCATCAGCATCATCTTGTAGCCGGGCAGTTGCTTGGCGAGTTGGTCCCACGATGTGACCGCCCGGGTAGAGAGGATGTCGGTCTGGATGCCGTTTTGGTGAAGAATGGTGCGCAGCAGGCCCAGGCCATGATCCTGCCACTGCTCGTGCGGACCGTCCGGATTGATGAGATCGCCCAGGTCGCCCAGGTCGAGCCAGAGGATATCCGAGGTTCTTTTAGCGGCCCACGGCCAGGTAATACCCACGATATGCACTCCCCAGAGTCGCCGCCCGATTGGCCGGCAGTAACGTTGTTTTATAGCACGCGCCGCGGCTTCCGGCAGAGCGGCGTAAACGAAGAAGTCGGCGCGAGTATAGCACGGGCCGCCCGGTTCGTCAATTTTTATGAAATAGGTTATAATTATGCGTATCCTAACTGGCCGTTTTTTCGACGCGGAGTTGCATTCGCCTACTGCATCAGGTAGAATGCACGCAGCCTAAGCGGGCGGATTTACGGTTTGCCCGGCCTGCCCAGATGTGGCGAACGACGCTGCACGGCGCGATTCGCATGCGGTTGAGCGGTGAGCGCCTGGGCGGAAACTTGGCGCATAACTTGGCGAGAAAACCGGAGACAAAGGCGACGCAAACGATGGCGAATGTCCCCAGCGCGAAATTCCAAGATCTGAAACAGGAACAGGTGCAGGAGTATCTGCACGATACGATCGCGGTGCCGGAAGACTTGCAGGGCAACGTGATGGTGACCACGCTCGACAAGATCTACAACTGGAGCCGCAAGTCGAGCATGTGGCCGCTGCTGTTCGGCCTGGCCTGTTGCGCCATCGAGATGATCGCCACAGCCGCAAGCCGTTATGACCTGTCTCGCTTCGGCATGGAGGTAATGCGCCCTAGCCCGCGGCAGAGCGATTTGATGATCGTGTCGGGCACGGTGACGAAGAAGATGGTCCCGGCGATCGTGCGCATCTACAACCAGATGGCCGAACCGCGCTACGTGTTGAGCATGGGCGCGTGCGCCACCGGCGGCGGCCCCTTCAAAGAGGGCTACAACGTGGTCAGCGGCATCGACAAGTACATCCCGGTCGACGTATATGTGCCCGGCTGCCCGCCCACGCCGGAGGCGCTGATCTACGGGCTGCTGAAACTGCACGACAAGGTCGAGCGTCAGAGCATCACCAGCGTGCCGTGGTATCACACGGATAAGTCCGAATATGTGCCGGTGCCGCTTTTGGGGCCGGACATTTTTGACCCGCGCCAGATCGAACTGATCAAGGAGACGACGCTGGCCGCGGGCGACGCCGAGGAAGGCGGGGCCAAGAAAGCCGCGGCGCGCCGGGAAGATGCCGCCCCGCGTGAGATTTCGGACAAGGCCAAGCAGCGGATCGAGCAGGCTAAGGCCCGCGCGCGAGCCAAGAAGCAGTCGGCATAGGATCGGCTTACGGATGCCCAGGATTCTTGAGGAGAGGCGATGACGATGAGTGAGGCGACGGCCGCGGCCGAAGGCGGGAGCGCTGTAGGGGTGCAGGTTGCCGCAGAGAACCCGCCGGTCGATGGAGCGGCGGAGGATGCCGTCATCGGCAAGTGGGCCGAGGACACGCAAGAGGCGTCGGTAATTGCGCCGGACAAACTGACCGCGTATTTGACCTATCTGCGCGACCGCCAGGGCTACGATTTACTGTCGAGCGTGACCTGTGTGGACTACAGTGCGTATGGCGGCAAGCTACGCGACGGCGTGGGCGAACGCTTCGAGTTGGTCTATCACCTGTACAGCACGCAGAAGGGCGGCGGCCCGGTAGTGCTGCATGTGCGCGTGCCGGAGAGCGAGACGGTCGCCTCGGCTACGGGCGTCTACCCCGGGGCAAATTTGCAGGAGTGCGAAGTCTACGACCTGTACGGCATCAAGTTCGAGGGGCATCCGAACCTGCGCCGCGTGTTGCTGTGGGACGGCTTCAACGGTCACCCCATGCGCAAGGATTGGAAAGAAGCCTATCACGAGGCGGACGCCAAGCCCTTCCGCAGCCGTCACCCGCAGGGCGACTACCAATGGCACGAGGACAAGGTTCCCTGGGGCAAGAACGCGACTTACCCGGCCGGGTGGGATCCGGATTCGTGGTGCCCGCCGATTACCTATGTGCCGGTAAGCCAGGCTCCGGCGGATGCGCACAGCGATGAGTTCGAGACGGA
>Ga0334888_1004702_pt1 | contig 12144 bp, 10 predicted proteins | sample GraSluR1_MG_FD_207227 | JGI IMG/M metagenome (GOLD analysis project Ga0334888, IMG submission 207227) | Sludge microbial communities from methane-producing bioreactor in Wageningen University, Netherlands - Granular Sludge_3_08-R1 | ecosystem: Engineered > Bioreactor > Anaerobic > Unclassified ...
GAATCGCTTGCCAGCATAAATGAATTAAGTGAAACGCTTGAAATCAGCGTTTCCACGCTGCGAGAGGAATTGCAGGTTGCCCGAGCGCTTGGTCTGATTGATGTCAAACCCCGCATTGGGATAAAGTGCCTCCCTTATTCGTTTGCACCGGCCGTCACAAAGAGCCTTGCCTTTGCGGTCAGTGTGGACAAGCAGATGTTCCGTCAGTTTTCAGATTTGCGTAACCACGTGGAAGCGTCCTATTGGTATCAGGCAGTGAGCAGCCTGACCCCGGAAGATATAGAAGAACTCAATCAAATCATAAACCAGGCTTTTCAAAAGCTAAATTCCGATCCCGTCCAGATCCCGCATCGTGAACACCGGCAACTACACCTGACGATCTACAAAAGGGTTAAAAATGAATTTGTGATCGGGCTGTTGGAATCCTATTGGGATATTTATGAAGCGGTTGGATTAAACGTTTACGAGGACCAAAAATACCTGGAAAGGGTCTGGAGCTATCATCAGCAGATGGTGGACGCAGTTACAAACAATGATTTCCTTTCCGGTTATCAGGCGTTGATTGCACATATGGATTTGCTCTTTCAAAGAGAGCAAAAAAACCTAAAAATACCTTTTGAATAGGATTTTGGAAGGAGTCCGGATGAAAAAGGATTTCGAACCTGATCAGGCAAACAGCAGACAAAAAGCGGACAAAGTCAACGATTTTTGCATGACAGTATGCTCTGTCAACGGATCAGGAAGCGCAACTGCAAATTCAACACTTTTACGCTCGCTATTCCACATGGGAATCCCGGTATCCGGAAAGAACATATTCCCTTCAAACATTAAGGGCTTACCAACCTGGTTCTCCATCAGGGTTTCCAAAGACGGTTATCTGGCAAGAGTTGCCCACGACGATATTATTGTCCAGATGAACCCGATGACATTTGAGAAGGACCTGGATTACGACGTCCCGGGGGGCGTGGTCTTCTATGCGGATCATATTGACATGCCCATCCACCGTGAGGATGTTGTTGCTTATCCCATGGCAGTCAAGGACCTTATTAAGGAAGCAAATGTCCCCCGCGATCTTCGAGATTATATGGAGAATATGATCTATGTTGGCGTGGTTTCTCAAATGCTGGGGATTGACCTTGATGTTCTCCATGATGTGCTGCTAAGGCAGTTCCATAAGAAACAAACTGTAGCGGAATCAAATTTTGAGATTGTCAAATTGGCGGCTGATTGGGCAAAAGACAATCTGGAGAAAAAGGACCAATACAGGGTGGAGACAATGCCACCGCTTGATGACTATATCATGACGGATGGGAACACGGCTGGCGCGTTAGGCGCAATTTACGGTGGTTTCCAGTTTTGCGGGTGGTATCCGATTACGCCGGCATCCAGTTTGGCAGAGTCGTTAGTCACTTTTGCGCCGAGATTGCGTAAGGACCCTGAAACGGGTAAAAACAACTTCGCTATCGTCCAGGCAGAGGATGAGCTGGCGTCAATTGGCATGGCTGTTGGGGCGGGCTGGGCGGGTCTCCGTTCGATGACAGCCAGTTCCGGCCCTGGAATAAGCTTAATGACGGAATACATGAGTCTGGCTTATTATTCTGAAGTGCCCTTAGTGCTCTGGGATGTGCAGCGTGTCGGCCCCAGCACCGGGTTGCCCACGCGGACTGCACAGGGCGACCTCACCCTTAACTATTTTCTCGGGCACGGCGATACGAACCACCTGATTCTGATCCCTTCCTCCGTTTCAGAATGTTTTGATTTCGGCTGGCAGGCTTTCGACCTCGCTGAGGAATTCCAGACGCCTGTCATAGTCTTGAGCGATCTGGATCTTGGGATGAATCTTTGGATGACGGAGAAATTTGAATATCCCGATCAGCCCATCAACCGCGGAAAAACCTTGTGGGAAGAGGACCTTGATAAGATCACAAAAGATTGGGGGAGGTATGTGGACCTGGATGGCGATGGCGTCCCTTACAGGACCGTGATGGGGAACAGGCATGAGCGGGCACCTTATTTCGCCCGTGGTACTGGCCACGATGAATTTGGCAACTACAGTGAGGATCCCGATGTCTGGCGAAGGATCCTTGACCGCTTAAAGCTCAAGTTTGAAAATGCAAGAGAGCGGCTTCCGAAGCCGGCAGTTCGGAAATTCGAGGGCGCGAAGATTGGCCTGATCGCTATGGGTTCAACAGAGCATGCTGTAATCGAAGCCCAGGATAAACTATTACAAGTGGGGATATCCACGGATTTCATGCGGATCAGAGCGCTGCCATTCTCCATTGAAGTCGAGGAATTTGTCCGGGGGCATGATCGAAATTATGTGTTGGAACTCAACCGTGATGGACAACTTCACCAAATCCTTACGCTGGATTATTGTGATATGACTCACCGACTGATTTCACTATCATATATTGATGGGTTGCCTATGACTGCCGGTTATGTTATCGAGTCCGTTGTTGAAAAGGAGCGTGAATATCATGACTGATGCCAGAAATGATGTCAATCAGATTGGTCTGACCCGCTCAGATTATCGGGGTGAGCGTTCAACGCTTTGTCCCGGCTGCGGCCACAATACCATCTCGGCCCAGATCATCTCAGCCTGCCATGAGATGGACCTTGATCCTACTAAAATCGTCAAGTTCAGTGGCATAGGCTGTTCAAGCAAGAGTCCGACCTACTTCCTGGGCCAATCGTTCGGTTTCAATGGCCTTCATGGCAGGATGCCGTCTCTCGCCTTAGGCGCAGCTTTTGGAGACACGACCATGAAAGTGCTTGGTGTTTCAGGGGATGGCGACACAGCGAGTATCGGGTTGGGTCAGTTCAAGCATTTGATTCGACGTAATTTGCCCATGGTTTATATTGTTGAGAATAACGGCGTTTATGGACTGACCAAAGGCCAGTTCTCAGCCACCGCAGAAAAAGGACTTGAATTAAAACATCAGGGAAAAAACCCATTTCTGCCGATCGATATTGCCAAAGAGGCTTTGATTGGAAATGCAAGTTTTGTTGCCCGGTCCTTTGCCGGTGATCCCAAACAGGTGCGTGAATTACTCAAAGCAGCTCTCAGCCATAACGGGACTTCCGTTCTCGACATCATCAGTCCCTGTGTGAGTTTCAATAACAGGGAAGATACTTTACATTCCTATCAGTGGGGCAGACAGCATCAAGCCCCTCTGCATGATATTTCGTATGTTCCAACCCGCAATGCCATCATTCTGGATGAGTTTGAGGAGGGTGAAACCAAAGAGGTCACTTTGCATGACGGATCAGTTGTCATCCTGAAAAAGCTCGAGCACGACTATGACCCGACCGATAAATGGCAGGCCCTGAAAATTCTGGAAGAAGCTGAAAATAATAACTGGCTGGTGACCGGCCTGATTTATGTCGATCCAGACCAGCCTTCGTTGTATGATTATCTTAACCTGACAGAAGAGCCCCTGAACCGGATTGAAGCAGATAAACTCAGGCCCTCCGCAGAAACTTTGGATCGCATTAACCAGAGTATGGTGTGAATTTCATAGATCACAAAGAAAAAACAGAGGAGATTTTTTCCTCTGTTTTTGTTAACCTTTGTGTTTATATTTCGCCTAATGTATGCAAAAGCGCAAGATTAGGCTGTCGGAATGCGCCGACTGGGAAACCGGAGATTAGGATCACCTGTTGACCGGGTTGCAAATCTGTGGTCGATATGATAGCTGTTTCCACATGTTTGATCATTGTCTCCAGGGTATCCGCATAAGGAACAAGCAGCGGTGTAACACCCCAATACATGCTCATCTGCTGGCAGGTGATCTGGTCGGGTGTGAAGGCCAGGATGGGGGCATCCGGTCTTGCTTTGGACATTAACCGGGCTGTTTTTCCGGATTGGGTGAACACAATGATTGCCTCAACATTTCTGTCGGTCGCAAGCTCTTTGGCAGCTCTTGTAATTGAAACAGCATCGCTCTCTGTGGGCTGATTATCTTCTGAAAAAGGCTGCCCCCAGCGTTGACGGTTATCTTCCGCCTTCCGAACAATAGAATCCATCATCTGAACACTTTCAACAGGATATTTGCCGGCGGCTGTCTCACCGGAAAGCATGACAGCATCTGTGCCGTCAAAGATTGCATTAGCCACATCCGTTGCTTCTGCCCGGGTCGGTCGCGGGTTATTGATCATTGAATCAAGCATCTGGGTAGCGGTGATGACCAGTTTGGCGTGCGCATTGGCGCAGGCAATGATCTCTTTTTGAGCGATTGGCACACCCGCCGGTGGCATTTCCACACCGAGATCTCCCCTGGCCACCATCACGCCGTCTGCTGATTCAACAATCTCAACAAGGTTCTGCATCGCTTCGGGACGTTCAAGTTTAGCGATGATGGGCATTTTCTGAGTACGGCTGTCAGAAGTCATCTTTTCAATAGCCTGGCGCACCGTCTGAATGTCATCGGCAGTTTTCACAAACGAGATGGCTACCATATCAACTTTTTTTGTCAGGCCAAACTGAAGGTCTTCCTTATCCTTTTCCGTGAAAGATGGAAAGGTCAGATTAGCTCCTGGAAGGTTGACGCCTTTGTTTGATTTCAGATCACCACCCAGAACAACAACAGCTTCAATTTTATCCCCGGAGATGGATCGGACTTCAAGTTCCAGATGGCCATCATCCATCAGGATGTGATTTCCGGGAACGACAGCCTTGTGTAAATCAGGGACTTCGAAAGGAATGAAAATGTCTTCTTTTTCTGATATCAACGCTGCATTTGAACTCAGGACAACCCTGTCACCTGCCTTGAGGTGGATTATTCCACCTGGCAGTTTACCGATCCGCAGTTTGGGGCCTTGCAGGTCTTGAAGGATGGTAATGGTCACACCCATTTCATTTGAAATACTGCGGATGAGGTCGATTATTTTGCCATGATCTTCATGCGTACCATGGGAGAAATTCAAGCGAGCAACGTTCATCCCCGCCCGTATCAGGGCTACAATCATCTTTCTGGTATTGCTGCTTGGACCTAAGGTGCAGACAATTTTTGCGAATCGCTCCATCGAATCTCTCCCAGTTCAGTTCGTCAATCCATCAAAAGAACTTCCCGCAGGATCGGCAGCATCCAATCCACGGTTTCTTTGTCAATGATCAATGGTGGTGCCAGCCGAAGGATGTGCTCATGGGTCTCTTTTACCAGAATTCCGCGTTTCTGCAGGACTTCCGCAAAACGCCGGGCGCCGCCCAGTTCATGTTTGAGTTCAACACCGATCAATAACCCTTTTCCACGGATATCCCGGATGTTTTTCTTGGGGACTTCTTCCAAATAGTCAAGGATATACTGTCCCATTTCTCTGGAATTTTCAATCAGGTTTTCTTCCTCGATCACTTCCAGAGCGGCAATACCGACTGCTGAACCGAGGGGATTACCTCCAAATGTTGACCCATGCTCGCCGGGCTGGATCAGCCCCAGGATGGGTTTATCTGCCAGGACCGCAGACACGGGATAGAACCCGCCTGATAATGCTTTGCCGATGACAGTAATATCCGGGCGGACGTCCTCATGCAGGCAGGCAAATAATGCACCCGTCCGGCCGAGCCCGGTCTGGATTTCATCCGCAATCAGCAGGATATTGTTTTCTTTACAAAGGATTTCTACAGCTTTCAGGTAGCCTTCGGGCGGGATGATGATCCCATTCTCACCCTGTAGCGGCTCGATCATGATGGCAGCTGTTCTTGGTGTTATGGCTTCTTTCAATGCCTCTAGATCGCCATAGGGGACCATTGGAAACCCCGGGGTAAAGGGGCCGAAATCGGCTTTATACTCTTCTGTGGATGTGAATGAGATGATGGTTGTCGTCCTGCCATGGAAATTGCCTTCTGCGACAATAATATCCGCCTCGTAGCGTGGAATCCCTTTAACCTGGTACCCCCATTTTCGGGCAACTTTAATGGCCGTTTCAACAGCCTCTGCACCGCTGTTCATGGGGAGGGACATCTCATACCCGGTCATATCCGACAGTTTCTTGTAAAAGAGACCGAGTTGATCGTTCCTGAAGGCGCGGGAGGTCAGCGTGAGCCTTTCAAGCTGATCAATCATGGCTTGTTTAATTTTTGGATGGTTGTGTCCCTGATTCAATGCTGAATACGCGCTCAGGCAATCAAGGTATTTATTGCCATCCACATCGTAAACCCACACGCCGTGACCCTCGGATAGGACGACATCCAGGGGATGATAATTATGGGCTCCGTATTCTTCTTCCAAATGTATATAAAACTCGCTATTTATTCTCATAATCATTTCCCTAATTAAATTGCACTAAAGATCGTTGTTTGAGAATATGTCGTTTTCTTGTTAAGGAAATAGAAAAGGATTTGGGGAAAATTTTTCATCAGGATCGCCTCCAAGTAATAGAGTGACTAAGATCGCCTTTTGGGCATGCATCCGGTTTTCGGCCTGGGGGAAAATCCGGGATTGGGGACCATCTGCCACATCATCCGTGATTTCCTGCCCACGGTGGGCGGGCAGACAATGCAACACAATTGCTTTTGGATCTGCTAATTTCAACAACTCATCGTTGACCTGGTAGGGAGGAAAGACTTTTTCTCGCTTTTGTGCTTCTTCTTCCTGTCCCATGCTGGTCCAGGTATCCGTATAAATAACATGGGCACCTTCGGCGGCAGCCTGAGGATCGCGTAGCAAGATGATTGAACTGCCGGTATTTTTTGCAAATTCTCTCGATTGTTCGATATCATCTTCAGGCATGTCGTAATCCTCGGGATTGGCAATTATGAAATTGCCCCCCAGTTTTGTTACGATCTTCATCAGCGACACCGCAACATTATTTCCATCGCCGATATATGCGACATTCAAACCCTTCAGGTCTCCGAATTCTTCTTTAATGGTGAGGGCATCCGCCAACGCCTGGCAGGGGTGATTGTAATCACTGAGACCGTTGATTACGGGCACCTTTGACCACCGGGCAAGTTCAAGGATGTGCTGGTGGGCAAAGACGCGCGCCATCACGATATGAACGTATCCGGATAATACCCTGGAAATATCCGCGATTGATTCCCGTTTGCCCAGTCCGATTTCCTGTGGCGAGAGATAAAGGGCATCACCACCCAGATCGCGCATCGCCATATCAAAACTCACCCGGGTCCTCAGACTGGGCTTTTGGAATACCATGGCGAGAACTTTGTCTTTGAGAAGCAGACGTGAACGCCCTTCCTTCATCTCACGCTTTAGCTTGAGACTGAGGGACAGCATCTCATTGATTTCTTCCGCAGAAAAATCTGCAAGGTCAAGAAAGTGTTTCATAAAAACTCCTGTTAGTGATTGGTGTGACCCAAACTGGTTCAGTCGTTCCGACTCAAATCTGCAAGATTGACAACTTCCTGCTCTCCGCGCCAAAAGGTCAGCCCCTGCAAAATGCCATTGACCTGCGCGATTCCCAACCATAATAACATGCCTGTGAAGAAAATGCTGATTAACGAAAGATTCCACGGTAATTTTGACCGTAGAGTTTCAATCTTTTCCAAGGCAGTTTGCGTGATCAGGGCATATTCTTCAAGGACTTCACCTGCATCTCCCAAGTCATCGGATAAGGATGCGATGTCTGTTGAAAGCTCAACAAGATCTTCCGATAATAAAGACAGACCTGTCGATGTATCCTTGAGGGTTCTTTCAAGTGACTCCAGGGCGGTTGGGATCTCCTCCAGACTGCCAGCGACCTGCTCAAGGCTGATGTGTAACGGGACCTGAGGTTTATAGTCGGCTCCGATATAGGGAATCCGATCAATGAGTGAAAGGGTGTCATCTATGATTTTCGCACCTGACGCAGCGGATGACAGCGCGATCTGAGTCTGGATAATTGTCAGCCGGATATCATCGCCGACAAGTGTCGCAGAGATATCCAATGAGGCGGTGACACTTTCCAGCGTGCTTCTGAGCGTACCCAGTGACAATGAGACCTCTTCAAGATCCGTTTGAGACTGACTGAGCGTGTCATGAAGTAACTTAACCCCATTTGAAGTCGTATAAAGCGTGTTGTCAAGAATCTCAACAAATTCCATCAACCCAGCCTGAAGCCTGGGCTTGGTGATCCAAAGGCCAGCTATACCTGAAAGAGAAAATAGGATTCCCAGCACAGAAAGGATAACAAGGGTTTTCCCTAATGTTCTTTGAGAGGGCGGGTATTTCATGTTTCTCCTTCCTGCCCTTCTTCACCGAGAAGAGCATGATAAATAAGGTCTTGTAAACGCCACATCTCTTTCTGTTCTTCGGGGTCGGCATGGTCATAACCGAGTAAATGCAATCCGCCATGGATGGCAAGAAAAGCGCATTCATTATCTAAGGTGTGGGCATGTTCATCGGCTTGTTTCTTAGCCTGGTCAATTGAGATGATAATGTCGCCTAAATACAGCCTACCCGACTCGGGATCGGTCACATCATGGATAAACGAAAGGACGTCGGTTGTCTTCGCTTCGTCCCTGAATGCCTGATTCAATTGCCGCATTTCTCGATCATCGGTCAGGCGAAGTGTAAGGTCCATATCCGGCTCTTTAAGATATGAGAACGTCTTTTGGAGGGCATTCTTGAGAAGGCCTTCGTCTACATCTGGCATTCCTGAAGATTTTTTCTGGATATTGATCATTATTTGATGGCTTTTTGGGTGGATTCAGCAATCTTATTAACGGGTTTCGTATTGGATTTCTCAAGAGCGGGATATTTTACCCGGGGATGATAGGTGCCTTTTAATGTGTGGAAAAACGACTCTTTAACTTTTTGAAGGTCTTGCAGTGTAAGGTCCGTGTCGTCAAGTTGATTGTTCTTTTCAACGAAATTGAATACATCTTCAATAAGTTGCCTCAGGGCTTCTTCATCCTTTGGCACAATAGCTCTTGCTCTTGCTTCTGTTCCATCAGCAAGCATTAACAATGCGGTTTCTTTTGATTGGGGCCTTGGGCCGGGATAGGTGAAGAGAGAGATATCCACCTGGCTGGTATCGCCGCCAGCTTGTTTCACAGCCTGATTGTATTGGTATTGTGTGTATTGAGTTCCATGATGCTCCCGGATGAAGTCGATAATCCGCTTTGGAAGCCGGTATTTCTTAGCCAGGTCAACACCGTCAAGCACATGGCTGATGATGGTTTGGGCGCTGGTAACTGCATCAATATCATCGTGTGGGTCCAGCTTCTCACGAATCTGGTTTTCGATGAAGAATTGTGGATTTTGTGCTTTTCCACAGTCGTGAAATATCGCGCCAACTCGAACCAGTAAACTGTCAGCACCGATGGCCTCGGCGGCTTGTTCTGCCAGATTTGAAACCTGTAAGGAGTGTTGATAGGTGCCGGGTGCGTTTCTCAAAAGCCGTTGCAACAGAGGATGGTCTGGCCGGGAGGTGTCGAGTAATTGCAGGGCGGTTGTTGTTCCCAAAATTTGAGAAAACAAGTATTGCAAGAGTAAAGAAAGGGCAGCAGCCCCGACGCCATTGATTAATGAAACACCGGATAAGGTGGCAATTCCAATCCAATCTGTGAGAGAATCAGATAAACGATAGCCAAGGATAACGGCAATACCAGCCGTGCCAATGGCGATACCAGATCCGAAAAAGGTGGAGATCCGCCTTGCTTTTCCAATGGACAGCATCCCTATGATTGCAGGGAGGATATAGAAGATTGTGAGATCGAATCCTCTGGGTGTTCCATAGGCTGTCATAACTCCGAGGCTAATTGATAAGATCACAGCAACTTCAAAGTTGAAGATGATGGATAAGGTCAATCCAAATGCCGCCAGGGGATAGACATACGGCATAATGGTTCGATCAATAATCACGAATCTGGCAATGGTGAGAAACAATAGAAATGTGAAGGAAATCAACAGAAGAGCTTTAACAGAATATTGCTCATTGCCTTGCTGTTCGTGAAAATAAAGCCCGATCATTAACCCGATCAGAATTGTCAATACGCCTGCACCGATAAGATCCTGAAAGCGGTTGCCGGCTTGAATCAGCCCATAGCGCTGGAGGGCCTCCCATTCAGCATCCCGGATGATCTGACCTCGTCTGACCAGGGTTTCCCCAGAGATGAAAGACCGGACCACAGGCTCAACTGATTGCCGAGCTTCTGCGATTGCGGTTTCGGTTTGATCCGCAGCGTAGAGGCTGTTGGGAACAATAAACGGCTGGACCAGTTCCACAACAATATTGGCCTGATCCTGAGGGAACGAAAAGTCGATCAGCGAAGGTACATTTCTTCTGGCTGTGTAGATGTCCGATTCTCGCAACGTATTCCGCATGACCTGTTCAAGAACGGCAGCCGCCTCCGCCTCGATGGCTTCCCACCGTGTTTCACTTATCTGTAATATGCGGATGACGGTCTCTTCGGTAAGCGACAGACTTTCAATAGCCTGAATATCAGCAACCTTATCGGATTGCGAAGCATATTCATCCAGCCTGATGATTGTAATATAGTACAAAACCGTCCTGAGTTCTTCAATCTGACGACGTCCGATGCTGGGGTCTGTGGGCAGATAGATTGGATTAACCCCCGACTCTGCTTCCTGGCGGGCTTGCTCGGTCAGGACTTCACTTTCAAAAGTCAATGAATAAGGCGCAAGGATATCCTGAGAAGCCACATCTCCGGGTTCCATTGGAAAAGCGGATTGGCTGAAGGAGTCAGGCAGGATCAGGGCGAAGAAAGCCAGGATACACGTTATAACCAGGATCATATTCCTGGTGAAATTGGGGGATATCAGGCTTTTCTTCGTTTTTGCTAATTGAGTCATGAATTTGTTTTAGCTTTGAAGCAAATCCCGGACAATCCTGCTGGCGTCCTGACCTGAGGCGCGTCCTTCAAGTTTGGGCATCAGGTGTTTCATAACGGCACCCATTTCTGCAGGACTGGATGCACCAATTTCCTCAATGGTCGATTTTGCCAGGGAGATGAGTTCCTCTTCATCCATTTGCTTCGGAAGGAACTGGTTGAGGATTTCGATTTCTTTGTAAGCCATATCAACGAGATCGTCACGGTCAGCCTGTTGGGCTTCGGCAATGGCTTCTTCCCGCATTTTCACTTCTTTTTGCAGGATGCTGAGGATTCGTGAATCGTCGATTTCGCCGCGCTGTTCGACTTCTGCCAGTTTAATCGTTGCCATGACAAGCCGAAGAGTACGCCGCGTGTTCACGTCTCTGGCTTTCATGGCGGCTGTTAGAGCTTGTTGGAGTTTATTTTTGATCATCATAGGATTGATTATACCTTTTCTTAATGGGTTATCAGATCATGAAATCGGGAGACTTTCACAGCGTTGATCTTTTTTTGGGATAATTCCTTCAATACCCGCTGATAGCCGACCTGCGTTTGTTTAATTGCTACCTGATAGGCATATTCAAATAAGGGGCCTGTTTCCGGACCGTCCAGATTCATGATCGCATGTGAATCGGGCGGCATCTTGGGGAGGACGATCTTCGATAGGCCCGGGATCATGGCTAAAAATTCAATCAAGCCATAGTTCTTGCCTGATAAAAGTTCCGGGTGCTCCATGATTTCCAGCTCGTTTGGAAGGATATCCTCAGAAGACGATCCCGGATGCAGACTTCTCCATATTTTTACATAGTTGCTATGACTATAGAAATCCTGCCATGAATGGGCCATCCTGCCGAGTGCTTTGCGTGCATCCGTGTAGTGTTCGCGGTTTATAGTTTCGGTGAGTATTGTTTTTTGATCTTCCAGATAGGAAAATCCCTCCTCAAACGCACTGCCATCAAAATGGATATAATCATGGCCCAGCATATAGGCGAGACGATCCTGCCGAATATTGGCACGAATAATGGTGTCTAATGCCTTAGTGGAAAAATGAGATGAAAGCACTTTCCGGGTGATCTCGATATGGTATTTTGTTTTCATTTAAGGCCCCACATATAGATAGTCTCGCAAGGCTTCGACTGTTGACGGCCCGATGCCAGGGACATTGATCAGATCGTCCACTTTGGCAAATGGGCCATTCTCTTCCCGATATGCTAGGATGTCTGCGGCCTTGGATGGCCCGATCCCAGGAAGGGATTCAAGCGCTTCAATCGTGGCTTCGTTCAAATCCAAAGGATAGGTGAAGACGGGATTGCTGCCAGTGGTGAGGTTGGCTGGGGCATTAGAAGCGGTTTCAGGAATGTCTTCACCAAAGG
>Ga0334888_1004706_pt1 | contig 12134 bp, 6 predicted proteins | sample GraSluR1_MG_FD_207227 | JGI IMG/M metagenome (GOLD analysis project Ga0334888, IMG submission 207227) | Sludge microbial communities from methane-producing bioreactor in Wageningen University, Netherlands - Granular Sludge_3_08-R1 | ecosystem: Engineered > Bioreactor > Anaerobic > Unclassified ...
AAATTCTTCTTTGCTGGTTGGAATCATAATATTAACTTTGCCAGCAAAGGTCTTGATAATTATTTAATACCAAAACGTGTAGTTTATCGGGGGCTTACGGCTAATACCCGTTCCCGCTTCTTGATAAACTCAGGTTCGGAACGAGAGTCCCGGTCACGAGAAGTATGTACCCTGACTTCTCATAACCGGGTCTGAATTGGTTTGGAAGTAAGTCGTTGCGACGGTTGTTACCCAACTGGCGTTCCCAGAACGATGAGTTTGGAATGAAAATCCACGTTGACACAGTTTTTTGGATACTACTACCTTTTAGGGTCTATTCTATCGAATCTAAGCCTACAAACTTGGTTTTATCATATTTGAGTTGATACTTATATTTTACCAATGTATCAGTACAAGTATCATCTAGCTTTCTAAGAAATAGAGTATCATTTTGAATGTAGTACTCTTGTGTATCTTTCCAAAAAAACTTACTGCGAAGATAACTTTGAGAATGTATCCTGTTAAACTGATAACCATTAGTTGAATTTGCTTTCTCAACATACCAAATACCATCAATGTTTTGAAATGCTGTCTTGTAATTGCTTTGTGCATTGTTAAAGCCGATTGTGCCTCCGCAATAGCCTTGTTCAGTATATACTTCAACAGCAGTTTCGTATATCTCATTATTTTCTCCCAACCTTTTCCATGTTCCAAACAACGCTTCATCCCGATATGCATTGGGTTCAGGGAAGTATTCCTTCTCGCATGCAAAAAGGCATATTAAACTAAAAAAAAATATACCGTATTTCATACCTATTTGATTTTGTATTTCTCTACAATATTGTCAGACAAAAGTATATCGGCAGGAGCAATTGTTGGCATCCATCGAACAGACAACCGGTGTGTATTAAAGCCTTCAATATTAAACGAACGCCATGTAATAGTTGTGCAAATAAAGCAATTGTCTCTAAATTTAGCCGTGATAAAATCCCCTCCCGAACAATAGGGCTTACCCTTTTGGCTTTCGGCATAGGCAATCACTTTGTCAGCATTGGGGTAAACATCTACAAATCCACTTCTCAATCCCCTCCAACGCCATTCTCTTTTCCTAACATAACATAAATGGGCTTTGCAGTTCCAATGATAATCCACATTTTCATCACGAACACCACTTCCGTTTTGCGCACTAATAGTTGTTCCATTTGTAGTAGTTAGAGTTGGCAAATTTGTCTTTGTCTGTTTAACTATACTCACATGTCCCGGTGGGTAGTTGCCTATTCCCACATACTTCGAAATAGCTAATGGATTGTAATAGTTGAGATAAGCAGAAAGCCACACTGTTCCAGGTAGATTTATCAACACATCGCCTCTGTTGGCATGTGTTCGCAACTGTTCTAGCACTTTGCTGGGTTCAACAAAATCGGGATGATCATTATCCTCCAATTCTTTTCCAATTTCTGGGTCGTTCAGTTTTGGTGTCATAGCTTCGGTATTTGCTATGGTCCATTGTTGTGAAAATAATTCTTTTTCGTCATCCGACAAATCAAAAAAAGAAATTTCTGTACCCGATTCGTCTGCTATATCCAAATTTGCAAATTCCTCTACAATAGGGTTCAACAAGCCATTGGAGTCATCGTTTGTTGCCGATTTAATTTTACTTATCTTATTACTATTGAGCGTAGGAGCTGTAAGGCTAATCAATTTTGCCATGTTACCATACTACCGTTGTGCTTCGCTTCGAAACTGAAATAATGTGCATTAACTTGTGTTCATATCGGTCGTTCTTTTTTTTTGCATATTTGGTAACTCTCCGCTATGTAATCTTTTTATCCAACGGGCTAAAACAAAGCGAGAGTTGAAACCGGCCTGTATGGCCAGTTCGTCTTGTTTCATCTCCGGATGTTTTTCTCTTAGTTTCAGAGCATAAACCACCCGCAGACTATTTACCAATTTGTAAAACGAAAGATAGGGACTATGATGAATTGCCTGCGACACGTATTTCCGGTTAGAGCCTACTGCCAGAGCCAATTCGTCCAATGTCAGTGAAGCCTGTTTATACAATTCCTTTTCCACAAGTACGTTCAGAATTTTCTCGAACAATCGCCCGTTAGCTTTTTCCACGTTCTTTCCGTTTGTTTGCCTTCTATCTGCCTCATATACAAGGTGTTGCTTTCTTCCGATTACCGGTAGGGGGGCGACTGCCATGCCTATTCCATCCACTTCAGATTTCGCATTCGGTCTGCGCGATTGCAGCGTATAGCCGACTAACCAGATGTTGCCGCAGGCGTAGCCCACGTCGCGTACCACTTTTACCCAGCCTGAATCAAAAAACGCAGGCAAAATCACACAAAGTACGATATAGAAAGGGACAAACCAAAGCATTATCCGTGCCAACCGGGAGGGAAAATCGTCCGGATTGGAAAACATGCCTTCATCTCGTTCCCGAGCCACCTGATAGTCTTTGTAAATACACATCAAACCGTAAACAAAAATTCCCCCGCCTAAAGCAACAGCTCCCCAGAGGATTACCGTACTGTAGGTTGCAAGAAAGTCGCCGCCTTGTATGGCAAAATAGAAAAGTGGTGCCATATAGAGCGTAATACTTCCCACGATCGGTACCAAAACACGGACAGGAAAGGCTGCGTAAAAAAAGAACAGCCGTACCAATACTACGGCAAAAATTGGATAACTGATGATGCTGTAGGCCCGTGCATACAGTAAGGCATCTGATGAAAAAATATTCAGCAGATACGGAAAGTCAAGCATCAGCAATAAGGTAATAATAATGGTGGATTTACGTGCCGGATAATGGAGGGAGCACGCGGCAGCATCCTTCGAAAATTCGGGACAGGTGTGCACCCAACGTATGTAAGCGCAAACGGCCGACGAAAAAACAAATACCAGATTGGCAGCAAAAAAGTAAATGTAAGGCGTGATAAATTTTTCCATGATCTGAAACATAACTGTAGTAACAACAAAAATAAAAAAAATCGTGGAAAAAATAAAAAAAATGACCACATCCACTTTATTTTCTGCAAATAGTAACGGCTGTTCTTTTTATCGTTACAACAAATTCTCTTAGAATCACATAAAATACTACCATTGTCATAACTGCTCCAGGGAATGAAATTAATTTTGCCAGGGAAATAGTGGAAAGCACTGCTGAACACAAATGTCGTTGCTCTGTCTTCCACAAATCTCCCTTTTCAGGGAATGATCGCCTAAGGTGCAAATGTATGAACATAAGTAAGATATGTTTACATTACTCTTTTTCAACCTTTCTTCGGTGATCGATTTGGCGGAAATTCAAAAATCGTTTAATTCATAGCACCCCAGAAATGAAAACAACAAAACAATTTCTTTTAACAGTCTTGTCCGGTATCCTGTTGATGCTCATGAGTACGGCAGGCGTGCCGGCTCAAACACAGCCCTCGGCGGGCGACGGTTCGGTTGCTAACCCTTACCGCATAGGCACAGCCGATGAATTCAGGTGGTGGGTAAACCACGTAAACGGCGGAAACACGACGGCATCGGCGCGCCTCACGGCGGACATCACGTTCACGAACATGACCGTGAACCCGACCGACGGCACGGTAACCAACCGGCAAACCACGCAAACCGTACCCACCATTACGCAATATGAGGGCACTTTCGACGGCGGCGGCCACTGCCTATCGGGATTGTGTTTGAACTCGCACCTGAATACCTTATTCAGACTTATCGGGCCGGCGGCTACGGTAAAAAACCTGTATCTCCGCAACGTGCTCACCTTATCTACCTTTACCGGCATTTTATGCTATAAAAATGAGGGGATAATAGACAACTGCCACGTAGAGGGAAAAAGTACCGGCGTTAGCAGAAGCGGCGGATTCTGCAATATTAACTCAGCCGCAAATACAGGCAATCGGGGTATCCACCGCTCCTCGCTCAAAATTTATATGGAAGATAGCGGCTATACTTCAGTTACAGGCATTGCCGGCGGATTCTGCCAAGACAACCAAGGATTGATAGAAGACTGCGTATCCGAGGTTACGCTAAATTACACCGTAAGCGGTGCGTTACAGGATTTCGGCTTTTTTGCCGGCAAATCCACCGGCTCGCTCAAAAACTGCGTAGCGCTCGGCAATAAAGTGGAATACACCAACAGCGGGGGCGGTGGACGCAACTATGCCTTTGCCGTGGACAAAACGGGTAACTCTACCGATTGCTATGTGGCTTCGGTGCTGGGTATCGCCGTGGTAAAAACAGGCAATTCCACCGGTATTACCCGGCAAACGGAAGCAACTATCCGCAGCACGGTAAATATTTACGACGGCGACGGTATCAACATGCTGAACCCTACCGAATTTCAACAACCAACCCTTGCCGCCGACGGTTACTACGAGATAGCCAACGCCGCACAGCTGGCGTGGTTCAGAAATTACGTAAACACCGCCAACGCCGAACCCTACAAAACCGCCTCGGCGCGCCTTGCTGCCGATATTAACCTTGCTGCCGTATGCGGTGAGTACAAAGGCAGTTGGACACCTATAGCCAAATACACACCTTATGCTTTCGCCACCGGCTACGGCTGGCAAGGCGTTTTCGACGGAAATGGAAAGCGGATTAATGGGCTTTATATTAGTGATTTAAGTGGTAATTTTCAGGCACTCTTCGGCATGGTGGAAGGTAGCGTGAAGAACCTTACCGTGCAAGGGCAGCTTACCACGGGAAACACTACTGCGCTCGTGGTGTCGTTACTTGGAGGGAACGGCACAATGGAATACTGTACAGCCGAAGGCAGCGTAAACGGTAGCGCGACTGTGGGAGGAATTGTGGCAGACGTGAAGAGTACTGAAGCACAGGTAAGTCATTGCACCAACCAAGCTTCGGTAACAGGAGGGAGTTCGATGCTCGTCGGCGGCATTGCCGGTTCAACAAGCGGAACGATTTCCCATTCGCTCAACTACGGAGCTGTAACAGGCTTACAAAACGATCCTGACTATCCCCCTACCTCCTACATTGTGGGCGGTATAGCCGGAGCGAAATCGGGAAAAACCGCCCGAATAGAGCATTGTGCCAATATGGGCATGGTAAGCGCTCCCACGGGCAAAATAGGAGGTATCGTCGGACGTCTTGCCAACGGCACGATAGCAAATTGCTACAATGTAGGCGCCGTCACTTCCGGTGCGGATAACGCCACGGCACACAGTGTGATAGGGTTTAAGGAAAACGAAACAACCTCACAAATCAAAATCACCTTTGTCAATAACTACTACCTGAGTGGCGATGGCTTACTGACCGACCCGCTGGCTACTGCCAAAACCGCGCAGGAATTTGCTTCGGGCAGCGTAGCCCGCCTGCTCAACGGTGGCGACGGCACGACAGAAACACCTGCCGGAGCGTGGGGACAAACCCTCGGTACGGACAACACGCCCACCTTGGGCGGTACGCCCGTCTATTGCCTGACCCTCGGCACGGAAAAATACTACGGCAACACAGGAGCTACGGTAGCGATACCCGCCGCATCCGCCATACAAGAATTCGACGGTGCCAGCATCTATGTCCCCGGCTGGTCCGACGACGAGGGTACGCCCTACACCGCTTCGGCATACACGTTCACCAACACCGACATTACGCTTACCAACGGGCGGTTGCTTGCCGATATGAATGCCAACGAAAACAAAACAACCATAGACGGCACGACCTATTATAATATCGACACGCCGAAAAAACTGCAATGGTTTGCCTACTACGTGAACATTGCCAATGCAGAACCTTACAAAACTGCTTCGGCACGCCTTACCGCCAACATCGACCTCGCCACCGTGTGCGGTGCGAATGTGAACGGCGCCGAAATCAACTGGACGCCCATAGCCAAATCCCCGCTTTATACTATTAACTACGGCTGGCAAGGTACCTTCGACGGAAACGGCAAGCGCATTAGCGGACTCTATATTAATGCACCGGAAAAGGACAAGCAAGGCTTATTCGGCTATATGCAGGGCAATGTCAGAAACCTCACCGTGCAGGGAACGGTAAAAGGAGCAGCCTCGCTCGGCTTAGTAGCAGCGCTAGTTGGGCAAAATGCCGCAGTAGAACATTGCACCGCCGAAGGCAGCGTGAGCGGAGAGCAATACGTAGGAGGTATTACGGGAGATATCCGGTTTTTCAATTCGCACGTAAGTTTCTGTATGAACAATGCAGCGGTTACAGGAAGTTTCTCTTATGTAGTCGGCGGGATTGCCGGTGCAGCCAACGGCAGCATTCTCCACTCGGTCAATTACGGGTCTGTAACCGGCACACGGACAGACTTTGCCGACGCCACCGTGGGCGGTATCGTCGGCATCCAAAATGACTCTCGTAGGGGCGTTGAAAACTGCGCAAACTTAGGCAACGTAAGCTGTTCGCACGGCAACGTGGGCGGTATTGTCGGACTTCTTTTTTACGGGTCGCTATCGAACTGCCTCAATGCCGGAACGGTTACTTCCAATACCGACAACGCCGCGGCACACAGCGTAGTAGGAGGCAATAACAATCAAACTGTAACCAATTGCTACTACATAAGTGGCGAAGACCTATTGACCGATCCGCTGGCAACCGCCAAAACGGCTGAAGAACTTGCTTCCGGCGTAGTAGCCCGCCTGCTCAACGGCGGCAACGGTATGGCAGAACTTCCCACCGGAGCATGGGGGCAAAACACCAGCTCGGACTACATCCCCCAACTTGGCGGTGCAGCCGTGTACTGCCTGACTCTCGGCACGGATAAACATTACGGCAACACCGGCATGGAAGTACCAATACCCGCCGAAGTGCCGGAGTTTGTCGGCAGCCGGATTTACACCGGTGGCTACTTCGATAGCGAGGGAAATCCCTACACCGCTTCGGCGTACACCTTTACGAACGAGGACTTCGCCCTCACGGCAGGGAAACTGATTGCCGATATGGATGCCGAAGAAAACAAAACAACCATCGACGGCACGACTTATTACAATATCGATACGGCGAAAAAACTACAATGGTTTGAATACTTCGTGAACACGGCCAATGACGTGCCCTTCAACACCGCTTCGGCTCGTCTCACCGCCGACATCGACCTCTCCACCGTGTGCGGTGCGGATATCAACGGTACAAAAATAAGCTGGACTCCGATAGCCCAACCCGCGCCTTATGCCTACGACAACGGCTGGCGAGGTACTTTCGACGGCAACGGGCACAGCATCAGCGGGCTTTATATCGACGAACCCAAAAAGGACAATCAAGGCTTGTTCGGCTACGTGCAGGGCACTCTCAAGAACCTGACCGTGCAGGGGCAGGTAAATGCACGCAGAACGATCGGCTTATTAGCCTCATTAATCGGACAGAATGCCACGGTAGAATATTGCACGGCAGAAGGCAGCATTAGCGGGGAGCAAATCGTAGGAGGTGTCGTGGGAATGGTCCGGTTTGCCACGTCGCGCATAAGTTACTGTGCCAATCACGCTTCGGTTACAGGAAGTACGTCGTATAGGGTCGGCGGTATTGCAGGTTCGACAAGTGGCACTGTTTCTCGCTCGGTTAATTACGGAAATATAGCCGGCACGAAGACTAATTTTGACGATTCCTCCGTGGGTGGCATAACCGGCGTCAAAGAAGGCACCGGTTACGGTATCGAAAACTGTGTAAACTTAGGCAGCGTGAACTGTTCGCACGGAAAAGTGGGTGGCATCGTCGGAAGCCTCTGGTTCGGATCGCTATCGAACAGTCTCAATGCCGGAACGGTTACTTCCAATACCGACAACACCAAGGCACACAGCGTAGTAGGAGGCAATAACAACCAAACCGTAACCAATTGCTACTACATAAGTGGCGAAGCCCTATTGACCGATCCGCTGGCTACCGCCAAAACGGCTGAAGAACTCACTTCAGGCATCGTAGCCCGCTTGCTCAACGGTAGCGACGGAACGACAGAAACAGCTGCCGGAGCATGGGGGCAGACATTCGGTACCGACAACACACCACTGCCCGGCAGCAAAGCGGTGTATCGCCTCACGGCCGGCGAAAACAAGCTCTACGGCAACACGGGCACGGAAGTATCGTTACCCAAAGCACCCCTCGCATTCGATGCAGCTAAAATTTACGGCGAAAACTGGAAGGACAACGATAACAACCAATACACAGACTCTTACACCTTTGCCGACACAGACATCACGCTCATACCGGCGCTCTTTGCCGATATGAACGACCCTGCTAATCGCGTACCAGAAGGTGAAGATAATTATTACCTGATTAATTCAGCGCCGAAACTGGCATGGTTCTCCTACTACGTGAACACCGCCAACGAAGCGCCTTACAAAACCGCCTCGGCACGCCTTACCGCCGACATCGACCTTTCTACCGTATGCGGAGTGGACGTGAACGGCACAGAAATCAGCTGGACGCCGATAGCCAAAGAATCGCCTTATGCCTATAACGACAGCTGGCGAGGCACTTTCGACGGCAACGGCAAACACATCAGCGGGCTTTATATTAATGCCCCCGGTCAAGACACACAAGGCTTATTCGGCTACATGCATGGCAAAATAAAGAACCTGACCGTGAAAGGAACAGTCAAAGGAAGAGCCGATGTCGGCTTGGTAGCAGCGCTGCTTGGCCAAAATGCCCTTGTCGAATATTGTATCGCCGAGGGCAGCGTCAGTGGTACGCAGAAGGTTGGCGGTGTTGCCGGCGATGTACGGTGGGAAACTTCGCACGTTAGTTACTGTGTCAATCAGGCTTCGGTTACAGGAAGTCTTTCTTATCTCGTTGGAGGTATTGCCGGCACAGCCAGCGGCAGCATTCTCCGATCGGTCAATTACGGGTCTGTAACCGGTACGCGGACGGACTTTGACGACTCCACCGTGGGCGGTATCGTGGGCAGCAAAAGCGGTTTAGGTTCCGATATCAAAGACTGCGTAAACTTAGGGCAGGTAAATTGTTCGCACGGCAATGTGGGCGGCATTGTAGGACGACTCTGGTTCGGGTCGCTATCGAACTGCTTCAATGCCAGAGCGGTTATTTCCAATGCCGGCAACACTACGGCACACAGCGTAGTCGGCAGCAATAACGGCAATACCATAACCAATTGCTACTACCAGAGTGGCGACGGCTTACTAAGCGACCCGCTGGCTACCGCCCAAACAGCAGACGAACTGAAAAGCGGAGCCACAGCATGGTTGCTCAACGGTTCCCGCTCCGTCGCGGATGCTCCGTGGGGACAGCGTATCCAAACTACAGGTGTAGGCGACTTACAGCCCATGCTCCTCTTCGCCGAACCCGACAACATACTGAAAAAAGAAGACGACGGCAATTATAGTTGTGCCAGCCTGTTGTTGGATAGCAACAACTCCTTTTACAGCCCCGAGGATTTTACCGCCCACGGCGTAAGTTTTGCCAAAGATTTTACCGGAGGCAACTACGATGCGTTCATTCTGCCCGTGGCAATACCCGTGAGCCAAATCAAAGGCAACGTGTACCGTCTGCAAGAAGTAAACCACACGACCAAGGAATTTATCGTAGCTCCGGTCAATACAGGCAGCATAGAGGCAAACGTACCTTACATTGTGAAAACAACCGAAAGCGGCAGCCTCTTCGACCCGATGCCCAACACGCTCGTACAAGGAAAATCCTCAACCGGTTCGCTTACCCTCACCGTGCCGGGAGCCGAGTTTACCGGCATTTATATGAGTCGCAGTTTCGACCAGAATGGCGAACGCCGCTACTGCAAGCTTTTGCCCGACGGTACGCTCAACCCCACCCCGTACACCTTCTATATGGGCACATTCGGTGCGGTAATAAGCCTCCCAAAACCGGTAAGCGAAGGGGATTATTCGATTAAAATAGATGCCGTTGTTACTCCCGGCGAAAATCCCTGGCCGGAAGATTTTGAATCGGCTACCAAAGCTAGTTATGATGCAGCAGCAGTAATGCTGACCACTGGTGAATGGCAGTTTAACGATGCATTGTTGGGTTCGGATGTCAATGACAAGAAAAATAATATCCAAAGCGTCCGTATTCAGGGTAGCGGTTCCATATGGATGAACTTCGACAAACCCGGAGGTGCCGGCTCCCTGACCCTTTATCATGCTAATTACGGGTCTGATACCGGCGGAACATTGATTCTTCAATTATCGGTAGACGGAGGCTCCAACTGGGTGAATGTTGGCGACGAGATTAGTTCCACGGGCACGTTAAGCGCCTCTACCTTTGTTATCAACCAGTCCGGCAATGTTCGGTTCCGAGTGAATAAAACAGGCGGTAATCGTGTCAATATCGACGATATCCTTATCACCGACTATTCCACGGTTCCGGCATCTTCTACCTGGTGGGGCAACAGTTCGAGTGAATGGCGTCTAGCCTCCAACTGGAGTCATGGCACTCCCGGTGCAAGCACGTCCGTTACCATAGCAGCATCTCCCCATCAGCCGGAAATCCACTCCGATGTAAGCGTCGGCAGTTTAACTCTTGAACCATTGGCCAGCTTAACGGTTCATAGCGGCAAAACGCTCCATCTGAGCGGGAACCTGACGCTTCAGAGTTCTGCCGTCGGTACGGCCACCCTGGTGGATCACGGAACCTTGACTGTTTCGGGTACCACTACCGTTGAGCAATACCTGACAGCCAAATCAGACCCCTCGGCCAGCGACCACTGGTGGTACATTTCATCTCCGGTTTCGGGTGCTACCAGCGGGAGTATTCTGGTCGAAGGCTCATCCAATAAGCTTGGTTCCTACGACGAGTCTGCGGCAGCTTATCCTCAGATCACAGCTACGGATGTTCCGCTCGGTGCCGGTAGGGGCTACCTGGCTCAAATCAATACCACGGGTACGTATACTTTCTCGGGCCCGCTCACTACGGGCGATGTCACGGTTGGTTTGACGCGTACCCCAGCAGCGGCAGGTAAGCGTGGTTTTAACCTGGTTGGAAATCCTTATCCTTCTCATATCCGTTGGAATGCCATCACGGGTTTCGGCAGCGGCAGTCCTCGTACCGATATCCGTCCTACGGTTTGGATCAGAACGCGCACGGCGAGCGGGGCCATGGATTTCGACACCTTCGATGGAGAAGATGCCGTTACGAAAGGCAAGAGTGGTGCTTTTAACGGTTATATTGCGCCTCTGCAGGCTTTCTGGGTGAAAGTTCACACCGACAACACTACTCCTTCGATCACTTTTAGCAATTCGATGCGTTCGGCCCAGGATCAAGGTGCAGCGGATAACCGTCTGCGCGCCGGTGGGCAAAGCACTCGTCGCCTTCTCCGTCTGGAATTGAGTAATGGTGTGAATTTCGACCAGACGTTGATTTCGACCAATGCCAATGCTCAAAACAGTTACGATTTCTACGACTCGGACAAACTGTCGGCTGCCACGAGTTCCATTCCTGAACTCTACTCGTTGGTTGAGGGTCGGGAACTGGTGATCGATAAACGCCGTTCAATCGACGCCGGTGCCTCGGCACTGCTGGGTTTCCGTCCCGGAGCTGCGGGTACCTTCACGCTAAAAGCGATCGAAAAGGTGAACCTGGATCATGTACAGGTGATCCTCAGAGACCATCACCACAACACGGAAACCGAGCTTCGTCTCAACGAAAGTTATTCTTTCTCCTCCGACGCTACGGCTACTTCCTCGCGCTTCAGTATCGAGTTCCGGGCTGCGGGTATTACTTCGGTCGAGGAAGTAACATCGTCCAACACACGGGTTTATGTTGCTGCTGCCCGCCGGATTGCAGTGGAGTCGGCTGCATTGACCCGTTCCGATCGCATCAGTGTTTACAACCTGGCAGGTGAGCACCTGCTTTCGCAAGAGGCCGAAGGTGCCGTTACCGTGCTTAGCCCTTCCTTCGCCGCGGGTGTATACCTGGTGAAGGTGAAGGATCATGTTCAGAAAATCATTGTCAACTATTAATAGCTATAAAAAATGAAGACGAAAACAAGTTATATTGCCCCTGCAATCGATTTGATTGCCTTGGATAAGGATATCTCGTTACAGTTGGCTTCGGACCCCGACCCTATGGGTGAGCCGGGCGACTGGGTTCAGCACCGTTTCGGTACCGATCCATTGAGCGATAAACTGGCCTGATGGTCGGTGAGTTACCAGGAACAGCCTCCGTTTGAAGCTCCAAACGGGGGCTGTTCGGTTGAGTAATAAGGGCCGATGATT
>Ga0334888_1004713_pt1 | contig 12121 bp, 12 predicted proteins | sample GraSluR1_MG_FD_207227 | JGI IMG/M metagenome (GOLD analysis project Ga0334888, IMG submission 207227) | Sludge microbial communities from methane-producing bioreactor in Wageningen University, Netherlands - Granular Sludge_3_08-R1 | ecosystem: Engineered > Bioreactor > Anaerobic > Unclassified ...
TATTTTAATTTTTTAATTGACAAGTGGTTAGGTAATTTGAGGTAATAATTATGGAGAATAAAGAAACGTTAACAACTTGGTCTACCGCATACATTAATGATTTACCAGATTCTGCTTTTCTCTATATTGGACCGGACGGTAAAAAAGATAAGGAGGGGAAGACCGTCCCAAGAGATTTAAGAAAATTACCATATAAGGATAAAGATGGCAAAGTTGATTTGCCACATTTGAGAAATGCCATAAGTAGATTGGCACAAGAAAAAACCGATATTCCAGATAGTATCAAAAAAGACTTGCTTGAAAAAGCTAGACGGATACTTGAAGAGTATACAAAGAAAGAAAGCAATTCTTCTGAGGAGATAAATATGTCTGAAACTGAAAATAAAGAAAAACTATATAGGGATGTAAATCCCAAATTACATCAAGCGAAAACAAAAGAAGAGGCTAAAGTTGAGCCTGAAGTGGTTACTGAAGACAAGGTTGTGGAACCTGATAAAGTAGAGGATAACAAAGTCGATGAAACAATTGAAGAAACGGAAACAGTTGAACCTGTGAAGAAAGAAGAACCAGAACAGGAAAAGCCAAAATCTAAAAAGAAAAAAGAAGATGGCGACGATGATTCAATTGCTAAAAAGATAATAAAAAAAATTATTAGAAAGAAGGAAAAATTAGACGATGGTTCAGAAGTAGAGACTGAAGAAATTGTTGATATCGACGAACCAGTAGAAGAAGAAACAGTAGCCCCTATAGAGGAATCAGATTCTGTTTCAGAAGTTGTTGACAAACCAACCGAAGACAACGAAGATTCTGTAGAAGTCGAACCAAAAGTGGAAGACGTGTCAGAACCAGAAAAAGAACCAGTTGAAGAGAAAAGCGAAGACCTTTCTCAAGAACAGGTCAAAGACGAGATTACTAAAACCAAGGAAGAACTATCTTTGATAAAAGAAGTTCGCGAAGAGATTAGTAAACTATATGTAGAAAATAAGGAACTTGGTGCTTTAAGCGAAAAACTATCAAAAGAAAATGTTGACCTTAAGGCAGAATGTGAAAAATTAACTTCTGAATTATCCAAGTATAAGGAAGAAGAAGAAAAACTTAATGCTGAAAAACGCGCACAACGGCTAGAACAGTTAAGTGCTAAATTTTCAAAAATTGGGCAAAAAAAGACAGTAGAAGAATTATCTGTAAAAGACGAGGACGTATTAGAAGAGTTTGAAAAAATAGTAGATAGTGCCATTGAAAGGCTAAGCGAAAACACACCAGAACCTTCTGTAACAACCAATTCTAGTGCAGTAAAGGCAGAGGAAACACCGGCAGAAACTCCAGACAAAGTAGAAGAGGAACCAAAACCCGAAGAGAAACTAAAAGCGAGTTCGCCAAAGCAAATGTCCAATAAAGATTTTTTCGCCAACATCTGTAAGACAATGACGGAGAAATCGAAAGTAGTATCAAAATTTGAGTTATAAAAATATTAACAAAACCTAAACGGAGGAAAAGATAAATATGGTATCAATGAAAGAACCAGAGCAATTAACTGCAGGAGTAACCATGATTGGTACATCGTCATGGGGTTCACAGACAGCAGGAATAGGAAGTATAATGGGAAGTACGTGGAGTGAAAAGATTGTGTTTGATGCACAACCTGATAGGGTATTATCAAAATATTTCCTAGAGTTTACCGACCTTGTTGGTAATAACGATGTAACGTTAATTATACCAAAGATTGGAGATATAGATTTAATGGGAGGCAGGACTGGAAGTAAAGAAGGTGTTGCAAGAGTAATGACAAAGTTTGATACAGCAGACAATATTACCGTTTCACTAACTTCTGCTGATGTTAAACTTGGGGGATGTAGTGTATCATTCGAAACTGCAAGTGCTACTAGAGTTTCAATTGTAGAAATGGCTCACAAACAACTTGTACGACAATATCTAGAGACTCTTGAAACAAACGCGAATGCATGCCTTGAAGGTGCTACAATTGGTACATCTAATGCTGGTTCAGTATTTGGTGGTTCAACTGCAGACAATTCTGCAATAACATCAAATCTAGCTGCTGGAGATGTTATCACTGTCGATAAGATAGTTGATATGAAGATAATTTTAATGCAGAAAGATTTCGGTAAGAGACCCGGCGATTCTGTATTAATCTTACACCCAATCCAATTCAAGCAACTATTGAAATCAAGTCAATTTACTAATGCGGCAGAGTTTGGTGCTCCTGAAGTTGTAAGGAAAGGTGTTATTGAAGAGTATGTAGGAATCAAAATTGAAACCTCAACTTTGGTAACAAGTGCAACACAAACAGTTGCTGTCCATTATTGCTATATGATTGACCCAAGTGCGGCTGCTGCTATTGTTTGGAAAGAGAAAGCTAAAGTAAAAGTTGAAACCAAGGACGATGAGAGAATGTATAACATTTATCTTGACGCTTGGTATAAAATGAGCATCATAAACGACAATGCAATCGTTATTGGTGTCTTTTCAGACGCATAAATAAATTAACTTTTTTTTATTTTTTATTTTTTTTATTATTCGTAGTAGGTGAAACATAAAATGAGAAAAATCAAAGTAGAACCTTGGAAATCATTGGCTCCAAACAAAGACGGACAACAGGTAGAAGTAAAAGAATCTATTTTAGACGTATTAATTACACTACTTACAAACTTAAAATCAGAAAATATGCCACGCGGAATCGAATATTTTCGGATATTTAAAAACATTTCTGATGCAATAGAAGTTGCAGAAAAAACAAACGAACTAATATTTGAAGAACGTGAGTATGACTTTATTAAAGGGTTACTTGAAGAAAACGTGCTACCATCTTGGGCATTGAACCCAAACATTTTCAATGCAATAACTGCGTTTTTAAGTTTAGAAAAAATAGAGTTGAAAAAAGAATGAATAATTATAGATTGATAGACTATGTGTGCAATAAAGTTCAATTAAATTTTGCAGACATGGAAAAAGACATAGTGTATAGTTTGAAAATTAAAAGGTGAAGTTATATGGTTGACAAAAGCGTAGATGAAGAAAGCGTAGATGTTTCTACAGAAAATTCTAAGGTTGTTGATTTTGGCGATGATTCTTATAATTCATTAAACCAATCGGAACGTATTGAATGGTTAAGCCAAAAAATATTTAACAAACCAAGTAAAGATATTAAATATGTTTTGGTTACTGGTTACATCCATCTTCAGTTGTTAGAAGAAGAATTAGCAAGAACTGGTTTGTATCAATGGGTTAATGTTTTCAAGGGCGATGTTAAATACCCAAGAGATATTTTAGACTACAATAAATTTGACATTGTCCAAATAAATATGAGCACTCAAGATATTCATTTAGTGAATGATATCCGCGAATCTTTATTAAAAGACAATAAAAATACAAAGATTGTCTTAAACAACGATTACACCACAGAAATGTGGGACAAATCATTTGAATCTCCTAACACAATTGGACGAGAAATAAGAAATGCGGATATGATATTTGGAACAGAATATTATCAAACAACCGCCATATCAGAAATTTCTGGGAGACGCTGTTACATAATACCACATCCTGCGGACATAGGAAGATTAAAAAATTTACCAAAGATTCCAAAGAAAAATATAATATCTACTATTTGGAGAAGATATGATAAGCACGCATATATTCCTTCATTATCTGTTAGGGACCATGGACTGACCACACAACTAATTGGCGTTGATAAAAATTTAGACCCAAAAATTTGGTTAACCACGACACTTTACGATTATGTATATGCTGGCACAAATTTCTTTGATTTCACAAACCAATTACGAGAAAGTTATATTGTGTATGACCCATTCACATATCATAGTTATAATCGGTCTGTTGTAGATTGTGCTGCTATGGGTGTTGCTGTTGTTGGAAGTAATCGAACACAATCTGTTAACGTTTGTTATCCATACACTAAAGTAGACCCATACGATGTTACTGGCGCTAGGCGTTTGATAGACAAATTAATCAACGACAAAGAATTTTATGATAAGGTTGTGAGTTATGCGCTAGAACGAAGCGAAGTATATAATCACGCCAATTCAAAAGAAAAATATTTAACGGCATTATATCAATCATTATTGTTAGATGATAAGAACGAACAAAAAAACAAAGCTAAAAAGGAAACAAACGAATTGGGTTCTGGTGACGATGTATTAAGGATAATTAGTTTGGAGAAGAATAGAGATGGCAAAAAGAAAAACTAAAGAAAAACTTCGAAGTAAACTAGAAGTAGATAAATTTTCTTTTCTTGATTTTATTAAAAGCATATTCAAGAAACGAAAGGTTTAAATACTAGAAGTTCTATATATTGTATTATAAGTTTTTACATATCCGGATAAGACCCTAATCCGGACAAAAAATGAGGTAATAAACATGGCTGAAAAAAACGAGCCTGTGAAAACAGGTCACTATTCTTATTATGCGGATAAAGTTCTCGTCCTTGGTAAGGACGGAATAAATATGGCTTCTACTACAAATCCATTACCAGTAGATGCAATTGTAACTGTAGATTCAATGGATATTAATGCAGAAATGAAGACTACAACTGGTGCAGACTTTTATGTAACTACGTCAAACGTTGGAGACGATACTGACACAATTGCTTTCGATTCTGTAGCTACAACAGTAGTCGGCGGAACATTAACTTTAGAAATGATTCAAGCAGTTGAGAATAAAACACAAGGTTGGATATATAATACTAAAGGCGCCACTGTTACTAACACATCTATTGTGTTAGACATGACAAAACAAGAAACTGGAGCGCCAGTTCCTGGAGCAACAGATGAATTTGAAATAGTATACAGAGGAATTGATAGATTATCGTTAATCGAAGGCAAAGATTTTGCAACAGAAACAACTTTGGCTTTAATTGAGGGAAAAGATTTTGCAACCGAAACTACTTTAGCTTTGATTGAGGGCAAAGATTTTGCAACAGAAACAACTTTGTCTTTGATTGAAGGCAAAGATTTTGCAACAGAAACTACTTTAGCTTTAATCGAAGGCAAAGATTTTGCAACAGAAACAACTTTGTCTTTGATTGAAGGCAAAGATTTTGCAACAGAAACTACTTTAGCTTTAATCGAAGGCAAAGATTTTGCAACAGAAACAACTTTGGCTTTGATTGAAGGCAAAGATTTTGCAACAGAAACTACTTTAGCTTTAATCGAAGGCAAAGATTTTGCAACAGAAACTACTTTAGCTTTAATCGAAGGCAAAGATTTTGCAACAGAAACAACTTTGTCTTTGATTGAAGGCAAAGATTTTGCAACAGAAACTACTTTAGCTTTAATCGAAGGCAAAGATTTTGCAACAGAAACAACTTTGGCTTTAATTGAGGGAAAAGATTTTGCGACTTCAGCTAAACAAGACACTATAATAACATCAATTCAATTAATAGATGATTTGCCTAAAACAGACGATTCAGCTTTTACTCCTGCCTCAGACAAAGGTGTTTTAATGTTTGGAGTAAATTCTTCAGATTCTATAGATGCTGACGATTATGGTGCAATAAAAATTAACGAATTTAGAGAACAAATTATTGCAGGTTATGATTCGATAAATAATGCAGTTAGATTGTATGATATAAGCCCATACGCAGCACAGAAATTAAATGTTACGAATCTTAATGCTGTGACTTCTGATACAGACGGTGCTTCAGTTGATGTTAGCGACTACAAGAACAAAACAGTATACGTAAATGTTTCAGTTAATACTGGTGCGGTGACAGTTACTATAGAAGTTAGTCCGGACGGAACAACTTGGTGGACATACGATAGTAAAACATATACTTCAGCCACTGGATTAGACAGTTGGGAAATTATGTCACACCATCCGTATATGAGAGTTACTACTTCAACACATTCAAACGCAACTGTCACAGCTTATATAACAGGAAGAGGCGAATAAAAATGGTTCATTATGACAAGACGTATGTTAAAGAAATTTTAGAAGATACTTCGACTAACATTCCTTCAGATATTTCGGACGTAGAAACTAAAGTAGATACATTAGATGCAAACTTAGGAACTAAAGCCGCTGGAGACGATGCAATAACTTTGTTAAATTCGGTTGATTCTGGTGTAGATGAAGTTAAAAAACTTTATATTACTACTAAAAATCGTTATTTGTGATGGCATGATGGAAAATAAACCTAAAAGCAGAGCTAAATTAGAACAAATTATAAAAGATGATAAAATTGTCGAAATATTTACATTACAGAATATACTAGATTTGTTCAAAGACTATAGTATCATTCATTACGAATTAGATACTTCAAGAGTTTTCGACAATTTGCTTCAGGGCTACTGCGACTACTACAACAAAGAAATTGGCATATACAAATTTATGCGTGACACTGACAAACGTGAAACAATAATCCACGAATTAATTCATGCTTTAAAAGACAAACACAGTTATGACGATATCGAGAAAGATACAGATAGACAGGGCAAGATTTTGCTCAGAAAATTATATTTACCCGAAGATTCCAAATAATTCTTTCGTTATACCGAATACCTCTAATTTACGCATAGACCTATCAATTTTAGCATATTATTTTACCCTAGTGTTTATACCTATTTAGAATAATATCGCCTGTATGGGCTTCTAAACGCAAAATAGAGCTATTCTAGAAGCATGTTCTAATAGATATTTTTTTAGGTTGTGATTATTAGGTCTTATCCAATTATTTCATCATATTTAAACTTTTCTAAAACCGAAAGGTTTAAATAGTTAAAGTTCTATATATTCTTTTATGGTTAATTCAATAACTCTAAATAAAACAGGAGGAAGATAAAATTGGCAGCAACATTTAGTTTTGTAGAATATAACGCAACTGCAGGGGATACTGGTGTTCCAACAAATCTTAATTTAGGTAGCACTAATGCTAAGGACTTAGCACCATCAACATATCCAATAACCGCAGGAACTTATAGTTATAGTAAGTGGATACGAGGACATTTCAGTGGAACATTTACTAGAATAGAAAATCTAAAATTCTATTGCAGTAATAGTGGGACTGGTTATGTATCCGAAGAGGTTATTAATTTTTCAGGGACAACTAGCGATTATGCTGGAACATCTACATATGCTACCCCAACAAATGCAGCAGACGCACAAGCATCTAACGCATTAGTATTTTCTGAACCAGGAACTGCAAATATAGGCATTGGCGGAAGCCTTTCAGGGAGTTTGGAATCAGAAGGGGATAGTGATTTCATAGTTGTTCAAGCGTCAATAGGCTCTGGTGCCAGTGCTGGCGCGGTTCAACAGAAAACATTGACATTTGTCTATGACGAAATATAATTTTTTTTATTTTTTTTGTCGATTATGCGAAGGAGATTTACTGGGTGTAAAAGAGGCTTTGCCTAATACCAGCCGTTTAGGACGGTGTTAATTTGGTTGCTCTCGATAATCCTCCTTTGCGTTTTTATATTGGTGAGATGATTTAGTATGGTAACAACACAAGATGATAGGGCAGGTATTGGGCTTGGTATTATAACTCGTGGTAATATTAGCATCAAATGGATGATGCATATGAAACGTGTTGAAAAACATATCCCTATCGGTATGTTTTGGAAATATATTATAGTTGAAGGCAGGTCTTGGGCAGACGCTCGGAACGAAGTCGTGTTACGAGCCAAGAACGAAAAGTTTAGATATTTAATGTTCATTGACGATGATACTTTTATCCCAGAAGATGCGATAATAAAATTATTAAGTGTCGATAAACCTTTAATATCGGGGGTGTATTGGACAAAATCAGACAACTCGTCACCAGTAATTTTTGAAAAATTTGGTGGCGGACCAATGTTTAAGTTTCCGATAGACGAAATTTTCCCCATTGCTGGGAGTGGTGCTGGATGTTTGTTAATAGATATGAAAGTTTTTGACGAGTTTGATAAAAATAATATTCAATATTTCAAAGAAAATTGGGTAATGGAATTTGATGATGGCAGAAAACTCATATGCCCAATCGGCGAAGACCATTACTTATTTTACATGGCTAACAAGTTAGGTTTCCAGGCGTATTGTCACGGTGGTGTTTTATGCGACCACTATGATATGATAAATAAGAGGTTTTATCCTAGCCCCGAAACAGTAAGGGAAATAACTGGGACTAAGCTTAAATCAATTGGCAGGGCTGATATCATAAATAACCATAACAAGTTACTTAATTTAGACAAAACAAAGAAAACAATTGTGTTCGTTGATGGAACTAGGTTTGATGGTAACGAACTTGACAAGCGTGGTGTTGGCGGTGCTGAGACTTGTATAATAAATATTACTAATCAACTATCTAAGTTTTATAATGTTCACGTTTTTAATGATTGTTTAGAACCGGGCGTTTACGAAGGCGTTTCGTATCACAATATAAAATCGAGTTTAAATGATTTGAAATCTCTTAATGCCGATTATTGTATAATTAATCGCAATACTGACATTTTACGTCAAATAAAATTCAAACAAGATTTCAATGTTAAGAAGTTAGGTCTATGGGCACACGATATATCTAGTAGTCCTGCATATAGATACTTGGAAGAAGTCTATGATGATTTGGACTTGGTTATTTGTTTGTCTGAATGGCACGTTAAAGATTTCAAGTCTGCTTTCAATTTTTTGGATAACAACAAAATTAAAATATTAAGGAATGGTGTTGATTTAGATAGGTTTAAAAACAAGATTGATAAAGTCCCGAACAAATTATTTTATTCATCAACCCCGTTTAGAGGCTTAGACATTTTGGCGGATATTTTTCCGAGGATACGAAAAGAAGTTCCTAGTGCTGAATTGCACGTTTTCAGTTCAATGAAACTTTACGGAAACAATTATGACGATAACCAATTTTTAGACTTATATAATAAGCTTAAATCGATTCAAGGGATTGTATATCGTGGCAGTATAAAACAAGACGTTTTAGCACAAGAAATCCAGAGCTCAGAACTTTTGGTTTATCCGAACACGTATCCAGAAACTAGTTGTATAACTGTAATGGAATCAATAACTGCTGGAACCGCTGTCGTAACCAGTAACAAAGCGGCTCTTCCAGAAACTCTTCCGTTAGATTGTGGTGAGTTAATTAGTGGAAACCCATATTCAGAAGAATATAAAACCGAGTTTATTTCGAAAGTGGTAGAGCTTTTGAAGAACAAGAATAAATTAAATATGTTAAATGATAACTGTTCAAAATATAATTTTTCGTGGGCTAACAGAGTTAATGATTGGTCATTAGCATTGTTTGGGCTGGCTATTGATGATGTGGACAACAACCAAAAAATAGGCAATATAAACAATGAAGAATACTGGAACTCTGTATATTCGGAAGAACTAAAAGATGGAAAAATTCGAAACAATTCAGTAACCAACCCTTTGATAATAGAACAAATAAAAAAGATAGATAAGCAAGATTTAAAAATATTAGATATTGGTTGTGGCACTGGCGAATTCACAAGACTGATAAAATCAAAACTTCCTGATTCAGAGGTATGGGGTTCTGATTTTTCAAGTGTTGCTATAGATTATTGCAGACAACAAAATAAAACAATATTTTATGCTAACCACCCAGTTTTCAATGACAAGTTCGAGCCAAAGTATTTTGATGTTGTGTCTGCTATACATATTATTGAACACCTAGAACACCCAGAAAAGTTAATAACCAAAGCCAAGTATTTACTGAAGAATGGTGGTTTATTTGTATTGGTTGTTCCTATTAACGATAAACCTTGGAAAGAACATTTGAAAATCTGGTCTGTCAAGGATATTGATTTATTATTGTCGAAATTCAAGTGTAATTATAATATTTTAACGCATAAATTAGAACATTTAAAATACAAAAACGGTGATTGTTTTGAAGAAGCCGTTGTTTTTGTGAGGTTTGATACTGATGAATAAAGAAGAATTAGGTTTTTATTGGGAAGCAGAATTGATTGATGGAAAAATAATATCTCAATTTGATGATAAAGGTGTTGAGGTTAGATTTTCAGAAGTTGAAAAGAATATTGATAAACTTATTAAGTTTAGACTTGTCGGTTCTTCTGAATCCAAATCGGTTCAAACCTGCGAAGTTAATCTTTCTAATAGAACAATATCTATTGGTAAAGATTCTATATCTGTGGTTGGTAAAAATCCTAAACTTGTTTACTTTAGAAGGAACGAGGTTAGAAGCGAAGTCGGAACTGGCAAGATTTTGGGTAGCAGAGTTTTCCATAATTTAGGCATAAAAACAGACTCGTCTGAGCAAGTGCTTCAAATTTTTAATGGTCTTTTAATGAAACCGCAGAAGGCTGAGTTTATTGATAAAAAAACGCTTACAAAGGTAGATATGACTAATAAATTGTTTAGTGCTGTTGAAATTAAATCTTAATTAATGGAGTGGAACTGGAATGAAAGGGAAAGTTAAATGGTATAATAGTAAGAAAGGTTATGGTTTTATAGTTGATAACGATAATAATTTGGATTATTTTTTACATTATTCGCAATTACCTAATGGCTATATTCCTAAAGATGATGAAAAATGTGAATTTGATGGGATAGAAACATCTAAAGGTAAACAAGCAAAGAATATTGTATTCATAAAGTAGAGTGGTGTAGTAAATGGGTTATGAATGGACTGCAATTTATTCGGACTTTTCAGAATTAAAACAATTTAATAATGGTAAAGAAATGTTGTTCAAAGACATCGACCAAGCCAAAATAATTGCGTTCAGGATAGACAGTAGTATTGGAAGCGTGGTTGTAGATTTGATTAATGGATTAATAATGTGTAATGGTCTAGTATTAGAATTCCCAGAGTTATATAATTTAAAAGAAAAATATCGACTTATTTATTTTAGAAGAAATAAAGTTGATATTGGTGTAGGAAATAAACTAGATAATCATACAGTTACTCATAATATAGGGTATCAAGTGACAGTAAACGGCGTAAATAAACAAATAATATTGTCTGTTACTGATAATAATTATTGCAAAATTTTGAGGAAATGATAAAAATGGTTAGAGTAAACTATAATACTGTAAAGAAATGGGGCATTGGTTTAGGTGTTTCTGGAACATCGTTGATTGCATTAGTATTTATATATCTGTCTTTTTTCGGCTATATAAGTATAGATTCATATTCTAACGATATGGTTTGTGCAGGAACTTTAAATGACCCTTGTTATGCATATATAAATTTCACAGCTAATGAAAACATATTTTTATATCCAACAAACTTAAGTATGAATGGAGATGGTAGTCCATTTACGTTTAATCACGACTTGAAAGATTGGAAACTTGAATTAATATATGATAATGAGTGGGTAGAGATAGATTTAAGTAGTAAATGTTCATCTTTATATTGTGGCTCTAAAAAAGAAGGCGATGAGAGTGCTTATAGTTTAGCATTTTTTGAAGGAAATAAATATCAAATCAGAGTTGTTGGTTTCAAAGAAGACCCACTCCAAACTGTAAAGTGGGGGGCATTCGGCGTTATAGACCCAGAATGGGAAGCAGTAAATGAGGACACTTTTTTCACAGAACTTAAAGAATTAAATACTGATGACTTAACTTCAGTTTTTGAGTTTAATAATATTTATGATAAAGACATACCAGAAGAAGACTTAAGCATAGATTTCACAACAGTATGTGGTGATGTAATAGATTACACTTTTCAGTATAAAACTAACTGCACTAAAGAAATCAAAACTCCTGTTTTAAAAAAGATAGAAATTTGTGGCGAGGACAGAGGCGAGTTATACGCCAAAGACGGTTGCATCATAGATGAGGTTGTCGATTATTATATTACTTCTTATGAAACTTATGAATGCTGGCAAGAGACAGATAAACTCCCTGCGGGTGTAAGAGACTACAAACTCAAGGTTTTGCCAAAAATATCCATTTGTGGCGATTCTTGGGGGTATAAGATTGACTGGATTCCTACACTCAAGACAACAAATAAATTAACAGGGGAAGTATCATTAATCACAAAGGAAGAATGGGCTTGGTTCAATTCCACTTGGCAATACAGGAATCTTCTCAATGTATCGCATATAGATAGAAGCGTGTATAACGCTTCTGTGAAAGTAAAACTCAATACTACTAATTTCAATTATTCGCTTGCTAA
>Ga0334888_1004723_pt1 | contig 12096 bp, 10 predicted proteins | sample GraSluR1_MG_FD_207227 | JGI IMG/M metagenome (GOLD analysis project Ga0334888, IMG submission 207227) | Sludge microbial communities from methane-producing bioreactor in Wageningen University, Netherlands - Granular Sludge_3_08-R1 | ecosystem: Engineered > Bioreactor > Anaerobic > Unclassified ...
CGATTCATCTCGTCTACCGGCATTATGCCGGGAAGGTCCCGCTTGTTGAACTGGAGTACCAGCGGAATCCGTCCGGAATCCAGCCCGTAGGAGGAGAGATTGTGCTCAAGGTCGTCCATAGTGTTCAGATTGGCCTCGGTTCTTTCCCTCTGGCTGTCCGCAACAAAGACCACGCCGTCAACTCCGTCGAGAATCACCCTCCGGCTGAGGGCGTAGTAAGCCTGCCCGGGAACCGAGTAAAGGTGGAGCTTAACCCTGGTGTCCGCGATTCTGGCGAAGTTGACCGGAAGGAAGTCGAAGAATACGGTTCGTTCGCATCGGGTGCACAGGGTCACCAGACGCCCACGGTTTTCAGGGGCGACCAGGTCGCGTATTCCCCTGAGATTGGTGGTTTTTCCAGACAGACCGGGCCCGTAGTAAACTATCTTGTACGCTACATCGTTTCCAGACCTGTGCATCAGTTCTCCGTTCAAACAGCGGAATACGATAAAACCTCAGAGAATATAGTTATCTTCCGTTCGCCTTTCAACAAGCCCCGAAAGCCTTTCCTCCGCGAACCTTCCGGTGATGCGAATCCTGCCGCTGCATGTATCCGGCGCGCCGAAGAGATATTCGTCAAGGAGATATGAGAGAACCGGTCTGAGCCTTCTTGCGCCTATGTCCTCGAGTTCCTGATTGAGAATCTGGGCTGTTTCCGCAACGGCAACACACGCCTCGGAGTCCATCCTGAGATCAACACCGTCGGCGTTCAGAAGTTCCCTGTATTGCCTGAGAAGGCATCCCTCAGGCTCGGTGAGAATTCGGAGCAGTTCTTCCCTGCCCAGGGGGTCGAGAGAAACCCTCAGTGGAAACCTGCCCTGAAGCTCCGGGATCAGGTCGGAGGGGCTGCTTCCGTGAAAAGCACCGGCGGCTATGAACAGAATGTGATCGGTTCGAACCGGGCCGTACCTTGTGGCAACGGTGCATCCCTCCAAAATCGGTAAAAGATCCCTCTGAACACCCATTCGGGATACATCGGGACCCGCGCCTCCGTCGGCGCCGATTATCTTGTCGATCTCGTCGACGAAAATGATGCCCTCTTCCTGGGCCAGCCTGAGACCCTCCTGAACATGGTCCCCCCCTTCGAGCAGCAGGGAGGCTTCCTCATCGGAAAGCCTGTTTCTGGCCTCCCCCACCTTCATTCTCAGTTTCCGTCGTCTCTGCCCTATTATCTTTTCGAACATTCCCCTGAGCTGTTCTCCTGCGGAACTGTCCATCCCCGGCATCATCGGAAGCACTTCCAGGGGGGGCTTTTCAAACACTGTGAGTTCAATCTCCCGGTCGTCGAGGGTTCCGTTGTTCAGCATCCGTTCGAGATCAGCGTCGGAGCCGTAATCAGAACCAGTCTGTTTCAGGGCATCCATCAGTCGGGCGGCAACCCTGGTCCGTACTTCGGCTGTCTTCGACTCTCTGGCTGATCCGGTTGCAAGGTTCACTGCCTGGCGGACAAGGTCTCTGACCATGCTTTCCACATCCCGGCCAACATATCCCGTCTCGGTGTACTTGGTGGCTTCGACCTTCACGAAGGGAGCGCCTGCAAGAGCTGCCATTCTTCTTGCGATTTCGGTTTTGCCCACACCTGTCGGGCCGATCATGATAAGGTTCGAAGGAAAAATCTCCGAACGCATGGGTTCGGAAACGGTCTTCCTGCGGTAGCGGTCTCTCAGGGCAATGGCAACGGTTCTTTTTGCGTTGGTCTGGCCGATGACGTGCTTGTCCAGCCATTGCACGGTTTGGCAAGGGGTCAGGCTTCGGAATGTGGGCATATTTCCTCCGACTGTATGCTGCCCCCGGTGTAGATGCAGATATCACCGGCGATGGCGATTGCTTCTCTGACGATCCTTACCGGTCCCATTCTGGTGTGTCTGTCCAGGGCTCTTGCAGCGGCCAGGGCGTAGGGATACCCGGAGCCCACGGCGACGATGCCGTCCGGAGACTCCACCACTTCTCCCGCGCCTCCGATTATCAGGGCGTGGGTGCGGTCCACCGCGGCAAGCATGGCCTGAAGTTCTCTGAGGTACCGGTCCGCCCTCCATTCTCTGGCGAGTTCAACCGCAGCCCGGGGAAGGTTGCCCCTGAATCCGTCCAGTTTCTCCTCAAGCCTTTCAACCAGGGCAAAGGCATCTGCGCCGGCTCCGGAAAACCCCACCAGAACCGTGCCCCCGCAGAGCTGCCGAACCTTCCTGGCGCTTTGTTTCACCACGGTGTCACCCAGGGTAACCTGACCATCGGCGGCCATGGCCGCCTTTCCGTTCCTCACCATGCCTATCACAGTGGTGGAGCGAAAACGGAGTTCCATCATTTCACCATTTCATGCGAACCGCATGGGCCAGTTCCGGCAGATCCGCCTTCAGGCACAACTCAACGAGCACATCCGGCGGAATGCTTTTTACCGCAAGGGAGAACCAGTATGCGTTCCGGGTCTGTTCCCGGGGAAAGGCGGCCATCCTGCGGGAGTAATCCCCCGCCAGGGCGCATTGATCCGGGAAGATTGAAGACATGACGCTTCCGATGCAGAGCGCGGTCATGGTTCGCCCCTCGGAGGCGAGGTCCGCCATGTGCAGAATAATGTCAGCCGCGGAAGGCTCGGGTCTTGCGTCGATGTAACCCAGCACTTCCGCCAGAGCTGTTTGATGGGGAAGAATGCCTCCGGACAGTGATACGTTCAATGTATGACTGTCGATGGTGGAAGCAATGAGGGGAAGAGCGGGATCATCAGGGTGCAGGGTTTCAATTTCCGCGAACCGGCTTCTGGCGCCGAGGAAATTGCCGAAGGACAGCTCTATCTCTATCAGCAGCCACTCCTGGGCGGGGCTTCCGTCGGACAGGGAGTCGGCGAAGTCGATGAGCGCTTCAAGCTGAACATACTCGTCTGCAAGCCTTCGCAGATCTCTTCCATAGTTCTGTGTCGAGAGGGCGTCCAGGGAGTCTGCCACGGCGATAACATGGTTCCTGGCGGCCATGGGCCCGTGAACACCGCTGATCCACCTTGCTTCGTGGTAGGTGTGCACCGGGAGGAGAAGAAGCCAGTCAGCAGGCATTGCGGTGAAAACACCCGCGGCGGCCTCCAGGGCGGCCCAGGAAGCTTCGGCATCCCCCACGGACATGTAGTGTCCCGCGAGCTGATGGAAGCCGCTCACATAGTTTCTGGCTATCTGAACGGCCTGGTCGTCCTTGTAGACCCCCGGGTCGTCAAGGCCTGTGTAAAGGTACTGCTGCAGCAGTCGTTGGCTTCGCTCAGGGTTGATTCCGGTTTTCGCCGGAGAATCCATGACCCGGAAAGCTATGCCTTCCATAACCAGATACTCTTCGAGATAGATCCTGTTGTCACGGGAGACGGTTGCCGCCAGGTAGACGGGTCTTCCGTGTATGGGAACCCTTTTGACCATATCAAGGAGAAGGAGTTCCTGCATTGACAAAGAGCCCTGGAAACCGATGCCCATGCTGGGTACCGGAATGCACAGGCTGTCACGAGTGACGACCCATGGCCAGGAACCGGTGAATGTGGAATCGAGAATGGTCCGGTCCATGATGGAGGTGACGGGGTATCCGTCCCTGGAAACATGGAAGAAATTGGGGCCCCAGATGTAAACCGGCCTCAGCGAATCAACGATGGCGGTGGGATAGCTGAGAAGAAGGGAATCCCGGCTGATGAGCTGGTGAGTGTACCAGGGGGTGTTCATAAGGCTGAGGTTTGAAACCACCACATCTCTTCTGACCCCAAGAACTCCCTGGGCGAACCAGAGGGGAAAGGTGTCGTTGTCGCCGTTGGTGATCAGAACCGCGTTCGGCTCGCAGCTTTCAAGAAGGTTGATTCCGTAATCCCTGGCTACATAGTCCCCGGAGCGGTCACAGTGGTGCCAGTTCACCGCCAGGGCCGCCAGAGGAAGCAGAAGCATCGCCCATAGAGCGCGCTTTCCGCCGAGACTCCGGATGAACACGCCGGCGCCCAGAGCGCTGAGCAGAGCGAACAGGGCGAAGGATGCTCCGAAGAAGTAGTCTCTTTCCCTTACCTCGCCGGCGAGTGTTCCTTCGGGACCGGTTTTGAAATTCAGGTATACAACGAAGGCGAAGCTTGCCATGAAAAACGTTCCACCGACCAGCAGCAGCAGATCGGGCCTTCTTTTCCCCAGAACCACAAGCCCGGCAATACCCGCCATTGAAAGCGCGATCCAGAGCCCGGTGCCGAGTCTTTCACCGCCGGGACCCAGAGTTCTGTGCCAGGCCTCGGGTCTTCCAGTCTGCCAGGAATGATACTTGGCGTAAAGACCAAGCTGCTGGAGGAAGGGGCCCTTTCTGGCAAAAATGGAGACCTGGCCGTACTGCTTTCGCTCCAGGGCATCCCTGAACGCGGGATACCTGGATGGATCGGTTTCATTAACCTCGGGTTGCTGAATCGCCCGAAGAGGCATGTAAAGATGAACACTGAACGCAAGCAGCATGAGACCAATGAAAGAGAGGATGAAGCCGGGGCTTCTCCATTCGTGGGTCCTGCCCCTGATGGCGTAGAGCAGATACATAAGCGCTATTGGCGCCACGACGATAAGCGCGCTGAGATGGTTTCCGATGGAAAGGGCCATGAGGTAGCCGACCAGAAGAAGCTGTCTTCCAGCAGGAATTCCCCTGAGCCGCCTTTCAATCCAGAGATCAAAAACCCACAGGATCAGAACGGTGAGGAGAAGGGCCATGGCGTAGGTTTCCGTTGCGTTGTGATTTCTCCACAGGGTGTAGCTGAATGCTCCGAGCAGACCCGCGGTCAGTGAAACGGGCCTGTAGAAGCCAGGCGAGAAGCCCATCCGGTTGCACCAGCGCTGAAGGAGCCTTGTCATTATCCCAACCGCAGCCACGCCCGCGACGCCGCACAGCAGGTTCACACGGGCCGCGACTTCGGGAAGGAAGCTGAAAAGAAGGGTGCTGAACCTTCCGATAAGAATGAAGAAGGGCACACCCGGAGGATGGGGAATCCCCATTACCCATGAGCATGTGATGTACTCGCCGCTGTCCCAGAAACTGACAGTGGGCGCCAGGGTAAGGGCATAGACCAGCAGGGCCGCGGCGGCGGTTGCGGCGGCGAGAATCCTGTCTGTTCGCACGGTGCTTCCGGCCTGATCAAAAGGGGTTTTGCTCAATTCCCGCTCCTCCCCCTGGGATGGGCGTTACGGTAAGATTTCATAAGCCTGTCTCCGGTGAGATGGGTGTAAATCTGTGTTGTTCCCAAACCCGCATGACCAAGCAGTTCCTGAACATCCCTCAGGCCCGCTCCCCTGTCAAGGAGATGGGTCGCGAAACTGTGCCTGAACGTGTGGGGAGAAACTCCCACATCAAGAGCCGCCCTGTCCACAGCAGCTGAAACAATACGCCGGATGTCCCTTGGGTCAAGCTTTCGGCCCCTGACACTGAGAAACAGAGACCCCGGATCCCGGTGTTCCGCCAGAAACGCAAGCCTTGCGGAACACCAGTTCGAAAGTGGCGCGGCGGTTCCCTTCGGAACAGGTACGATTCTCTCCCTGTCACCCTTTCCCCTGATTTTGATGGTCAGTTCGGTGAGATTCAAATCCGTGAAACGGGCGCCCGAGGTTTCCGAGGCTCTGAGGCCGCAGCCGTAGAGAAGCTCCAGAACCGCCCGGTTCCTTGTTTCCAAAGGTGTATCTCCGTCGAAGGCGTCCAGGATCGTCATCACATCCCTTTCCGAGAGAAAGGATGGAAGTCTGCGGGGTTTTCCCGGAGATCTGAGCCCCAGGGAAGGGTTTTCGCCCGATCTTCCGGTTTCAGACAGCCACTCGCCGAAGGAACGCATGGTGCTCACAAGCCGTGCCAGTGAGCGCGGATCAAGCCCCCTGGCGGTTTCGTGCATCAGAAACCCCCGCAGAGCCTCCCGGTCGATGGTGTCGATACATCCCGCGAACCACCCGGACAGCCTTTCCAGGTCACCAAGGTATGCCCTTACGGTTTCATCGGAGTGGTTTCTGCCGAACCGCATTTCTCTGGAATAATCCTCCAGGATCAATCTGTCTTTTTCCTGCATCTCGGACAGTAAAGACCTTTCGCTCTCTTCTCCAGAATGGGGAAACCGCACCTTGAGCACCGGGTATCCACCGGAGGGTTCCACATCGCGAAGTCACAACCCGGGTAGCGGCTGCAGGAGTAGAAGGTTCTTCCCTTCTGTGTGCGCCGGGTTACCAGTTCACCATCGCAGGGGTCAAGGGGACATTTGACGCCGGTGGGGATCGGTGACTTTGCTCCGCATTCGGCCTTCGAGCAGGCCAGATATGCGCCGAATCTTCCGTTTCTGGAATGCATGGGAGATCCGCAGGCCGGGCAGGGTCTGGCTGCTTCCGCTTCAACGCCTTCATCAGATGTTTCCTGGGAGGGCCTTGTGTACCTGCACTGTGGATAACCGGAACAGGCCAGAAAACGTCCATACCTTCCCCATTTGTCCAGAAGGATTTTTCCGCACTGGGGGCATTTCTGGTCGGTTTCCAGCGTCAATTCACGCTTCACTTCCGGAAGTTTTCTCATGGCGTCGGTGAGGGAGCTTTCCAGAGGCTCCGCAAGGCTTTTTACCGCGGAGACATAATCCATCTCGCCGTTGGCCACGGTGTCCAGGGTTTGCTCCATCCCGGCGGTGAACGCGATATCGAAGAGGCCCGGAAAGAGGCCGGTCAGCAACTCCACCGTTCTCATGCCAAGGTCGGTGGGATGAAGCTTTCTTTCCCTCAGTTCCGCGTATCCCCGCTTCCTGAGTGTGGAAAGGATGGCCACATAAGTGGAGGGTCTTCCGATTCCCTTTTTCTTCATTTCCGTTACAAGAGAAGCCTCGCCGTACCTGGCAGGAGGTTCCGTGAACTTCTGTTCGGTACTGACATCCGAAAGCTCCGCAGTACCTTTCTCCGCCTTCGACAGCTGTTTTGGAATTCGAATCTGGGATGGGTCGGCCAGGCTGAAGCCCGGTTCGACCAGGCGACCGCCTGAAGCCTGAAAAACGATATCATCGCCCTGGAACTGAATGGTGGTCTCCTCCATCACCGCGTCGGTCATCTGGGTGGCGACAAACCGGTTCCAGATCAGGGTGTAAAGCTTGAGAAGCCCGGGCTCGAGCCTGCCCACTAGAGAATCAGGGGTTATTGCGGGGTCGGTGGGTCTGATGGCCTCGTGGGCGTCCTGGGTGCCTCCGGAAGCCCGGAATCTCCGGGGGGATGGGCAAACCAGGGCTGGGCCGAAAACCTCGCCCACCACCTTTCTGCACTGCTCAACCGCTTCCGGGCTTGTTCTTACCGAGTCCGTCCTCATGTAAGTGATCAGACCAATTGCTTCCCCGTCAAGCTCGACGCCCTCATACAGCGACTGGGCGTTTCTCATAACCTGGGCGGGGCTCATGGACAAACCGGCGCCGGCAGCCTGAAGTGAGCTGGTTATGAAGGGAGGTGAAGGTTTTCTCCTTCTGGTTGTTTTTTCAACACTGCTCACCATCCAGGAAGCCCCGTGAATCCTGGGAAGGAGGCTTTCAACCTCCTCCCGGGTTCCCGGCCCGTACTTCGAACCATCGGCACGCTTTCCGTCAACCCGGTGAAGCGCGGCGCTGTAGATGGAATCGCCCTGTTTGAACTCTGCGGAGACCAGCCAGTACTCCTTGCTCGTGAAGGACCTGATCTCCTCTTCCCGTTCGGCGATGATTCTAAGCGCAACGGTCTGAACCCGCCCCGCGCTGAGGCCTTTGCCAAGGGTGCGCCACAGGTATGGGCTTATCCTGTAGCCGACCAGACGATCCATGACCCTTCTGGCCTGCTGGGCGTTAACCAGGTTCATATCGATGCAACCCGGATGAGCAGCGGCCTTCGTGACCGCTTCCCGGGTAATCGCGTTAAACCTGAGTCGTTTGAATGTCCGGCCGCCACCGGCCAGAAGCTCCGCAAGGTGCCAGCATATCGCCTCACCCTCCCTGTCCGGGTCAGCGGCCAGAAAAACGGTTTCAAAACCTTCAGCATCCCTGCGGAGTTTTGCCAGGGTGTTCCGTTTATCGGGAAGAATCGTGTAGGCGGGTTCAAAAGTCTCCCCGCTCACACCGAGCCTGTGAAGGGGCAGGTCACGCACATGGCCCATCGAGGCGGTGACGGTCCAATCACGGCCGAGATAGCTTTTAAGGGCCTTTGCCTTGGCGGGTGATTCGATTATCAGCAGTTTTTTCCTGGAACTCATCTTCTCCAAATCCATGGGAAATCAGCGCGAAGTGAATGCTTCGGGCGGATGCTACATAGCGCAGATCCATTCCATGACCGGTCCCGACAGGTTTGCCCATATGCTTTCATGAGTGCCGGCTGTATCCCTGAACTCAGCGGTGCTGAAAGCCCGGGCCAGTTCAGGAAAAACCTGTCTGGTGTAACTGAAGGGTTGCGGCTGGTGGAACCGGGTTTCGCGGTAGAACAGCACCAACTGGCTGATTCTTCCCGGAACCAGCCATTCTGCTGTACGGGACAGAAGAGAAAACCTGACTTCATTGTTCTCGGGGTGATTAACCGCGAGAACCAGGACCGACAGGTGGTCGGACTTCGTGCGGTCGCCATAGACGAGCAGAGCGGCCCTGTCAACGATTATCCCCGCATTCTGAGCAATCACCTCGATATGGGGAAGGATTTGCATCAGTTCATCTGTGGCGCTGGTGGCGGATACACCCGACGGAACCCTGGTATAGGGTTCTATGGGCTGAACGGGAGAATCTGGGTGCAGGCGTTCGGGCATGGACAGGGACAGAATCCCCAGGGGGTCTGACACTGGAATCTCAATGGGAAGCGTATCCTCAGAAACGGCAACGGCAGAGTCAGTTGTGGCTTCCGTGGTATCGAGCGGTCCGTCGCTTGCCAGGGTTGCCCGCACCGGTTCCGGCCCGGCCTTGAAGAGATTCAGGGGATCGACAAAGTAGAAAAGAACAGCGGCGGCAAGAACGATGATGGCGATAGCCGCTTTTCTTACTCCGGCGTAGTCGCGTCCCCGCTCTTCGGAGTCGGGAAGGGGGGCTTTCCGCGGTGACGCGATTTCTTTGGTGTTCGGTGGTCTGGATGCCACAGGTCTGTCTACGGAACGGCCGTCCGCGGCGCATTTATGACAAACATGGGCTGCCCGGTCAAAGCAATCCCTGCAGGTAAGATCCCCGCAGGTTCGGCAGGGAGCGAGTTTTTCGTCACCCATGGGGGTTTTCCCGCAGATATGACAGCGATCGATTTGAAGCATCTCGTCACTGGCGGTGGTGAGAAGGAAGTCGTCACCTTCACCATCGTCCTGGTCAATGAATGCATCTTCCGCTTCGGTGTCCGGGTCGGGGTCGTCTTCAACGGAGAAGTCGTCGGAATCGGAGGGGCTCGTAACAAACCGTGTCTTCTCCTCCAGTGTGTCGGCCTGTTCGTCCTCAAGCCTTGGCAGCAGATCGATGTAGGGGTAAAGGCCTTTCTGAATGACCCTTGCCTCGCCTATGGCAACCGATTCCCGTATCACCACAGGGGAACCGGCGACAGCCTTCTCCGCTTCGCCCACGGTCATGTCAAGTTCTGTAACCAGGAGCCTGGTAACCTTCTTCTTCTCCTCCTCGCCTCCAAGCCTCACCAGCAGCAGATCAACCAATGGCTCGTTCATCAGGCTCTTCCCTCCAGAAGCTCGAATTGTCGGTGCAGTCTGGTGAGAACCAGTCTGCTCACCGCACGGAGCGTGGTGAAGACCCCTCTGCCTGAGCTTGCCACAGCTTCCATGCATGTAACCTTTGAAAGCCCAAGTTCCGCCACAATCTGAGAAACCGGCACGATGTCCGTCAGATCCCTTTTGTTGCATTGAAGAACCAGGCTTACCCCTTTTCTGCGCTGGGTCCGGAGATTCTCCTTGAGGTCTCTGAGGCTGGCTATGTTGGCCTCCATTCTACCCTCCTGGGAGTCGGCGACGAAAACGATGCCATCCACCCCCTGAAGAATAAGCCTTCGGCTGTCGGAATACATTGCCTGGCCCGGAACGCTGTAAAGATGAAGCCTGATCTTGAACCCGCTTATCTCACCGGAATCAATGGGAAGAAAATCAAAAAAGAGAGTTCTTTCATTCCCCGCAGCCAGGGATATGAGCTTACCCCTGGAGTCCGGCGCCACCTGGGAGTATATGTACTTCACATTGGTTGTCTTCCCGGAGAGGCCGGGTCCGCAGTAAACTATCTTGCAATCGATCTCTCTGGCCGTGTAGCTTACGGTGGCCATCAGGAGCCTTCTCCATTGTCATTTGATTCGTCCTCATCCTTTTCGGGAGGAATCGCGTCACGCATTCCCCGCCTGAACTGGTTCAGGGAGCGACCGAGAGACCTGGCAATCTCCGGAATACGCCTGGCCCCGAAAAGAAGAAGAAGAGCTACAAGAATCAGTATCAGTTCAAGAGGTCCTATTCGGCCCATCTTTCCTCCGTTTCAGACGAACACCATTCTCAGAACCATCTGTAGAGGAAGCCGACCACAAGCAAACCCACGAAGGACATGATGTTGACCTTCAAAGCGATTTCTTCGAGTCGAAACCTCAGTATGAGCAAATCAAAACCAATCGGCCCCGCTGAAATCCCGGCACTGCCGGAGAAAAACTGGCGAAGCGCGTGAGAGGAATCAGGAAGCAGCGATGCCACCGCTTCACCGAACACCGTACCACAGACCATTCCCGCCACGGCAAGAAATACCCAGAACCCGGTGGGCCTGTCGTGAAGCAAACCTGGTTCCCCTTCCTCGTGGAAGTATACTAAAACATCGGGCTCAGCACGACAATACGCTCCGGATGAAATGCCTGGAAGAAAGAATCCCCGCTGCGGCTCCCACCAGCGCTCCGGATCCGATACCCCACAGGGTTGCGGGCAATGCCAGGCTGCCTATGGGAAGCCCGGGAAGAATCAGGGAAGCAACTCCAAGCTGGCTCCATACCGACGCGCAGGCTCCGGATATTGAAACTCCGGTCATTGAGAAGAACGATGGGAAACCACGGGCTGCGATGCTCATCATCACCGCTGAAGAAGCAGCGCCGGCCAGAGACATCAGGAAGGCCGGAGTCGCCATGCTTCCAGTGAGAAGAGCCACCGCCACAGCTCTTGTCAGGTTGAGGCTCAGGGTTCGCCTCAGGCCCAGGTGCACCGAGGCAATCACCGCAGGCAGGTTCGCAAGGCCGATCTTCATGAATGGAACAGGCCTGGGAAGCATCGAATCGATCACACCCAGACATACGGCGGTCAGAATCAGGGCCGCGGTGATCGGTATGCCGCCTCGATCAGACAATTTTCCACCTCCATAAAGAGCTTCTCCGAGTCGAAGGCCGCAGCTGCCCTTTCCGCGGCGCCCTGGGAAAGTTTTGCTCTGAGGGTCGTGTCGCTTCCCATGAGTGTCACCGCATCGGCCAGAAGCTTTGAATCTCCGGGTGTAACTATCAGACCGGACTCCATATGACGATTTACCCAGGGCACGCCACTGGAAAGGTCGGTGGAAATCACCGGAGTACCGCATGCCATCGCCTCGAGCTGAACCATGCCGTAGGCTTCGCTTCTCTTCACAGATGGCAGAACGAGGGCAATGGCGCCCCGGTAAAGGGAAAGCAGTTTCTCGTCGTCCGGATCCCTTATCACGGTTATTGGCAGCCCCCCGGCTTTCCCGGCTATCCAGTCCTCAAGAGGGCCTCCGCCGGCAAGGATCAATGGAGGCGGCTGCAGCATGCTTTTCCATGCCTCTATCAGAACAGGTATGCCCTTGTATGATCGAAACCTCCCGGCGAACAAAAAATAATTCGAAGTCTTTTCCCTTCCGGGCCGGAAAGTGCTGAGATCAACGCCGATAGGTACGACCCTGGCGTTTTCCAGCCCGGAAAGGAAAGGTGATGTTTCCAGATAGCGGCGGCTGGTGGCAAGAACCAGAAAAGCGCCCCTGAGAAACTTTCTTAGCAGGGGGCCGTACAGTGGCAGAAGAAAGGCCTGCCGTACGATGTCGCTGTGGTAGGTGGCCACGTAGGGAGTATTGGATCTGTCCAGCAGCCGCGCCACCTCTGCCGTGGGCAATGGGAGGTGAAA
>Ga0334888_1004724_pt1 | contig 12096 bp, 7 predicted proteins | sample GraSluR1_MG_FD_207227 | JGI IMG/M metagenome (GOLD analysis project Ga0334888, IMG submission 207227) | Sludge microbial communities from methane-producing bioreactor in Wageningen University, Netherlands - Granular Sludge_3_08-R1 | ecosystem: Engineered > Bioreactor > Anaerobic > Unclassified ...
ATTTTGCCATCGTAGACGGCTCTCCGGGGATAGGCTGCCCTGTAATAGCTTCTCTTAGCGGCGCAGATATGGTCTTGATAGTGGCAGAACCATCCCTTTCAGGTATCAGTGATATGGAAAGGATAATCAAAACTGCCCGGATATTTGGGGTCATAATTGCAGTCTGTGTGAACAAATCTGACACAAACCCCGAAAATACAAACAGGATAAAGGATTTCTGCAAACTTGAGGGCATACCATATACCGGAAGCATTCCTTTCGATCCAATGGCAGTGAAGGCTGTCAATAAAGGAATGAGCATAGCCGACATCGATTGTTCTTCCGGAACGGCAGTTAAGGAAGTGTTCAACAAGACTATGCGTTTACTGTTTCCTGAAGGGAGGCACTCACAAAAGTGATAGTTACGGTTCTTTCAGAAAATACATCAATTTCACCTGAGATAAAAAGTGAGCATGGGTTGTCGATCCACGTAAAAACAAAGAGAGATAGCATCCTCTTTGACACCGGAGCCGGTTCGATCTTTCTTGAGAATGCCAAGAAACTCGGGATAGATATATCGTCGGTAGACAAAGTAATAATATCTCACGGACACTACGACCATGGAGGAGGACTGCCTGCATTTCTTGAAGCTAACAATAAAGCATTGGTATATTTAAATAAATTTGCCTTTGGAAATTACTATTCAGTTAAGGAGGGTATTGAGAAGTACATAGGACTGGACAAAAAGCTGCTTCCTCAGGAAAGATTTATATTTATTGACGGAGATGTAAAAATAGAAGAAGAACTTGAGATCTTTTCCGGTGTTCAGCAAAAAATTTTGTCTCCCTCATGCAACTCTTCACTTTATATGAGAGATGAAGGGGATGAAAAATCAGCAACGGATGTCTTCAGACATGAACAGAATCTCATCATCAGAGAAGAAGGCAATACCGTACTCCTTTCAGGATGCGCTCACAACGGGATCGTAAACATACTTGAGCATTATGTAAATAAATACGGAGGACTGCCCACGCATGTTATTGGCGGATTCCATCTCTACAGCCATTCTTCGAAAAAAAGCGAAGATCCGATAACAGTCTTTGAAGTAGGAAGGTATCTGCTTGATTCAGCTGCAGAATATTACACCGGACACTGCACCGGAGACGAAGCTTACAATATCCTTAAAAGAACTATGGGACAGATGCTCCACAAAATTTCCGCAGGAAGTGTATTTGAGATAATTTGACATTCAGGATATCGTGTCCCAAAAATTGAAATTTTGGAGGAATGAGTAATTATGAAAATTGCAGTAGCAAGTGAAAAAGGTATGGTTACAGGACATTTCGGACATTGCGAGAACTTTATGGTATTCAACGCTGAAGATAACAAGATCGTAGGAACCGAGTCCGTGCCGAATCCCGGGCATAAGCCGGGATTCCTGCCTAATTATTTGAATGATATGGGTGTAAATGTAATTATCTCTGGTGGAATGGGCGGGGGAGCAATAGACATCTTCAATCAGCACAACATAGAGGTCATAATCGGTGCGGCAGGCCCTTCAGAAGAAGCAGCAAAATCATATCTTGCCGGAGAACTTAAATCTACAGGTTCAGTCTGCCATGAGCATTCGCACCACGATGAGTGCGGAAAATAAAATTCTTTTAAATTACCGAAAAAACATCAGGCAGCCGAACAAATCCCATAGTACAACAAAATATAAAAATGCCAGGGTCAGACTGTACCTGGCATTTTTATATTTTTCATGACAGTGAAATAACATATTGTCAGACATAAAATTAATTGCTAAAAAAATGCTGATCATACTATATTCAATGCAAGGTAGATATTGTAAAATGTATCGTTGTTGCCAGGTTTTCTGAAATTTATTTTGCATCAGCACAATACAGCTCAACTACCGACATCATGCTTTCAATATTTGTAAGGTTTTTCATAATTAATATTTTATCTTATATTACTGAACATGGGGTGGTATGCTGTGAAATTCCTGGATCGTAGTTCGATCAAGAGAAATATAATGACAATATACATTACGACAACACTCGTAACCTTTGCCATCGTTTTCTACGTTCTTTTCTCGAACTGGATCAACACCTCTGATAAAATACTTTCAACCATAGCAAAAGACATGAACCAAGCGATATCCATCGAGTTTGACCGACTTATAAAGATGCCCAAGTACATAAACGAAGTAACAGAACAGCAGATCAAAAACGGCGTGATGGATTTTAATAATGAAACCGTCAGAGACAAGTTTTTTGTTGGTCTCCTAAGTACACATGGAAGCACTCCTATATACAGCATCAGTTTGGGCACTGAAAAAGGCGAATATTACGGTGCGCGAAGAAACAAAGACAATGTTGTTGAAATAATGAAAAACAATTCAGAAACGGGCGGTAAATCAAGGTATTATAAAGTCAGGGAAGATATGACCGCAGGCGACCTTGTTGTTGAAACAGGACTCTTCGACCCCCGCACCAGACCATGGTACAAAGTTGCAAAAGAGAACAACAAAACATCCTTCTCTCCTCTTTATAAGCATTTTATTATGGATGACCTTACAGTATCTGTAGGTACTCCCGTCTATGACGGAAAAGGCTCGCTTTTTGGAGTTCTTGGCACACATATAACGCTTTCAAGGATGGACAATTATCTAAACAACATAGTTAAGCAAAACGGGGCAGTCGCAGTCATTGTTGACAAAAATTCAGGAGAGCTCGTTGCCAATTCCCTTAATATTCCTAATTTTAATGTTGATGTCAACGGCACGTTAAAGAGGACCCATATAAATGAAATCAAAAACAGCAGTATCATACAGGGCTATAAAAATTACCTGGTAAACAATAAAGAAGATAACATAACAGCAAATGGAGAGAGCAGCCATATAAACATCTCTGAATTCAAAACGACAGGTGTAGATATGCTGCTTATAACATCCATCCCCGATGCAATACTTACCCGGAACATTTATGAAACTATCAGATTGACGATCATTTTTTCAACAATAATTATGTTGACTTTATCACTTCTTTACATGAGCTATGTTGGCAATCTTCTTAAGCCTCTGGAGAGCCTAAACCTCAGCACGAAAAAATTTACTGACGGCAGTTTTGACGAGAGAGCAAAAATATTCAGGGAAGATGAGATCGGAAAGCTTGCATCGACTTTCAATATGCTGGCAGCTACGATCAGCAGGCTTGTTGAAAACCTTGAGATAAAGGTCAAAGAGAGGACAGAAGTCCTTCAAACAACAAATGCCGCTCTAAATGAAAACAGGGAGCAGCTTAAGCTGATCCTTGACTCAACAGCAGAGGGAATTTACGGGATCGACACGGATGGTGCCTGTACCTTCTCCAACGAGAGCGCCCTTAAGATGCTTGGCTACAGCAGACAGGAAGAGCTTTTGGGAATGAATGTGCATGACCTCATCCACCACACAAGACCGGACGGGACCCATTTCCCACAGGATGAATGTAAGATCATGCAGTCATTAAAAAAAGGTGAGGGTGTATATGCTGATGACGAGGTATTCTGGCGCAAGGACGGAACAAGCTTCGATGTCAGGTATTCATCATACCCGCAGCACAGGGACGGGGTCCTTGTCGGTGCAGTCGTAACGTTCATGGACAACACAGAGCGCAAAAAAAGTGAAGATCACATAAATTATCTTACTTACCACGACCCTCTTACCGACATCGGCAACAGGCTGTTCTTCGAAAAGCAGATCCCCGTAATTGATACGGAAAACAACCTTCCGATATCCGTAATATTCGGCGACCTCAACGGACTGAAGCTCACAAACGACATCTTTGGACATGCGGCAGGAGACAAATTGCTGACAGAAGCTGCAGATGCATTTAAGAAGGCATCGGGAAACGAAGGCATGGCGGCCAGGATAGGTGGGGATGAGTTCGCTCTTGTAATGCAAAAAACAAACTCTGACAAAGCAAAGGTAATAGTCGAAGATATAAGGAAGTCGTTCTCTGACGAAAATTCAAGCGATATTATCGGAAGCATCTCTCTGGGAGCAAGCACAAAAACATCTGCAGAAGAATCCATGCACGAAATGATCGAAATCGCAGAGAACCTTATGTACAAAGATAAGACGATCAACCGAAATAAAAACAACAAAAAGATGATCCGGAAGATCATTAACAACCTCCATAACAGGAGCCTGAGAGAAAAGAGACATTCAGAAAACGTTTCTGTGCTGTGTGAAAAGATAGCAGAGGAAATGGGGCTTTCAAAAGCTCAGGTAAAAAGACTCGGTGAAAACGGTTATTTCCACGATATTGGAAAAATCGTCCTTGAAGATGGTATCCTTAACAAGCACAGGGATCTAAGTGAGGAAGAGTACAGGAAGATGCAGCAACATTCTGTTGTAGGCTATCGCATACTCAACCTTTTTGACGAAACGATAGACCTTGCTGAGGGAGTCTTGAGCCACCATGAACATTGGGACGGGACAGGTTATCCTAAAGGGATTAAAGGCGAGGAGATTCCGCTTTCAAGCAGGATCATCGCTGTTGCAGAAGCATACGACGCAATGACTAATGATAATTATGACAGGCGCAAGACACACAACGAAGCTGTTGAAGAAATTAGAAGCCTCTCTGGCATAAGGTTCGACAAAAATGCTGTCGAAGCATTTGTTAAAGTTTATGAAAAACTCGATCAGGAGACGGAAACTGATCAAAAATAACTAGCCACATATTTAAGGCAGTCAGGATGGACCGATGGGACGTTTCAGGATATTCTTGCTTGTCAGCACCCTGTTGCTGGTAATTATAAATATATATCTCAGCAGAAAATATAAAAAGCTGGCAAAGAGTTATGATACAAACATACCTGAATATGCGGCTACACTGATCCTTTTTTCGGGACTGTTGATATTCCTCTCTTCGCTGTTCCTTCAGGACTGGATCTACCGGCATCGGCTGCTCACCATTCCTGTCAGATACTTTTCATCGTTTTATCTCGGCACTCTTATATACTCCCTTTTATTTTTTATTGCCGGAGATATTTTAGCATTTCTGGGCAGTTTTTATATACGAGACAAAAAAATAATTTATTTTTTCTCAAGGGTATATGCCAAAGGCCTGATAGTCCCTATCGCGGCTGTGCTGATAACCCTGTATGCTTTTTACAATGCAGTCGACTACAAAGTCACATCCTACGAATTATCGATAAACAAGATTTCTTCCGTCCCTTCCCTTGAAATCGTCATGGTATCAGATCTTCACGTTGGGACCTCCGTTACAAAAAAGCAACTTGTGATAATAAAGGATATGATAGAGGAGTTGTCTCCAGATATGTTTTTGATATGCGGGGACATTTTCGACCATGCCTCTTATGAGGAGATAATGAGGTTCTCTGCAGAGACTCTTGGAAGCATAAAGACTCCTCACGGAACTTATTTTGTAACAGGTAACCATGAGTACTACCTCGGAGACATCTCAAAATTGCTCTCTTATTTTGAAGGTACAGAGATAAGAGTCATCCAGGATGAGATGCTTTCCATAGGAGACATATACCTTGCCGGAAGAAAAGACCTCCGTGAGAGTGACCGTGCCCCGCTTTCGCAGATATTGAACGGCGCAGATAAGTCGAGACCGATCATCGTCCTGGACCACCAACCCAACGCGATCGATGAAGCTATTGAAAATAAGGTCGACTTCCAGCTTTCGGGACACACCCATAACGGACAGTTATTTCCTTTCAACTATATCGCAAGCCTCGCCAACCACACCCATTACGGACTTCACGAAGAGGGAGAGTTCAAAGCTGTAATAAGCTCAGGAGCAGGCACCTGGAAATACCCAATAAGGACGGGGAGCTCCTCTGAAATAGTAAGGGTAAAACTCAACTTTTTGAACCAATAAACAATTCTGCGTTATAATAAGATTTGGCATTAATGTTTACTTATCAGGCCATCAATACGTTTTCGGTTATTAAGAGCATCACTTTAACATGATATAATATATTTCCCTTTTAAAAAATCTGTCTTTATAAGGAGTCGAGTCAGTTTATGGAAAACGATCTATACGAAGAAATAACTGAAGCGCCCGAGACCAAAGAAGTACAAAACGATCCTGTCTCCCCGGAGACAGCTCCGCCCAAGAAAAACAACAACTTCATCTTTATTTTGATCTTGCTGCTCATAGTAGCAGGCGGAGGTTTGTGGTTCTGGAAGAAAGAAGAGGCTAAAAAGGAAGCAGTTGCAAAAACTACTGAGATGCCTCCTGTTGTTGTGAGCGATATGGTTTTGAAAGCTTCCGATTTTCCAGTAACATTAGAATACACAGGACAGACCAAAGGATTCAGAGAAGCTGAAGTAAGAGCTCAGGTAGGCGGAGTGCTTAAGAGCAAGGAGTACAGGGAAGGCCAGCCTGTAAAGGCAGGTCAGGTTCTCTTTCGCATTGATCCGGCCCCATACAGGGCAACTCTGAACAGAAACAGCGCAAATCTGAAGCAAGCACAAGTTCAGGCTGACCTCGCAAAAATTGAATTCGACCGGATTTCTTCGCTCTACTCGAAAAATGCTGTAAGCAAAAATGACCTGGATAACGCAGACGCCACTTATAAAGCTTCAAAAGCCGCAGTCGATTCTGCCAGGGCCGCTGTCAGACAGTCACAGATAGATCTTGACTGGACAGTGGTAAGAGCACCGATTTCCGGCCTGAGCAGCAAAGAAGAGCGCTCGATCGGCAATCTGATAACGCTTGATGCTCAAGGCAGCCTTCTTACGACTATAGTACAGGCCGACCCGGTATATGTTGAATTTGCAGTTCCTGCAGACGAACACAGGATTAATGAAATGCTTAGATCCGCGGGACACCTCAGGGTGTTTCCCGATGGAATCTCTGTAAAGGTTGCTCTTGGGGATGGAACATTTTACGACAAGAAGGGAAAGATCGACTTTCAGGATCAGTTTGTAGACCCGTCCACAGCAGACATAAGGGCCCGTGCAGTTTTTGATAACCCGGGAAACCGGTTGTACCCGGGGCAGTTTGTCCGCGTTTATGTTGACGGAAACTATATTCACAACGTAATAAGCATTCCTCTCAGGTCTGTTCTGCAGACATCTTCCGGTCCGATCGTCTACGTACTGGATGATGCTAATGTACCAGCCGTAAGGAATATCAAAATAATAAAGACGATCAAAAACACATGCCTGATAGAGGAAGGACTCAAGGAGGGTGAAAGGATCGTTGTTGACGGTGTGGCAAAGATACTTCCCGGCAAAGCCGTCAAAATATCAGAAAAACAGGAACACAAAGCGGCCTCGGGGGATAAAACCGAGGGCGACAATGCCAAAAACTGAGGCTAAGGCTGATGTTCTCTGCGATTTTCATTAAAAGGCCAATATTAGCCACTGTATGTTCAATTGTAATAATCCTGCTTGGCCTCGTATCAATAATAACACTTCCTGTGGCACAGTTTCCTGAACTTGTGCCGCCACAGGTAACCGTCAACGCACAGTATCCCGGAGCTACTCCAGAGGTCATTGCACAGGTCGTAGCCTCCCCGCTTGAAAGCCAGATAAACGGCGTAGACAACATGATATATATGAACTCTGTAAGCAACGGCCAGGGCGGTATGACCCTTACGGTTACATTCGAACTCGGAACAGATCCGGACATGGCTACAATAAATGTCAACAATAGGGTCCAGATGGCATCACCTTCCATCCCTGAGGAGGTCAGAAAATACGGTATTGTTGTCAAAAAATCCTCTCCTAATCTCCTTTTGATCGCAACCCTGCTTTCTCCCGATGGACGCTATGACACCATATACATGAGCAACTATGCCCTTCTAAATGTTGTGGACGACCTGAAAAGGATCCCAGGTGTCAGCGATGCGCTGATCTACACGTCGCAGGATTACGCGATGAGGATATGGATCAAGCCTGACAAGCTTGCACAGCTTGGTATCACTCCTGCTGACATAGCGGCAGCGATCAGCGATCAGAACAGCCAATATGCACTTGGAAGGTTCGGTGATCAACCGACTGAAGCAGACTTAGAAAAAACATACATAATCACGACAAAAGGCCGCCTTACGACACCTGAGGAATTTGAACAGGTGATAATAAAGACAAACCCAGACGGCACGAGCATCTATTTAAAAGATGTCGCAAGGGTGGAGCTTGGTGCAAAGACATACAGCTTTATCGGAAAACAGGACGGCATACCTGCGGTCCCAATAGGCATAACGCTGGCTCCCGGAGCAAATGCGATCAAAGTCTGCGATCAGGTGAAGCAACAGTTTGAAGATGCAAGCAGGCATTTTCCGGACGGCATCAAATACGACATCCCTTATGACACAACGACCTTTGTCAGGGTGTCGATCGAAGAAGTCGTAAAAACTCTTTTTGAGGCGGTCCTTTTAGTTTTTCTCGTAGTCTTCCTGTTTCTTCAAAACTGGAGGGCGACGCTTATCCCATGCCTGGCCGTTCCTGTTTCGATAATTGGAACTTTCGCCGGACTTAAACTCTTTGGTTTTTCGATCAACACCCTTACTCTTTTCGGACTGGTGCTTGCAATAGGGATCGTTGTAGACGACGCGATCGTAGTACTTGAAAACGTCGACAGACACATGGAAGAAGGTCTGCCTCCCAAAGAAGCAGCCTTCAAGGCAATGGAAGAGGTCACCGGTCCTGTTGTTGCGATAGTATTGGTCCTTTCATCGGTTTTCATACCTATCGCTTTTCTGGGAGGGTTGACAGGAGAGCTTTACAAGCAGTTTGCAATAACCATAGCGACTTCAGTCGTTATTTCTGGATTTGTCGCGCTTACCCTTACACCTGCAATGTGTGCGCTGATACTAAAACCCAAGAAAAACAAGGAGAAAATCTTCATCTTCCGCTGGTTCAATTCATTTTTCGATTCAATGACTAATGCGTATTCCGCAGGAGTAAGGTTCTTCCTCAAGCGGACAATTATAGTGATCATCCTTTTCGCAATATTGATCGCGGCCACGGTCAGAATTGCATCTGTCGTACCGGCATCACTGGTACCTGATGAAGATCAGGGGATAATAATGTCAGCAATGTCTCTCCCAGACGGATCTTCACTCAATATGTCCGAAAAGCTGACCAATAAAGTAACAAAGATCACCCAGGGGATGGACCAGGTAAAAACAGCGCTTGTTTTCACAGGATATAACCTGCTGAACTCATCTAACCAGTCAAATTTCGGTGCAGCCTTCATCACATTAAAAGACTGGAAGGAAAGAGAGGTCCCGGGCAAAGATTCGTTCTCTACTGCCAGGGAACTTATGGGAAAGGCATGGACCATTCCAGAAGGACAGGTATTCGTATTCAATCCGCCGGCAATAATAGGAATGAGCACGACCGGTGGTATTGAGGCTTACATTCAGAACAGGGGTTCAGACACGCCGGAGCAGATGGAAAAGATCCTCACAGAATATATCGCAGCAACTGACGCTAAAAATGAAATATCAAGCGTAACTACGACCTTCTCAACAAAGGTCCCACAATACTATGCTAATCTGGACAGAAACCGAGCCAAAGCTCTCGGGGTAGACCTCAAAGACGTTTTCTCTACAATGGGGAGCATTTTCAGAAATTACTACGTAAACGATTTTGACAAGAGCGGACGCACCTTCCAGGTGCTTATCTCAGCTGAATCCAGCTACAGAAACCGACCTGAGGACCTTCGATATACTTATGTCCGTTCAAATACGGGAGATATGATCCCACTTCTCTCGCTGATAGACATACACCTGATAACAGGGCCTGAAACGATGGAGAGGTTCAATGTCTTTCCTGCTGCCAAAGTAACGGGAACACCCGCTTCAGGATTCACTTCGGGGCAGGCGATAAAGGCAATGGAGGATGCGGCACGCAATTCGCTTCCTGAAGGTTACACCCTCGCATGGACAGGCTCCGCGTATCAGGAAAAACAGACCGGAGCAGCGACTACGATCGCTTTTGCACTCGGTATAATTATGGTCTTCCTGATCCTTGCAGCCCAGTACGAAAGATGGAGCCTCCCATTTGCTGTCGTTCTGGCCGTTCCCTTCGCTCTTTTTGGCGCATTTCTGGCTGTTATGCTCAGGGGTCTTTCAAACGACCTTTACTTCCAGGTCGCGCTTGTCACACTTATTGGACTGGCTGCAAAAAATGCAATACTTATTGTCGAGTTTGCTGTTATGCAGCATGAAAACGGAATGAGCATAAGAGAGGCAGCAGCTACTGCAGCACATCTAAGGTTTCGCCCTATTGTTATGACTTCTCTCGCCTTCATACTTGGATGCCTGCCGCTGGCATTAAGCGTCGGAGCCGGTGCTGCCAGCCGACATTCAATTGGAACCGGCATAGTCGGAGGAATGCTTGCAGCAACAGGCATAGCGATCTTCTTTGTGCCCAGTTTCTTTTCAATAATAATGAGGCTTACTTCAAAAGAGGACAGCCCTCCTGAAAAAGACAAGAAGAGCTTGTCGGAAGAAGAAAAAACAGCTCTCGATCCGACCAGTGAAGGGGGAGTAAATTAAATGACTGCCAGCGCACTGTTAGCCGCTCTTTTTATAGGCTCTTTTTTTCATGTCAACCTTGGACCGGAAGTTAAGGCACCCGACCCTTATGATATTCCGGAAGCCTACGTGATCACACTTTCAGGTGACGTTAGAAATGAACAGGCGATCAATGGAGTAACGCCCGACTTCGCATGGTGGGCTTCCTTCAACGAACCCGTCCTTGAAAAATGCATAAGCGAAGCCTTTTCACAAAACAGGGACCTTGAATCCGCCCTGGGAAAAGTACAACAAGCAAGGGCAGTTTTCAAAGAGACCAGAGGAAACCAGAGGCCCAATCTCGGAGTGGAGATGGACACAACCAGAACCTATACAAAGGTAGGGACTACAGACACCCTGAATGAGCAGAACGTCCTTTATGGACTGGGCGCGGCAAATTATGAAGCGGACCTGTGGGGAAAACTCCAGAAGGCAACAAGGGCAGCAAAAGAGAGCATCCTTGCAACTGAAGCAGCAAAAAACAGCGTCAGGCTTGCGCTCGCATCTCAGGTCGCCAAGACTTATTTTTCTCTCAGAGCAGCCGACAAGCAGCTGCTCGTTGCAAGGGAGACGCTCGAGACCCAAAAAAAGACTGTCGCACTGAACAAGATACTTTATGACAACGGCAGGATAAGCGAGCTTGAACTGAGAAGGAGCGAATCCATTGCGGCATCTTCTGCAGTACAGGTAAATCAGCTTGAGATAGCACTTGGAAAATATGAAAACAGCCTGCTGGTACTTATGGGCAGGGAACCCAAAGAATTCATAAAGAGAGATATCCCACGAGGCCTGACTCTGGATGAACTACCGGCGCCTCCGGCTGTCCCTGTAGGAATACCGGCAGAGATGCTTCGATACAGGCCGGATGTAAAGACCGCTGAGCAGAATTACAGGACCGCGCTTGCAAACCTCGGCTCTGCTAGAGCGGGGCAGTACCCCACTCTCTCATTTGACGGGCTGATAGGCAATCCCGGACGGGCTGTAAGCGATCCTTCGGACCTTTTTACCGGTGCGACAGGCTGGTCTCTTGCAGCGCAGGTCTTTGTGCCTATATTCAACGCTGGAAAACTCTCCGCAAGGGCTGCTCAGGCTGAAGCGGCAGCACAACAGGCATGGTCAGCTTATTACAAAACAGTCCAGACGGCTTTTGAGGAGACTATGAACTCGATAAATACACAGGCTAAAACTGAGGAAATACTTCTTCTGCTTGAAATGCAGCAAAAAGTTCAGAAGAGGGCATATGAACTTGCAAATATTCGTTACACTGACGGCATAGCAAGCCAGATAGACCTGCTTGATGCAGAGAGGGAACTTTTATCCGTCCAGCTTCAGCTTGAAGGGACCAGAGCAGACAGACTCAACTCGATAGTTGATCTATATATTGCTCTCGGAAGCGGATGGGCCTGGAGAGCCGAGGATGACCTGGAAAAACATGAATTGCAAAAACCCTGGGTCAACAAGGAAAATTTTTCAGAGCGTTGATTGAAAAGTTAAATTCCACCAGGTAAGAATTTCTTTGGATGAAGTAGTAATCTCTACTTATGGCCTGCGGGAAGTGTAATT
>Ga0334888_1004725_pt1 | contig 12095 bp, 8 predicted proteins | sample GraSluR1_MG_FD_207227 | JGI IMG/M metagenome (GOLD analysis project Ga0334888, IMG submission 207227) | Sludge microbial communities from methane-producing bioreactor in Wageningen University, Netherlands - Granular Sludge_3_08-R1 | ecosystem: Engineered > Bioreactor > Anaerobic > Unclassified ...
ATAAAACAATTGACAAATCTGGAATAGCAAAATATATGTATAAATTTGGGGAAATAACTGTAAATATTAGGGCAAATAAGGCAGATTTCGGCCCTACTAAAATCAGACCATTTTGGGATTGAAATTACTTATACCACTGTTCCCGGATTTGAGTTTGATGAACTAAAATCAGACCATTTTGGGATTGAAATCAAGAATAATTAAGTTTAAACAAGAAAGAGGGATGCATACTAAAATCAGACCATTTTGGGATTGAAATCCAGCACTCCCTAATCCTTTGAGGCTGCTCACCGCTGACTAAAATCAGACCATTTTGGGATTGAAATATTCTTTTGATAATATTCTCGGCGTCGTTGTTTTTCACTAAAATCAGACCATTTTGGGATTGAAATCTGTAATGGGTAGCCACACACAGGGCATTTCTTGTCCACTAAAATCAGACCATTTTGGGATTGAAATGAAAAAGGAATCCTACATGAACAGCAACATGGTTGATACTAAAATCAGACCATTTTGGGATTGAAATGGTAAATATAGCTCCCATCGTTGCCTTCCATTTCATACTAAAATCAGACCATTTTGGGATTGAAATTATACCCTCTTCGGAGTAGGATTGTATCATACCTAATACTAAAATCAGACCATTTTGGGATTGAAATGAAAGCTTTAACCGACTTACTAATGGTCGGATTGCATACTAAAATCAGACCATTTTGGGATTGAAATTGGCTTATCACGGGAGGAGTTCGAAGAAGAAGATGAACTAAAATCAGACCATTTTGGGATTGAAATACTATCAAGACCCCGGGCGAGAACACCTTTCCTGATTGTACTAAAATCAGACCATTTTGGGATTGAAATCCCCTGAAAAGGTGGGAACATTAACAGTCAAATCATACTAAAATCAGACCATTTTGGGATTGAAATGTATTAGCCCCTGAATTATTTATATCAGCATTAGCAACTAAAATCAGACCATTTTGGGATTGAAATAAAGTCCAAGCCAAACCATCCAATGCATCTTGGTGTTACTAAAATCAGACCATTTTGGGATTGAAATTAATATTTCAGCAGATCCCACTTATTATCTTTACCTGTACTAAAATCAGACCATTTTGGGATTGAAATGTTACAGCACCTGCACTATAACAATTAGTTAATGTAGACTAAAATCAGACCATTTTGGGATTGAAATGGGGGATATTTTACAAAGCTTCTGCCTGTGAACAATACTAAAATCAGACCATTTTGGGATTGAAATGTGTTCCGGTTGCGCTTCTTGCCTTCGCTTGTTTAACTAAAATCAGACCATTTTGGGATTGAAATTCAGCAAATAAGGTCATAAGATATTTGGTTCTTAATACTAAAATCAGACCATTTTGGGATTGAAATAAAGGCCAAACAACCCCCACCTTTACCTGGGGGAAAGACTAAAATCAGACCATTTTGGGATTGAAATCTAGTAAGATAGACTCTGCTCATAAGAAGGCCACACACTAAAATCAGACCATTTTGGGATTGAAATTCATTATGATGAGGGTTATGAGTTTGTACAGCAGAACTAAAATCAGACCATTTTGGGATTGAAATGCTCTTATCTTTAATGGTATTTGGCTTCCTTCTTTACACTAAAATCAGACCATTTTGGGATTGAAATATAAATAAAATTTTCTAAATCTTCAAAAGTTATAATACTAAAATCAGACCATTTTGGGATTGAAATCAGAAATAGTTTGTATCTTGAATTATATCTTTATCTCTACTAAAATCAGACCATTTTGGGATTGAAATTATCTTCAAGTGTTAATCTGAATACTTGTAGTCCAAACTAAAATCAGACCATTTTGGGATTGAAATCTTTCTCCTGAACACATTTCATTTTGATTAGTTTCTTACTAAAATCAGACCATTTTGGGATTGAAATTTAAGAATATATCACCATCATAATGTAATGGATATTTACTAAAATCAGACCATTTTGGGATTGAAATCAGTATCAACTCCTTTTATTTGTTTTAAACCCTTCCACTAAAATCAGACCATTTTGGGATTGAAATTTCTTTCAATATACAAATCCTTATATGATTACAACCACTAAAATCAGACCATTTTGGGATTGAAATGCATAACCTCTTCAAGCATCAGGCTTAATGGTTCAAACTAAAATCAGACCATTTTGGGATTGAAATAAGGAATTGAAACAGAATACGAATCCGGATCAGAAGCACTAAAATCAGACCATTTTGGGATTGAAATATGTGGAAATAATAGAAGCCTTAGACGCTGCAGAGGACTAAAATCAGACCATTTTGGGATTGAAATTCTTCTGATATGATTGAGATAATCGTTCGGTGGATTGACTAAAATCAGACCATTTTGGGATTGAAATGACTAGTCGTCGGTACTTCCAAACCAATGAACAGGCACTAAAATCAGACCATTTTGGGATTGAAATAAGTTGATATTGTAGAAATTATAGTTAAATGGAAATTTACTAAAATCAGACCATTTTGGGATTGAAATTTCACAGCAATATTTACGTGAAGGAGCATATAATTGACTAAAATCAGACCATTTTGGGATTGAAATATCATATATGGGTCCCTCTCTGAGTTTGGGAAACTTTACTAAAATCAGACCATTTTGGGATTGAAATAAAAAAATGTGTGGTTGAAAGAAGGAATATATGGGGACTAAAATCAGACCATTTTGGGATTGAAATCGATGCGGAGACATACAAACCAAATGTCAAGATAGACTAAAATCAGACCATTTTGGGATTGAAATGCTTTTTTAGTCCCACGATGGGCGGATACAGTTACTACTAAAATCAGACCATTTTGGGATTGAAATATAAAAAGAGTCATACTTCCACCATCCTACCAGTCCACTAAAATCAGACCATTTTGGGATTGAAATTACGGGGGGGAATAAGGATGATGGCAGATGAACAAAACTAAAATCAGACCATTTTGGGATTGAAATGACTGTGATGTTGTCTTTCAGGCTTTTGAAGTTCACCACTAAAATCAGACCATTTTGGGATTGAAATAGAAAAACTATAGTGCAAATTTCTACCTGAGCAATGACTAAAATCAGACCATTTTGGGATTGAAATGACTGTGATGTTGTCTTTCAGGCTTTTGAAGTTAACACTAAAATCAGACCATTTTGGGATTGAAATGGTTCTTGGACTGTTAGCTTATTTCAGCAACCCTCTACTAAAATCAGACCATTTTGGGATTGAAATGGCTCTTCGAGAGATTCTGATAATGCTGTTGCTGCTTACTAAAATCAGACCATTTTGGGATTGAAATGGTTCCTGGCAGCGGCCATTGTTTCTTCTATCCCGTACTAAAATCAGACCATTTTGGGATTGAAATGCTTATTAGCCGCTGAGGCACTGCCAGTAGTTGCGGACTAAAATCAGACCATTTTGGGATTGAAATGATGAGAAATTAACAATCAGTTTCCCAGACAACTTATACTAAAATCAGACCATTTTGGGATTGAAATATTGAACCCAAAATCACACTTAAATCATTAGCAACCAACTAAAATCAGACCATTTTGGGATTGAAATCATTTGCAGTCATCACTGTCTGGAGATATACATTGTACTAAAATCAGACCATTTTGGGATTGAAATCTCGTATTTCATTATCATATTGTGGTATTGGTCATCTACTAAAATCAGACCATTTTGGGATTGAAATACATCATAGGGGTCTAATTCTTGTTTTTCTAAGAGTACTAAAATCAGACCATTTTGGGATTGAAATAACCGTGTCTACTACTTGTGATGACCGCTGGACAGACTAAAATCAGACCATTTTGGGATTGAAATGTGGTTATGAGTGGAACAGTCCCACCAACAGAAACACTAAAATCAGACCATTTTGGGATTGAAATGAATGTGATGATGTTACTGAGGAATCTAACACACTCACTAAAATCAGACCATTTTGGGATTGAAATTAAAGGATGTAAGTTTCACAGTGGGCACTGGAGCTAACTAAAATCAGACCATTTTGGGATTGAAATTGAGATAAGCACGGTCCTCTGTTGGGAACTGTAAACTACTAAAATCAGACCATTTTGGGATTGAAATCCACATCAGCTTTATCAGTGGGGCATTCTGTTGATTTACTAAAATCAGACCATTTTGGGATTGAAATGTATCAGTGATTTAGACTGGGAAGCGAACCAGAATTACTAAAATCAGACCATTTTGGGATTGAAATCCTCAATCTCCCTTAAAAGGTCCTCGTGTTTCTTTTTACTAAAATCAGACCATTTTGGGATTGAAATATACTTCCAAGTCAAAACTTCTGTCAAGTTTACTTAAACTAAAATCAGACCATTTTGGGATTGAAATCTTTATGGCTGTCTTTGGTGTATAATGATTTGACATCATACTAAAATCAGACCATTTTGGGATTGAAATTTGTATGCCAATAATAATCTGAGCTGTGAATGCAGCACTAAAATCAGACCATTTTGGGATTGAAATCTCCTGAAACAATAGATACTGCAGGTGAAAACCTAGGACTAAAATCAGACCATTTTGGGATTGAAATTGGTTTTCCCTATAATGACAATGTTTTCATTCCTGAACTAAAATCAGACCATTTTGGGATTGAAATGGGTTAAAGATTATTAAGATGTTTTTGTTTGATCTGGACTAAAATCAGACCATTTTGGGATTGAAATTTCTACTGGTAGTGAAACTCAAGTAGAAACTTATTAACTAAAATCAGACCATTTTGGGATTGAAATGGCATCTATAAAATCAGCTAGGCACTTAGCAGCACCAACTAAAATCAGACCATTTTGGGATTGAAATCTTGATCTGGTTTTACAGGCTGCTCAGTTGCACTTGACTAAAATCAGACCATTTTGGGATTGAAATCGGTTACATTGACAGGTGATGCAACCTACAACCAAAACTAAAATCAGACCATTTTGGGATTGAAATTTAGACTTCTGATTATCTCTCTTCGTTCTCTTAATTACTAAAATCAGACCATTTTGGGATTGAAATACAAATAAGCCATACTATACCCCCCCCCATCTTACACTAAAATCAGACCATTTTGGGATTGAAATTCACACGATAAAAACCACCACTATCCCCATCGGGGCACTAAAATCAGACCATTTTGGGATTGAAATTTCTAGTGCGGGGCCGGTTTCACAATGCAAACGACCACTAAAATCAGACCATTTTGGGATTGAAATTCATGCTCCCATTTACTAAGCCAAACCATAGCAGCACTAAAATCAGACCATTTTGGGATTGAAATCTGTATAAATTCCAGTGCTTAGGCATAAACCTATAAACTAAAATCAGACCATTTTGGGATTGAAATAACGTGACAAAGAAGCTGATAATCAATCCTATCGAAAACTAAAATCAGACCATTTTGGGATTGAAATGACATACTATCGTTGGAAAGATGTGTAAGATATCCTACTAAAATCAGACCATTTTGGGATTGAAATAATGGTCATGTTATTTGAGGACTGGGATGAGGTGGAACTAAAATCAGACCATTTTGGGATTGAAATCTCTCTAACAATTTTTTCCTGATTATCCATCACCATACTAAAATCAGACCATTTTGGGATTGAAATAATGCATCTGTATTATTAAGCATTTTCCTAAACCATACTAAAATCAGACCATTTTGGGATTGAAATGATTTATTCAGGATAGATATAAGAGTGCGGGTATGAACTAAAATCAGACCATTTTGGGATTGAAATACAGAACATTTAAAAGGATTTGATGACCTTGTATCTACTAAAATCAGACCATTTTGGGATTGAAATTGTGTTTTTTAATTTCTTTACCCACAGTGGATAAGGACTAAAATCAGACCATTTTGGGATTGAAATACTATTTCATCACAATTACAGGTAACTTTGACACCGACTAAAATCAGACCATTTTGGGATTGAAATCTTTAACATCATTGAACATTGACTTGTTTATCCGCTTACTAAAATCAGACCATTTTGGGATTGAAATTGAAAAAATGGACTTTTTCCCCACATTCACAATTAAACTAAAATCAGACCATTTTGGGATTGAAATACTGCCAAGGCACTTTCTTCAGGATTATGTAATGTTACTAAAATCAGACCATTTTGGGATTGAAATTGTGGTGTAGTATATAGTATAGGTGTGTGAGTGTTTGCACTAAAATCAGACCATTTTGGGATTGAAATATAAAATCAGTGCTAACAATGCTGAAGATAATCCTAACTAAAATCAGACCATTTTGGGATTGAAATTTAAAGAATAATCTAAACGCATACCGGGTGGCAACACTAAAATCAGACCATTTTGGGATTGAAATCTAAAACAATGAGCGCACAGGTTCAGTCCCTATTAACACTAAAATCAGACCATTTTGGGATTGAAATGGTGGAGTTCCCTGAACAAGTCAATATGATAGTGGAACTAAAATCAGACCATTTTGGGATTGAAATATTTTTAGGTGAAAATGGCTATACTTTAGAAGAAAAACTAAAATCAGACCATTTTGGGATTGAAATATATAAAAATTACTGAAAACTGGGCGCTTGTTCAGAACTAAAATCAGACCATTTTGGGATTGAAATGGTTTTTCGCCCTGACAGATTCGGTCCTGGCAATCAACTAAAATCAGACCATTTTGGGATTGAAATGCGCAACATCAATGAGATGAAGCGCTTAATGGCCAAACTAAAATCAGACCATTTTGGGATTGAAATCCTCCACTGCATAAAACTGTTACTAAATTTCAATCACTAAAATCAGACCATTTTGGGATTGAAATCCTATTTGGTCTTTATCCAGGTCTGGGTGGGGGGTACTAAAATCAGACCATTTTGGGATTGAAATAAAAAAAGGGAATGGGAAGGAATAAGGGTAAATGGTACTAAAATCAGACCATTTTGGGATTGAAATGTATACGATTGTCTTGTTTAATGCTGTTGCTATGTTGACTAAAATCAGACCATTTTGGGATTGAAATCGCTTTCATATAATGACATCTTATTTTTTTCTGCGTACTAAAATCAGACCATTTTGGGATTGAAATCTTTATCCCCCCCTCATTTTCCTCCCCTGTGCTGAACTAAAATCAGACCATTTTGGGATTGAAATGTACATCAAGGAGGGCTGCTCCAGGGAATTCTTCTCCACTAAAATCAGACCATTTTGGGATTGAAATATTAAAACATGATGGCATGAAGGGAGGCACTATAAAAGACTAAAATCAGACCATTTTGGGATTGAAATACTTCAAAGTTATGATGGTTTCAGGACTGATTAAATCACTAAAATCAGACCATTTTGGGATTGAAATACACTCAACAAAGCCAGCCAAACCGGCAGGCTTTACAAACTAAAATCAGACCATTTTGGGATTGAAATCGAACCCTTAAACCATGTTCATGAAACAGGTGACACCAACTAAAATCAGACCATTTTGGGATTGAAATCTCATAAAAAAAAGGTTTTAATTTATAATTGGCTGTACTAAAATCAGACCATTTTGGGATTGAAATCCCTTACCGAATATTCCGCTGAAATCACCACTGGCGAACTAAAATCAGACCATTTTGGGATTGAAATATCTTTCTTTGTTTCCTTTAAACTCTACAAGTTCTTCACTAAAATCAGACCATTTTGGGATTGAAATCACTATCAGTAATATATTTCTCACCAACCAGTAAGGACTAAAATCAGACCATTTTGGGATTGAAATCGGTTTTATTAAAAACTTTGGCGATGAAGATGATTTACTAAAATCAGACCATTTTGGGATTGAAATTCACGAGTCACCCGAACACGGCAATAAACATCCCCTACTAAAATCAGACCATTTTGGGATTGAAATGGATGATCCGAATTCTTTGCCTTTCACATCAAGTTGTACTAAAATCAGACCATTTTGGGATTGAAATCCTATGAGGGTAGGGCTATTGTGGGGAGTTATCTTAACTAAAATCAGACCATTTTGGGATTGAAATTAAATTAATTAAATCAGCCCTCATCCTTTGGAGTTGACTAAAATCAGACCATTTTGGGATTGAAATCACCTCACGAGGTGGTTGTTCACCAAACAAACCTTCAACTAAAATCAGACCATTTTGGGATTGAAATAGTATTGTTACATGGATAAAGATCAAGTGTTGCTTGACTAAAATCAGACCATTTTGGGATTGAAATTTTTACTATAGTAGCAGGAGATGGTCAGATGAAGAAACTAAAATCAGACCATTTTGGGATTGAAATTATCATCAAAATTAACTTCTTGTAATTCGATAACCAGACTAAAATCAGACCATTTTGGGATTGAAATTAAAACATCATCAATGACTTCCTTTCAGGGTATCCAACTAAAATCAGACCATTTTGGGATTGAAATATGTATTCCACCACTTTTTTTAATAAACGTAAGCGTACTAAAATCAGACCATTTTGGGATTGAAATGAAGTAAGTGGAATAACCCTGTTAGAGGACGAAGATACTAAAATCAGACCATTTTGGGATTGAAATGCATTAATTCTTATAAACACAATGAGGTATAGGCAGACTAAAATCAGACCATTTTGGGATTGAAATAGGTTCATATCCTAACAGGTATGTTGGTGCTGTTAGACTAAAATCAGACCATTTTGGGATTGAAATTAATGCCCCGGTAAAAGTTAATGTGGATGCGGTTGCACTAAAATCAGACCATTTTGGGATTGAAATGCCAGAGTCATACCAACTAAAAAAGTGAAAATCCGTACTAAAATCAGACCATTTTGGGATTGAAATATTTTTATGATTAATGATGTTCTGTCTATTACCCCACTAAAATCAGACCATTTTGGGATTGAAATAGGGATGGGCTGTAAGTCTTCGTAAACCCGGAAACCACTAAAATCAGACCATTTTGGGATTGAAATTGAGAATGGTGATGACTTATGAGTGATCATGTTTGACTAAAATCAGACCATTTTGGGATTGAAATGAGCTGAAAGAGTATCATCATCTAATTTCTCATTAATACTAAAATCAGACCATTTTGGGATTGAAATGAAAGTGTTTGATGAAATGGATATTGTCAATATTATACTAAAATCAGACCATTTTGGGATTGAAATAAGGACACCATAAGGAATAGGATATTAGCACATTACACTAAAATCAGACCATTTTGGGATTGAAATATTCGGAGTATAAATCAATTAATGCAATTCTATTCTACTAAAATCAGACCATTTTGGGATTGAAATAAGGAATGGGCTGGAGCACATCACAAGTAACGGCATAACTAAAATCAGACCATTTTGGGATTGAAATCTTGCTACGAAATATACTCCTAGCGTTCCCGCAATGTACTAAAATCAGACCATTTTGGGATTGAAATAAAATAATTTTGGAGGCTTCTTTTCTGCAAATGCGAACTAAAATCAGACCATTTTGGGATTGAAATAAACCACAGTTGATAATATCATCATGGAATACGCAGACTAAAATCAGACCATTTTGGGATTGAAATATATTGTTTAGAAGAATAATAGGAAAAAATATAAAGACTAAAATCAGACCATTTTGGGATTGAAATACAAAAAAGACCACATCTAACCCCTGCTTTGAGAGTACTAAAATCAGACCATTTTGGGATTGAAATTCTAGTTCTTCGAACTTTTTAGCAAGCCATCCTTTATACTAAAATCAGACCATTTTGGGATTGAAATCCGGTTAAAGAGGAAGAGGAGAAACCAAGAGAAAAAAACTAAAATCAGACCATTTTGGGATTGAAATAAAGTGAAACAAATTAGTGATATGGGAGTTTTCACAAACTAAAATCAGACCATTTTGGGATTGAAATAATGTTTTAAAGACCATTTTAGAAGAGCATATAAAGACTAAAATCAGACCATTTTGGGATTGAAATTGGCACTGCTAAACACTGCACTGGTTTCAATGAAGTCACTAAAATCAGACCATTTTGGGATTGAAATCTAACAACCCAGTAATATAACATGTTTTTACCATAACTAAAATCAGACCATTTTGGGATTGAAATTCTATATCACCTCATAAGCATAACTCATATTGTTAATACTAAAATCAGACCATTTTGGGATTGAAATGACCCAGTGATGGAACTGTTCACTGGAGACAAAGTCACTAAAATCAGACCATTTTGGGATTGAAATATTAAGGACGCTATTGCATCGACAATGAGCAGTAAATACTAAAATCAGACCATTTTGGGATTGAAATTTTTAATATTTCTCCCTCATGAACGCTCCAAGACTGACTAAAATCAGACCATTTTGGGATTGAAATAGTGTCATGTCGAAACAGTTACCCGCATTGGTCAGAACTAAAATCAGACCATTTTGGGATTGAAATAGTGATATAGGATTCACGACATGGTATGATGAACAGACTAAAATCAGACCATTTTGGGATTGAAATACATGAAAATTTGGAGTTCAGCCATCCTAAACGGGGACTAAAATCAGACCATTTTGGGATTGAAATGTCATGATTTCTTTTTCATCCCTGAAACTAAGTTCCTACTAAAATCAGACCATTTTGGGATTGAAATTGGTATAATCATAAGCCTGGAGTTTTCCTATGTCATACTAAAATCAGACCATTTTGGGATTGAAATGAAATAATAAACAAACTAAAAAAATGATGGGTGATGACTAAAATCAGACCATTTTGGGATTGAAATGTTGGTGAGACAGTTAAAACGTGACAGGATCATATAAACTAAAATCAGACCATTTTGGGATTGAAATTTATACCACACCTTCAGAAGGTAAGTTCAAGATTAGACTAAAATCAGACCATTTTGGGATTGAAATTTAAAAAGACAGTATCGGGTGATGGTCAAGCATTACTAAAATCAGACCATTTTGGGATTGAAATAACGAAGTGGAAGGAAACAACATGGGTCCTTATGTGGACTAAAATCAGACCATTTTGGGATTGAAATGGAGTTTAGGGGCGTTATTCTTGAAATAGTTAGGGTACTAAAATCAGACCATTTTGGGATTGAAATTCTTCCTTTCTTCTCTTCTCGGTCTAACTGGTCTTTACTAAAATCAGACCATTTTGGGATTGAAATGCAGTAGACCCCGAAGTACCTAGCGGTGCTCAAGAATACTAAAATCAGACCATTTTGGGATTGAAATTTCTGTACATAGAACTTTCCTGGTGCAAGTCGTTCATAACTAAAATCAGACCATTTTGGGATTGAAATATACTTCTTTTTTTTAGTATTATCATTTAATTCATTACTAAAATCAGACCATTTTGGGATTGAAATGGGATTGTAACCTAAAAAGTCTTTTATCTTCCTTTCCACTAAAATCAGACCATTTTGGGATTGAAATCGTACAGCAGTTACACGAGTATTGCTAAGGAGTTCCACTAAAATCAGACCATTTTGGGATTGAAATCGAGATATGCCCAATATCTTATTACGAATAGGTTTTAACTAAAATCAGACCATTTTGGGATTGAAATTCTTTTTTGACTCTTTTTTGACTACCTTCCTGTTTTCACTAAAATCAGACCATTTTGGGATTGAAATATTAAAAAGACCAAGGAAGGCCAATGATTTAAGTTAACTAAAATCAGACCATTTTGGGATTGAAATATACGTGTAAAAAGCCGCCCAGTCACTGTCATATGCACTAAAATCAGACCATTTTGGGATTGAAATCAAAAACAAGCCGTGGTTTATCCAACCCTGCCAGACTAAAATCAGACCATTTTGGGATTGAAATCACGGAATCCATCACGGAAGCCCTCACGGAATCCATACTAAAATCAGACCATTTTGGGATTGAAATCAATATTTATGTCGATTGTTGTTTCGTTTGAATTCTACTAAAATCAGACCATTTTGGGATTGAAATTTCATGACCATCTTCCTAGAGGGTTTGGCGGTTGTTTACTAAAATCAGACCATTTTGGGATTGAAATAGCATGACAAATCATTACAAAATTGGAGGGGATAAAAACTAAAATCAGACCATTTTGGGATTGAAATACGTATGAACCGCCCTGATGTTGAGGAGG
>Ga0334888_1004727_pt1 | contig 12094 bp, 10 predicted proteins | sample GraSluR1_MG_FD_207227 | JGI IMG/M metagenome (GOLD analysis project Ga0334888, IMG submission 207227) | Sludge microbial communities from methane-producing bioreactor in Wageningen University, Netherlands - Granular Sludge_3_08-R1 | ecosystem: Engineered > Bioreactor > Anaerobic > Unclassified ...
ATCAAGGTAGAAAGAGATGGATGCAGAGAACTCCCGCGATGGCTGAAGGACTCGTTGATCACGTCTGGACCATCAAAGAACTGATGACATTCAGGGTGCCAATTCAATGAAACGAGTACACTACCTGAGATCCAATAATTGTTAATATTAGAGATATCATAAGAAATATTATAAATAAACGTTCTATAGTAGATAATCCTAAGGATATCGATTTTTTAATGAATGCATTATTATTATTATTATTATTATTATTATTATTATTATTATTATTATTATTATTATTATTATTATTATTATTATTATTAGTAGTAGTAGTAGTAGTAGTAGTAGTAGTAGTAGTAGTAGTAGTAGTAGTAGTAGTAGTAGTAGTAGTAGTAGTAGTAGTAGTAGTAGTATATGCTAACATAAACATGACTAATAAAATTATGCTCGACGTGATTACTAGGAAAGATTCAGATAATGGAGAAGTATATCCAAAAAAAAGACACAATTCATTCAGGATGAGCCCATAGATCATCCAAAAGCTGATGCTTAATCCTATAGCTAAAACCGATAGTTCAGCTGCATCAAATTCTTTTAATCTAAATATATATATTAGAGTTACTCCAGGAAGAACAACTAAAAAGATTAGCCCCAGAAGTTGCCTATAAAAAGGTATGTTTAGAGAAACAGATATAATCGTTAAAATCAAAATCAGGATGAAACCTACATAACATTTTTTATTATGTAATTTTATATTCATTTCTGTATCACCTAGCCCAGCCTTATCGATTTGGAGAAACTAGCTCCTCCCATCTCCCACCTCCTCCAATATCTTCCTCCACCTCTCCACCGCCTTCTCGAAGGTGAACTCGCGCTCCACCAGGGCCCGCGCGCGCATCGCAACGCCCTCGAGGTCCGGGTGCTCCAGGGCGCGGATGACGTTGGCGGCGATGCACTCGGGCGAGTTGTTCTCCATCAGAAAGCCCGTCTCGCCGTCCTTGATGATGTCGGGGATAGCGCCCACGGGGGTAGAGAGGACGGGGGTGCCGCAGGCCATGGCTTCGAGCATGATATTGGGCAACCCTTCAGTGGAGGAAGGTAGCACAATTAATTTCAACCGGTTAAGATACCTCGGCAAATCGCTATGATCAATCCAACCAGGGAATTCCACTACAGGATTCAAATTAAAAGTATTAATAAAATTTTCAACCTTTTCGTGAAACATCCCATCGCCACCTACAAGGAATTTAATGTGATTATTATATCTAGATATTTTCAAAATTCCATTCATAAAGTTTAATATGCCTTTTTCCTCACTTAGGCGTCCTATGTAGCCGACTGCACTCTCTCGTTTATTAAAAGACTCGCTCAATGAGAACCTATTGAAATCCAAAAAGTGTTCATGAGCTATTTTAACTTTTTGTTCGAAATCTTTTAGATCCCAATCATATATCATGTTTTTTGAGTATACGACAATTCTATCTGAATGCCCCCTGTTTATTGAGGACGAACATTTTACAATCTGCGTCAATTTCTGATTTTTCTGGGCCCAAGTGATAGATGAAGAACCTATTAATAACAATACAACTGGCTTCCTTATTATTTTAGCTGTTAATAATGGTAGTAGTAATGTATCACTGCCAATAGAAAAAACCCATATATGAGTTGATTTTATCGATTTTATTATGTAAAATGAATAAATTATCTGGGCGTATATGTGGATAGCGAGTAATCGACCGATAGAGTTATTCGTTACCTCAAATTCAAATCCTAATATCTGGATCCTTTGATCTGATTTTAATACACTAAAGCCCTTACCACTTGTTATGACACACAACTTGTTTGAAATATGATACAAAATTTCGATGAGATTTAATAAACTATTTGTATTCCCAGTACTACTCATCGGACACGTAATAATTCCTAAGTTTGGTTTCTTGCTATTATGTTCTATAGTATCACCTTATGTAAGACATTCCTTGAGTAACAACTGAAGTTTTGTTACCATATTAATTATTTCATCCATGGACGTCGCCCCTCATTTTTCTAATATTACGTGTAAAGAAATTAATAAATCTTCGCGTAGGTCCGAAGGATTTTAAAGCGTTGTATAAATATGTATCCTTTAAATGATAAATAACTAAATCTAATAATATTGATAGATCTAAAAAAACCCTCTGCTTTAAACTCATATTTAAACCATCAATACTAGAAATGCATTCTAATAGGAAAGACCTGTGGAATAAGTAAGGAAAATCTATTTTGGCGTTTTTTTCATATATGTCAATGTATATCGAAGTTAATTTATTCATAGCCAAATCAAAGGTGTGCCCCCAACCTTCTTTGGATGCATGAGTTTTACATAAATCTATATCCACCTCACCCATAAGATAGACTAAATGTAAGAAATCTAGTAAAGACATACTCCTGTGGCCAATAAGCCGATGTATAAGCATTAATATGAAATTAGCCTCATTATTTAGCCCAGGATAAGTTAAATCAAACATTTGGTCATCAATAATAGAGCTCCAAATAAAATCACAATCTATGAAATCCATCCCTATATAATGAATGCTTCCATAGAGTTCAATATCAACATAGCCAGGTTTTTGGAGGATTATCTCAGTAACATCGAAGGTAGAACAAAACATACCTTTATCTTTGAGTGCGTTAATAATAGCTAATTGATCTATACTATTTACGAATATATCGACATCCCGAGGAATGTAAGGTACGCGATTGCATAGTTTAATAATAATATATTTTTTCTTATATTCTTCAGTAATTTTGTTTAGTAACTTTATCGTCTCTTTAAATTCATGCAACCTCTGTAATTCTTTATGCCAATCATCAGCACCAGAAGGAGGTAATGATATGCCCTGATTAATTAGACTATTAACAAAATGGTAATACAAGCCATTTCTCTTTGCAAACCTGACGGTTGAATCAAATAGATCTATATCATCTTGTAGAATTTTTAAATCGAAATTCGATGAGTAATTGGGATCCACAGATGATAGAACGATTTCTAAATAATTTTTATTTTTCATGAAGAGAACTCCATAAGATTATCATAATTTAATGACATTATTAAAAATTTCATCATTAATATGCTCCTTACTTTTATCAGCATTAATTCGAATAGATCTCGAAGTATCGGAGATTATGCTGTACATGTTAAGTACATTATAATAATATTCCCTACAAACCTGAGAATCGAATGAAGAATCCATCCTGGAGTAAAGAAGATCTAAATCACCTATTAAGAAAAATGTCACATCTGGTTTTGGAAATCTATTGATAAGAAGAGCACAATTCGAACCGCATAAATCATAAAAGAATTGGTAAAAATATCGATCGCATACGACAACTTTTTTCCTGTAGATGGTTCTGATAAAAATATATGTAACTGATGCATAAATATATGCCAACGGTAAAAACACAATATCTAAATGTGTATTAGACTGATTCGTTTTCGAGGTCCTAGACCTTCTGGGGCTAACTGAGGCTAGGTTATTATTAAAAAATAACTTGGAGATGGTATTAACCAATAAAAAAATGGGTCTAATGTAAATGGCATCATAACCATTATCGATCAATCTATTAACGAGTAGTCTAGCTTGCGTCGTTTTGCCAGATCCGTCTACCCCTTCAATTGCCACGATGATTTCTAACCACCTCTTTGTATAGACTTTCATATTTGGTCGCTACAACGTTAATGTCGAATCTTTCTCGAATCATGGCAGAGCAATTTGCACCAAGAGACTCGCAAAACTTCATATCACTAATTAATTTTATAATTCCTTCTCTTAACTCTCCGACATTTCCAGGCTCAACTAATATTCCAGTTTTGCCTGATTTAACAATTTCTGATATTCCTCCAACGTCTGTAGCGACAACAGGAACCCCAACTGCCATAGCTTCGAGCATAGACGTAGGATGATCGGCTATCCCCACGGTATCCAAAAAAGGAGCTACATATACATCGCTTGCAGCCATATAATCAGATAAATTGTCCACTATGCCGACAGGTATTATACAATGTTCTAGGCTGAAATGTGTAATTAATTTCTTAATTTCGAAAACGTGCTTCATATCTGCATCTAATTTTGATGGATAATAATACTTGTCTGTAGGCATATTTAATAACATAAAGAGAACCGTATTTGGCATCGTTTCTAATATGTCTTTAAATGATTTAACCAACACTGAGAGACCCTTTCGAGTAGTCAAGCTTCCGACATAAATCAAAACAGGCTGTTTTTGATCAATATTGTATATTTCACGTATATTTTTTCCGGATATGTTCGTATTGTATTTTTCTAAATTTATTCCGATAGGAATGTCCACAATATCACCACCATTGATACCAGTACTTAGTAAGGACCGACGAATATTATCTGTAACAGTTACAATTTTGTCAATATTCGAGAAGTGGACTCGAGAGAGGCTACCATTCGAGAATAAGCTGACGATATAGTCTCTAGAGGGGTTTATAGGACAATATAAACTATGGATGGACGGAACGTTAGAAATTTTTGAAGAAGTTCCCGTTATCATCGCAAGCACTGAATAGCCGGAATGTCCATGAATAATGTCAAATTTATTAAGCTTATTTAGCTCATATATCTTTTTAATTGTTTTAATAGAATATGCTGAGCCGTAGCTGATAGAAGAAAATGAGCCTGAAACGGGCAGAGTAACTATTTGAGCGTATTCTATATTATCGCTAATTTCTTCTTTTCGATCGCCAGGATAGCGATGAGGAGTTGTAACAATTGTAATCGCATGACCACTATCAAACAGAGATTTTGATAATTGTATAACATTATTCACGTGCCCTCCGATAAAGGCATTCCCACATGAATCCCCTATTTCAGGGCAAATCATGCATATGTTCATATCTCTTCCATCCTCCTATAGGCATATTTTGTGAATAGCCTGGCAGAATGCCACAAACGTTTTATCTCATCAAAACTATTTCTTCTTATAATTTGATTGAGTGCTAAAAAAATGTAATCTATAGAGATATAATAGTCTCTCAAAATTTTATTTGCTGCATTGATCATTTCGTCGCTGCTCAATTCGGGATAAGATACTACGGACTTTTGAAATCCGTCGGAATCCAGGTATTCCACAGGATCATCTGTTACCAAATAACCTCTATCTTTTAGCCATGAATATAGCTCAGTTCCTGGGATGGGCTGTGGTACGAGAACCTGTAAAATTTCTGGTTTTAATTCGAGTATCAAATCTTTAGTTAATGAAATTGTAGTCTTATTCTCACCGGGCAATCCAATTATGAAATCTCCGTGAACCATTAGATGAGCTTTTTTGGCCGCTGTTGAAAATGTCCTCATATCATCTACAGATACATTTTTTTTAATGTTATTCAGTATATCATTGCTTCCTGACTCATATCCTGCAATAAGCATCCTGCAATTAGCTTTTTTCATAAGCTTCATAGTATCTAAATCTAATGTGTTTGCTCTTGCATTACATGACCATGCAATTTTAAGACCCCGCTCTAAATAAAACTGACAAAAATCTTTTACTCGCTCCTTATTGATTGTAAAAGTATCATCTTCAATAAATATCTCTTTAACATATGAAACGTTATTTTCTATATAAGAAAACTCGTCGATGACGTTTTCAACGCTTCTCACACGATACTTCCTCCCTGAAAACGTAATTGGCCAAGAGCAAAACGTGCAGTTATTAGGACACCCTCTACCAGAAAAAATCTGTATCATAGGATATAGCGAAGAACTCAAAAAATAATCCGATATATTTAGATGTTTCTTATATACTGTTGAGACAAATGGAATTTGATCAAGGTCTTCAGAGGTGGTTAAGTCCCTGTCTTCGTTGTGGATTATCTCTTCATCCAATCTGTAAGAGATCCCACGAATAGTTCTCAAATCTTCAAGACACGTATAATTATCGGCTATTTCTTTTATGGTGATATCATATTCATATCTTGCAGCAAGGTCAACACCTTCATTCAAAATATTTTCTGTATACTGTGAAACCGGCGGTCCTACCATACAAACTAATGTGTCCGATTGTATTTTAATATCATTTGCTATTTTCAAATCATTGGAAAGACTTGAAAAATTAGTTTCTATAACACATAGATCTGGATCATAATCACATAAATCGTTAATTACGTCGTCCGATGAAAATTTAAGTGCTTGGGCATCGACTAGTCTGACATCATGTGACTGCTCTAAAATACCCGTTGCATATGCTAACCAAATTGGATAATATAAGGTCCCCCCTCGGCTCGCTTCGCCACATCCTCTTACACCTCGACAAAATCCGCGGATGAACGGGGGATTAATCGCATATATTTTCATTTAGACCAACCCCGCTTAATAATACCCATAAAAAAGCCGAAGCTGTACGAAGGTAGCTGAATTATAAATAAAATGGGCATGATTAACAATAATGAAACGCTCTTCGTCCTTAAACTGCTAATAAGCGAAAAATAAATAATAAAAAAAATATAAAATATAGTAATTATTAACGAAAATATCTTTAGAGTACTGCTCAGTATTGAACCGAGGATCGATACTACAAATAATATTACAAATATTGGTGGCGCATAATGAAATTTATTAATAGATGATGGATATTTACTCAACAAAACAGCTTTGGCAAATCCGTAATTATACATCTGCTTGGCGAAACCTCCATAGGTTTTACGTTTATAGTAATATACAATAGCATTAGGATTAACAAGTAATTTATAACCGAGATGTCTTATTTTATAATTAAGAGAAAAGTCTTCTCCAACTTTCATATCTTCATCATAAAGCCCAACTAATTTTAGAATATTTTTTTTATATAGAACATAGGGTACCGTACTAACCTCATGGTTTTTCCCGTCCTGCTTGAAGGATGACCCTTGTCCACCAAGTGGTGAGCGATACACCTGCTCAATGGCCCTGCCAATCAAAGATTCATCACTTGGACTAAAGTGAACAGACCCTACTCCAGCAATGTAGTCTTGGTCTTGAACTACCAAGCTGTGGTATAAATTTTTCAACCAATTCCGGTCAGCTTTACAGTGCCCATCAATATATGCAATTAGATTGCTTCCATCTTCATTTTTAATAGCTATATTTCTCCCGATAGATTGCCAATGACCCTCATTAGTATATAACTTTATTAGATCTGGATATTCACTTGCATATCGAGCTACTATTTCCTGAGTCGAATCATCTGACTTACCATCTACAACGACTATTTGATATAAATCGCGTGAAATACTTTGGTCAATCAGCGAATCCAGGCATTTAGCAATATATTCTTCCTCATTTTTAACCGCTACAATTACTGAAATAAAGTCGTTTTTAGCACAATTAATTACAACCACCCCTATTAATAGTATTAATCAATTTTGATAACGAATGCAAGATGATCCCTGTAATTACCATAAACGACCCTATCATCGTCAGCATTATCATCAATAGCGTAGGGCCAAATAACAAGCTCCCCCCAAGGTAAAACGTCCTCAGGAAATCGAGCCCCATCCCGACCCCCACCGCAGCGACCACCATCCCCGGAATCGTGAAGTAATAGAGCGGCCTTCGTAGCTCCATATCGTGAAGCAGGGTGAGGAGCACTCCTACACCGTGTTTTACCGGCCCTTCCGTAGAAGCTCGCTCTACATCGTAGCTGCAATTTATGGGCACCTCTGCAAAACTCAGGTCATTATCCTTGATCTGGAGGAGGATCTCGGAGCCCGCCGACATGCCGCTCCCCTTGATCCTTATGGACTCTATCGCCCTCTTCCCGTAGGCTCTATACCCGCTCTGGCTGTCGGAGACGCTGATCCCGCCCGTAAAGTTCGTGGCCGTATCCAGGACCTTCATCCCCACCTTTCTGTATGCGGGGATGTTATGGCCGTTCCCGTCGCAGAACCGAGAGCCGATCACGATGTCGGCGCCGTTGTTTAAAGGCTCCAGAAGCTTCGATATCTCTGCCGGGTCGTGCTGACCGTCGGAGTCGATGATCACCATCTTCTCTGCGTTCAATTGTCGTGCAGTCTCAAAGCAGCTCCGAAGGGCTCCACCGTAGCCCTGGTTCTTGGTATGGCGGACGACGTGAGCGCCCAGGGCCTCGGCGATCTCTGCGGTGGCGTCAGAGCTTCCGTCATCTACGACTACAACTACGTCTACGTACTTCTTGCAGCCAAGGATCATCTTGGCTATGGACCGCTCCTCGTTGTAAGCGGGCATCGCCGCAATCGTTAGAGACATGAACCCTTCGCCCGAAGTTTGATTACAGGTTTATGAAAACCGGCTATACCATCGAATTGCATCTCGAAGTCCCTCTTCCATAGTGTACTTCGGAGAATACCCGAGGTCCTCTGCAAGCGTTATATCCGCCACCGAGTCCCTGATGTCCCCGGCCCGCGCCTCCGAGTAGATGGGCCTGACCTCGCTTCCCGATATCTTCCTGATGATCTCGGCCAGCTCGTTCAGGCTCGTCCTCGTCCCGCTGGCGATGTTGTAGACCCCCGGAACGCATCCCTTGCTCGCCAGGATGTTCGCCCTCACCACGTCTTTGACGTAGACGAAGTCCCTCGTCTGCTCCCCGTCCCCGAAGATCACCGGCGCATCTCCTGCGAGATACGCAGAGACGAACTTGGGGATGACGGCGGCGTACTCTGAACTTGGGTCCTGCCTCGGCCCGTAGACGTTGAAGTAGCGAAGAACGACGTTTCTCATCCCATAGACCTCGTTGAAGGCGATGCAATACCCCTCCCCCGCCAGCTTGGATACGGCGTAGGGGGACTTCGGCTCCGGCCTCATATCCTCCCTCTTCGGCAAGGTTGGCGAGTCGCCGTATACCGCCGCCGAGGAGGCGAAGACCACTTTCTCGGCTCCGGCGTCCCGGGCGGCGACGAGGACGTTCAGGGTCCCCTCGATCCCCACCCGGCTGGTCAGGATCGGGTCCTCGACGGACCTCTGGACCGAGGCGATCGCCGCCTCGTGGAAGACGCAGGCGCACCCCTCGAAGGCCCCTCGGAGGAGGTCGAGGTCGAGGATGCTCCCCTCGACGAGTTCGACGTTCTGCCCCGCCAGGTTCTCTTTCTTGCCGGCCGAGAGGTCGTCGACGACCACCACCTCATTTCCGTCGGCCAGGGCCTCAGCGAGGTTTGAGCCGATGAACCCGGCTCCCCCCGTTATGGCGAACTTCTTGGTCATGGTCGGTGGATCCTTGGTCGATGGGCGATCTCGTCCGCTGGAGAAGGGATGGGGCCTCGAGGGCGAGAAATTATTCTGATATGAAAATACATATCTAAAAATGCTTCCGGATTCTAGCTTACGCCTTCTCCGCCAGGCCCTCCTATCATCAGCTCAATTCGGGCGATGGCATCTTCTCCGGCCCTTCCCAGATCAACTGAGATCTGGAAGAGTCTGCACTCAACTACTCAACTATCCTCCAAATAAACCTTTTGGCCCTTCTGAAGGCGTATCATATAGTCCTCCCCGGGAAGGGCTGCGGACCGCCCTCTCCTCAGGGACTATCGCCTCCTCGTCATCCCCGCAGGATAGCGTCCGCGAAATTGAGAGATGCCGGCCGAAGATATCCGCCACAAACAACGGGGTTTCGCCGCCCCGATCCCCGCAAAACCGCCCGACCGATAGGGCGGGCGGCGCCGAAGCAGCGAACCCCCGGCCCCCACCAGCACTCTATCGGACAAGGGGGCCCTCTCTCCCCCCTTCAGCTGAAGCCCACAATCATAAGCCACGCGATCCGGGCGCAGATGATCAAATCGCACCCGCCATGGCGCGGGCTTCCTCGGCCTCGGCGGTCCTCCCAAGGGCTTCCAGGGCCGCAGCTTTGTTGTTCCAGTAGCCTGCGTTCTGGGGGTTGAGCCGGATCGCCTCGTCGTAAGCCTCGAGGGCTTCATCTAACTTTTCGAGACTCCGGAGATTCGCTCCTTTTTCGGACCAATACCACGCATTATCGGGGCGTAGCCTGATAGCCTCGTCGTAAGCCTCTACGGCCTCGTCGAACCGCTCGAGGCTCCTGAGATTCGCGCCTTTAGCCGCCCAGTAGCCCGCGTTCTCGGGACTGAGCCTGATAGCCTCGTCGTAAGCTTCGAGGGCCTCGTCAAACTTCTGAAGCGACCTTAAAGTAGCTCCTTTTGCTGCCCAGTAAGCAGCGTTCCCAGGATCGAGCCTGATGGTTTCGTTGTGAGCCTTGAGAGCATCGTCGAGCTCGCCTAAAGCTCGGAGGGTGACAGCTTTGTTATTCCAATGAGCCGCGTTCTCCGGATCGGCCTTGATAGCTTCGTCGTAGACACCGAGAGCTTCTTCGGTCCTCTCCTGCCCCCTCAGGATGGTGGCCTTGATATTCCAGTAGCCTGCGATATCGGGCCTGAGCCTAATCGCCTCGTCGTAGGCTGCAACGGCTTCGTCGAACCGTTCGAGACTCCTGAGATTCGCGCCTTTAGCCGCCCAGTAGGCTGCGATATCGGGACTGAGCCTGATCGCCTCATCGTAAGCCTCGACAGCCTCGTCGAACTTATCGAGGCTCGTTAAGGTGGCTGCTTTTGCGGCCCAGTAGGCTGCGTTATCGGGGTCGAGCCTGACCGTTTCGTTGTGAGCCTCGAGGGCATCGTCGAGCTCGCCTAAAGCTCTGAGGGTGGCGGCTTTGTTATTCCAATGAGCAGCGTTCTGCGGATCGGCATTGATCGCTTCGTCGTAGACACCAAGAGCTTCTTCGGTCCTCTCCTGCCCTCTCAGAATGGTGGCCTTGATATTCCAGTACCCTGCGTTATCGGGGTTGAGCCTGATCGCCTCGTCGTAGGCTGCAACAGCCTCGTCGAACCGTTCGAGACTCCTTAAGGTTGCCCCTTTAGCGGCCCAGTAGCCAGCGATATCGGGCCTGAGCCTGATCGCCTCATCGTAAGCCTCGACAGCCTCGTCGAACTTATCGAGGCTCGTTAAGGTGGCTGCTTTTGCGGCCCAGTAGGCTGCGTTATCGGGGTCGAGCCTGACCGTTTCGTTGTGAGCCTCGAGGGCTTCATCGAGCTCGCCTAAGGCTCGGAGGGAGGCGGCTTTATTATTCCAGTGAGCGGCGTTATCCGGATCGGCCTTGATCGCTTCGTCGTAGACACCGAGAGCTTCTTCGGTCCTCTCCAGCCCCCTCAGGATGGTGGCCTTGATATTCCAGTATCCTGCGTTATCGGGGTCGAGCCTGATCGCCTCGTCGTAAGCTTCGAGGGCTTCATCGAACCGCTCGAGGGACCTGAGATTCGCGCCTTTGGCCGCCCAGTAGCCTGCGATATCGGGACTGAGCCTGATCGCCTCGTCGTAAGCCTCGACAGCTTCGTCGAACTTATCGAGGGACCTTAAGGTGGCTGCTTTAGAAGCCCAGTAGGCAGCGTTACCGGGGTCGAGCCTGATCGATTCGTTGTGAGCCTCGAGGGCTTCATCGAGCTCGCCTAAGGCTCGGAGGGAGGCGGCTTTGTTATTCCAGTGAGCGGCGTTATCCGGATCGGCCTTGAACGCTTCGTCGTAGACACCGAGAGCTTCTTCGATCTTGCCCTGGCCCCTCAGGATGGTGGCTTTATTGTGCCAGTGGCCTGCAGTCTCGGGGCTGAGCCTTATAGCCTCGTCGTAAGCTTCAACCGCCTCGTCGAACCGTTCGAGGCTCCTGAGATTCGCGCCTTGTGTAGCCCAGTACCACGCGTTATCAGGACTGAGCCGGATCGCCTCTCCATAAGCCTCGACAGCCTCGTCAAACTTCTGAAGCGACCTTAGAGTGCCTCCTTTTTCAGCCCGGAACGCGGCGTTCCCGGGGTCGAGCCTGATCGCTTCATCATGAGCCTTGACGGCCTCATCGAACTCGCCTAAAGCTCGGAGGGTGACAGCTTTGTTATTCCAGTGAGCGGCGTTCTCCGGATCGGCCTTGATAGCTTCGTCGTAGACACCGAGAGCTTCTTCGATCTTGCCCTGGCCTCTCAGGATGGTGGCTTTATTGTGCCAGTGGCCTGCAGTCTCGGGGCTGAGCCTTATAGCCTCGTCGTAAGCTTCAACCGCCTCGTCGAACCGTTCGAGGCTCCTGAGATTCGCGCCTTGTGTAGCCC
>Ga0334888_1004728_pt1 | contig 12088 bp, 9 predicted proteins | sample GraSluR1_MG_FD_207227 | JGI IMG/M metagenome (GOLD analysis project Ga0334888, IMG submission 207227) | Sludge microbial communities from methane-producing bioreactor in Wageningen University, Netherlands - Granular Sludge_3_08-R1 | ecosystem: Engineered > Bioreactor > Anaerobic > Unclassified ...
GGGCCGGGTGAGGGTTGCGAGGCCCTTGCCCGGCCCGCGGCGTGGTTGCGGGGCGGGGGTTTCCCGCGGCGCCACGAGCACAAGGCGATCGCTGGGCCGTGACGTGTCGTCGCCATCCCGATCCGCTGGGTTTGGACGGGTTGTCTGCCGCGGCGTGCGGTACACTACGTCATCAGGTAGCGTAACGGGCTGCGCCGGCCCCGGAAATGGTCCGCATCTACGAGGAACGAACCGTGCAGCAATTCACGAACGAGGTTCTCACCGAACTCCTGGCGGCCCATCCGGCCCCCTGCATCTCGCTGTATCAGCCCACGCACCGCCGCCGTCCTGATACCGCCCAGGATCCCATTCGTTTCCGCAATCTGCTGGCCGACGCCGAGCGGTCACTGCGACAGAACTATCCCGGCCGCGACGTGCGGACGCTGCTCAGCCCGCTGCGCGCCCACGAGCGCGATTCAGCGTTCTGGGACAATCAGTTGGATGGGCTTGCGGTTTTCGCGGCGCCGGATTCGTTGCGAATCGTCCAGTTCCAGCGCCCCGTGCCGGCCCGCGTGGTGGTCGCCGACAGCTTCCACCTCAAGCCGCTGCTGCGCATCACACAATCGGCTGACCGCTTCCGCGTCCTGTGCCTCAGCCGCGAGCACGTTGCACTTCACGAAGGGAATCGCTACGTCCTCGACCCGCTGGAATTGGGCGATGTCCCGCGCAGCCTGGTCGCAGCACTCGGCGATGAGCGTACCGAATCGCACCTGACCGTGTCCTCCTACGGCGGTGCCGGCGGGCCGGGCATGCACCACGGCCACGGATCGAAGAAGGACGAGGACGACGTCGACCTCGAGCGCTATTTCCGCGTCGTGGACCGGGCCCTGCAGAAGCACTTGGCCGGCAGCCCGGCACTACCGCTGATGTTGGCTGCCCTCCCGCACCACCAGGCGGTCTTTCGCCGCATCAGCAAGCACACGAATCTGGTCGCGGCCGGAGTTGACGCCCATCCCGACAGCCTGAACGCCGAACGCTTGCGCGCCGCCGCGTGGAAGATTCTCGAGCCGGAGTATCAGTCGCGACTCGCAGGACTGACCGAGCGCTATCGCCTCGCTCAGTCGCGCAGCGCCGGCTCCGACGACGTCGCTCAAATCGGTCCGGCGGCCGTTCAGGGCCGCGTGGAGCTACTGCTGCTGGCAGCGGAAAGCCATTCACCCGGCCGGATCGATCCCGCCACGGGCGCGGTAACGCTTGGCACGGACGCTGATCCTGAGCTTGATGATGTGTTCGATGATCTCGCTGAACGCGTTTTGGCCACCGGCGGCACAGTGTACGTCGTGCCCGCCGAACTCATGCCGTCGCAGACCGGCGCCGCGGCGATCTTCCGGTTCTGATCTCCCGCCGCACCCCGATTCGCGCGAGCCGGAATGTCATGACCCAGGCGCAGTTGCTCATCGTCGCAATCCTCAGCGCCACAGTCGCCCTGTTCCTCTGGGGTCGTTGGCGTCACGATATGGTGGCGGTAGGGGCGTTGCTGGCCTGTGTGCTAGGCGGGCTGGTCGCGCCGGTCGCGGCCTTCAGTGGTTTTGGCCATCCGGCAGTGATCACGGTCGCGTGCGTTCTGGTGCTAAGCCGCGGTCTGCAGACCTCCGGCGCCGTCGATGTCCTGACGCGGCGCCTGCTTCCGGGCCAGGCCGGACCAACGCTCACGATAGCGGCGCTGACCGGCGTCGGCGCCCTGTTGTCGGGATTCATGAACAACGTCGGGGCACTCGCCCTGCTGTTGCCCGTTGCGGTCCAGATTGCCCGACGTCAGGACTTGCCGCCCGGGCGCGTCCTGATGCCCCTGGCCTTCGGATCGATCCTCGGCGGCATGACCACGCTGATCGGCACGCCGCCCAACCTCATCGTGGCGGCCTTTCGCGGTCAATCCGGGGCGCCCCCTTTCGGCATGTTCGACTTCACGCCCGTGGGGCTCGCGGTGGCCGGCCTCGGCGTCGTGTTCATCGTGCTGGTGGGCTGGCGACTGGTGCCGGTTCGCCGACAGACCGGGGCCGACAGCTTCGACATTGGGGCGTACGTCACCGAGGCCCGTGTATCCGCCGACAGCAAGGCTGTGGGGAAGCGCCTGCGCGAGATCGAGCGCGTGCTGGACGACGCCGACGCGCAGGTAATCGGACTGGTGCGCAACAGTGTGCGTGTCACCGCGCCGCATGCCGGGCGGGTGGTGCTGGCCGGGGACATTCTTGTGCTCGAGGCGGACGCTGAGGCGTTGGCGAATGCTCTGTCCAGCCTGGGCCTGCAACTGGAGGCAGCCAGGTCGGAAGAGACCGAGCCGGACGACGATCCGACTGAAAAGGCTCAACCGCAGCCCCACAGCGCAGCACCCGCAAACGCGCGGCAACCGCAGACCCGCGACGGCAAGCAAGCCAAGGAAGCGACTGAGAAGGAGACCGAGAAGCCTGAGCGCTCGGACGACGTCGTCATCATGGAGTTCGCCGTGCTGCCGGCGTCCATGCTCGAGGGAAGATCCGCCAGCGGCATGCTGCTGCGGACGCGCTACGGCATTAATCTTCTGGCGGTTTCTCGTCAGGGGCGGCGTTCGCGGGCTCGGCTGCGGGCCTTGCGATTCAAAGGCGGCGACCTGCTGCTGATGCAGGGGCCGCCCGAAGCGCTGGCGGAGTTTGCCGCCAACTGGAGCTGCGTGCCGCTGGCCGAGCGCGCGCTGCACTTCCCCAACCGGAGGCGGGCGCTGGTCGCGAGCATCATTCTCGCCGCTGCGGTTGCTGTGGCGGCGCTCGGGTTGCTGCCTGCGGCAGTCTCGTTTGCGGCCGGCGTGCTGGCCTCGATGGTGTTCCGAACCGTGCCGCCCCGCGCCGTATACGATGCCATCGATTGGCCGGTGATCGTGCTCCTCGCCGCCCTGATCCCCGTCGCTGGCGCAATGGAGTCGAGCGGTACCGCCGCCCTAATCGCCAACTTCCTCTTGGACAGCGTGGCACGCGGTCACGCTCTTTGTGCCCTCGCGCTAATCCTCGTCGTCACGATGACCTTGTCGGACCTGGTTAACAACGCCGCGACCGCCGCCGTTATGTGCCCGATTGCCGCGGGAACCGCCGGCGCCCTGGGCGTGAATACCGAGCCGTTCCTGATGGCAGTAGCAGTCGGCGCCTCATGCGCCTTCCTCACGCCGATCGGCCACCAGAACAACACCCTCATTCTCGGGCCGGGTGGGTTCAAGTTCGGTGACTACTGGCCGCTCGGGTTGCCCCTGCAGATCCTCGTCATCGTCGTGGCGGTGCCCACGATCATGTTCGTGTGGTCGCTTTAGCGTTCGCGCGGCTCCACGTCAGCCGCACATGCCACGACCGCTGCGGCTGCGCTCCCGAACCGGCGAAACTCTCGTCGTCCGGGCCCGTTGGGGGACCGACGCGCGGCCGCCGCCGCGCGATTGACCCCGGTCGGGCCCCGTGGTATCCCTTTCGCATGAGATCCCACGATACAGTTGCCGTCCTCGATTTCGGCAGCCAGTACTCCCAGCTCATCGCCCGCCGCGTGCGCGAAAACCACGTCTACAGCGAACTGCTGGACCCGCGGACCCCGCCCGCCCGCCTACGCGAAATGGGCGCCCGCGGCATCATCCTCTCCGGCGGACCGTCCAGCGTTTACCACGATGCCGCCCCAACCTGCGACCCCGGTATCTTCGAGCTTGGCATACCGATACTGGGCATCTGCTACGGCATGCACGTCGCCTGCCGGATCCTTGGCGGCGACGTCCGCGCCGGCGCCGCCCGTGAATACGGCCGGGTTCGGCTCCAGATCGGCCGGCCGGAGGGCGTCCTGGCCCACTTGCCGGCGGAAACCTCCGTCTGGATGAGCCACGGCGACATCGTCACCCAGGTCGCCGATTGCTTCGAACCCCTGGCACACACGGACGCCTGCCCCATCGCGGTCGTGCGCCACAAGCAGCGCCCCGTCGTCGGCGTCCAGTTCCACCCCGAAGTGACCCACACCCCACAGGGCACCCAGATCATCCGCAACTTCCTCTACGACTTGTGCGGCTGCCGGGGCGACTGGCGCGTCGAGGACGTCATCGAAACCGCCGTCGAGCGCGTCCGCCGCCAGGTCGGGCCGGAAGAACGCGTCATCTGCGGCCTGTCGGGCGGCGTGGACAGCAGCGTAACCGCCGCCCTGGTCCACAAGGCCATCGGCGACCGGCTGATATGCATCTTCGTGGACAACGGCCTGCTGCGCCGCCGCGAGGCCGAACTGGTCGAAGCCACGTTCTGCGGCCACTTCGGCATGCAGTTGCGCGTCGCCCAGGCCGCTGAGCGCTTCCTCTCACGCCTCGCCGGCGTATTGGACCCCCAGCAGAAACGCCGCATCATCGGCCACGAGTTCATCCAGGTCTTCAAGGATGAGGCGACCGCCATCGCCGGCGCCCGCTTCCTGGCACAAGGTACGATCTACCCTGATGTAATCGAGTCCGGCCACGGCCACGCCGGCCACACCGCCGTCATCAAGTCGCACCACAACGTGGGAGCCCTGCCGGCCGAACTCGGCTTCGAGCTGGTCGAGCCGTTGCGGCTGCTGTTCAAGGACGAGGTGCGCCAAGTGGGCCTGGCGCTCGGGCTGCCCGAAGACCTGGTCTGGCGGCATCCCTTCCCCGGCCCCGGCCTGGCGGTGCGCATCGCCGGCGACATCACGCCCGAGCGGCTCGAGCTGCTGCGCTCGGCCGACGAGATTCTCCTCGAGGAAATCACCGCCGCCGGCTGGTACGGCAAGATCGCCCAGGCGTTCGCCGTGCTCGTCCCGGTTGCCAGCGTCGGCGTCATGGGCGACGGCCGCAGCTACGAGGGCCAGAGCCTGATAGTGTTGCGCATGGTCGAGTCCAGCGACTTCATGACGGCCGACTGGGTGCACATCGATTACGACGTGCTGGCCCGCATCAGCAATCGCATTATCAACGAAGTGCCCGGCATCAATCGCGTCGCGTACGACGTCTCCAGCAAGCCGCCCAGCACGATCGAGTGGCAGTAGCCGAGCGCGCGGCTCGCCGCGCCGCCGGCGTATCATGGGGCAGCCATGAGCCAGACTGACACACCCCTGCGCTTCGGTATATGTGGCCTGGGCTTCATGGGGCGCACGTACTTCGCCCACCTGCATTCCCACGCGCGGGCCCGCGTCGTGGCCGTCTGCGATCGCGACGCCGCGCGGCGCGCCGGCCGCTGGCACGCCACCGGCAACATCGCCGCGCCACAGGCGAACCAGTCCGACCTGCGCGGCGTGCGGGCCTATGCGACGCCGGCCGAGCTGCTGCGCGATCCCGACGTTAACGCCGTCGCCGTGACCTTGCCCACGCCGCTGCACGCCGACACGACCGCCGCGGCGCTGCGCGCCGGCAAGCACGTGTTGTGCGAGAAGCCGATGGCCCGCGACCTGGCCGGTTGCGATCGGATGATCGCGGCCGCCGAGCAGGCCCGTCGCACGCTCATGATCGCCCACTGCATCCGCTTCTGGCCGCAGTATGAGACCATCAGCCGACTGGTCGCCGATGCCCGCATCGGCGCCGTCCGCTTCGCCAAGCTGGCCCGGCTGGCCAGCGCCCCGCAGTACTCTGAGGGCAACTGGCTGATGGACGGCGCTGCCAGCGGCGGGGCCCTGCTCGACCTGCACGTGCATGATGTGGACTTCGCCCAGGCCTTGCTGGGCGTTCCCCAATCGGCCCGCGCGCACGGCCGCCACGGCCCTTCCGGCCAGATCGACCACGTCGTCGCCCTGTATGGCTATTCCGACGGCCGCTACGCCATCCTCGAGGGCGGCTGGACCTACCACGCCCCCTGGCCGTTTGAGATGGCTATCACAGTCTGCGGCGAACTCGGCACGCTCACCTGGAGCTCCGCGCGCGGCGACCGCGTCTGCCTCTATTCCGGCGGGGAGCAGCCTGAGCGAATTGAGTGCCCCAGCCAAACCGGCTGGCAGCGGCAGCTCGACTACTTCATAGACTGCGTGACGCACGGCCGACCGGTGGAACGCTGCCCGCCGGCCTCCTCCCGCACCAGCCTCGCCCTGGCCTTGCTGGAACGCGAGTCAATCGATACCGGAACTGAGATCAACGTCCGATCTTGGTTGTCTGCTCGGCTGCCATCCGAAACGGCGTGACAAAACCCGCAGCTCGCAGTTGACATTCTCCGTGATCGCTCCCGTAGAATGTGCATGAGGGTAGCAGTACTGGCAGCTCTGTTCGGCTTCGCTATGGTCGGGTGTGCCCGCCCACGCGCTGTCGGTGTATGGCTACCCGCAGAACGGCGTGTTGACCGGGCCGAACGCGCTTCATGCAACTTGGCTCTTGGCCCATCCGCCGAACACGTGCGGGTGGCGACCAGCCTGGGTCGGGGGCGCGGACCGTCGGTCGAGACGGGTTACCGTCTGGAAGACGTGTCGTTCTTCTCGGACGTGCAGTACGACGACCAGTTCTTCTATGATCGCTATGGCGGCCATTCACGCTCCGCCACGACCGTAAGAACGGCAGTAGTGCTGCGTTGAGCGGCCCAGTGGCCCGGCTCGGATCGCCGGGGGCGCGAATATTGGACGCCCACGACACCGGCAGCCCCGGTCCCACGGCCCCAGTTTCGCGGAGCGGCCGCCTGAGAATTGTCGAGGAAAGTGATTTGCCTTGCGGAATACGGCGCCTAGGATTAATCGTCTCGGGCTCCATCCTAAAACGGCCTATCAGCGTGGATTTGGATTTTGGACGCATTTGAATAGCCGACGACATCCGTCGGCGGTAATTACTGAGTACGGAGGAGACCATGAAACTGCGATCAGCACCTATCGTCGGATGCATCACACTTGGTTTGATGTTGGCAATGGATGTCAAATGTGATTACAAGGACGCCCTGGGCGCCGGCCTCCTGGATGGCCTCTGGTTTGCGGCGGCCATGAACGCTTCCCAGCAGGGCGACCGCCAGCTCCAGGGCGAGTTGGACGAACTCCAGGGCGACATCGATGAGCTGCAGGCCGGCCAGCAGCAGCCGGGCGTACCCGGCGCTGACGGTGCCGATGGCGCCGACGGCCAGGACGGCGCCGACGGCCGAGACGGCGCCGACGGCCAGGACGGCGGCAACTGCTGGGATGATATCGGCGACTTCAACGAGGACGGCGTACTCAACTCATACGACTGCCTCGACTACATGCAGGCCGGCGGTGACGAAATCGTGGTCGCCCGGGGCTTCATCGACAGCTTCGGGGTTATCCATCGTGGGACCAATATATTGGATGCCAGCTTCGTCGATGTCGGCGAATACGACGTCGTCATTGACCTGAGTGGTTCGCGCACCGACCTGAGCGACCCCACTCTGAAGCCCATCCACTTCCCCGTCTTGTTGACCGTGTACGCGACCAGTTCCGACCCGTTGCCCTGGTCTGACAATATCAGCGCTCTCGTCGCCCACTACAAGTTCGACGAGGCCACCTCGCTCGACCGCACGAACCGCACGCTGACCACGCGCGTGTACATACTTGAGGCCCAGACCGGCGAACCCGTCGGCGCCAACTTCAGCATCATGGTCCTGGAGCCGTGACAGCTATCTGCTGCTGACTAGGTGCTTCGCGGGCGGCGTCGGTCTCGAACGCGACCGACGCCGCCGGTTTCACCTCACGCAACACCCGCTCAATTCTCCGCACCCGCTCCGCCGTCGCACCGCCGGTACACGAAGACAGTCTTGTCGGCCCAGGCGATCGGGCTCGGACGCGTTTCCGCCCGGGGAAACCGCACCACCAACTCATACCAGCGCGTCCACCACGCGCTCCCGCTGGCCACTTCCCGGTCGGCCGTGAATACCAGCCAGCGCGGCAAATCCTCCGCCTCAAACCCGGCCGGCTCCACTGTCGGCAACCATACTACCGTGCGCCTCGCGAAGTCCAACGGCGGTACGGCGAAGGGCGCCGGCTCCTGCAGCACACCGACCGCGTCATCCGCCCCGACCTGTGCTTGCAGGTAGCGGCCCGCCTCGTGCCGCGACTCGTGCCAACCGCCGGCGTCCACGCCGAAAGCCCGAATATACGCCGGAGTCGGCATGCTCAAGAGCGCCAGGCCACCGGCCACCAGGGCGATAACCGGACGCCGCCGGGCAATCCCCGCCAGCAGGATGCCACCCGCCACACACAACAGACTCACCGGCAGAATCAGGAAGCGCGCGTACTCGGCCGGCTTGTCGGCCCCCAACGCCACACCGATCACCGCCATCACCACAGCCGCCGCGCCGCCGATCAACGTCTCACGCCACCGGGCGCGCAGCAGCACCACCAACCCCAGCAGCCCCAGAATCAGCAGCCCCAGGCCGCAACCCTCGGTCAGCAGTTCAGCCACGCGAACCAGCCCCACGTCCGCGCGCGCCAGTTGGCCCGCGTACATCGCCCGCGAGTTGTCCAGGTTGCTCGCCAGCGACGCGCGCCGGAACATGAGATTCAGCGGGATGTACGGATTGGTGATCACGAGCACCAGCGCCGCCAGGCCGGCGGCGGCCAGCAACCCCCGCGCCCGGCCCCAGCGGTGAGCAGGCCGGCTTCGGCCGCCGGCCGCACGCCGCGCCACGACCAGCGCCGGCCACAGGGCGGCGGCCACAATGCCGGTCAGAACCAGCCCCGCTGCGTATCCGGCTTGCAGGCCCATGCGCAGTGCGTCGCGCCGCCGACCACGGGCATGGTAGTCCAGCGCGCTGAGCGTGGCCCACACAACCAGGCACGCGGCCGGCACGTGTGGCTTGGCTTCCAGCGCACCCGTGATCATCACCGGCGTGCAAGCCAGCAGGAGCAGCGCCAGCCAGGCCGCGGAGCGCCCGCCCGCTCGCCCTGCCAGCTTCCAGACCCCCACCAGCAACGCCGCGCCGAGAAGCAGTACCACGGCCCGCGCCACTACGTAGAACAGCGCGAACAGCTCCGGCTGCTCCAGGTACACGCCGACGTCCGTGCTAAGCTGCGTGACCCCCACTAATGCGGCTCCCCCAACCGTAACGGCCATCAGGTAGATGAACCCGCCGCCATACTGATAGAGCTTCGGATCGAAATCCCATTGGCGCGGCTGCATGCGCTGCAACGCCATGAACGTGATCATCTCGTCCGGCTGGCGCGTATACAGCCGGTAGCGTCGCAGGATCTCCGCGCGGGCCGGCTCGTCCGCGGTGAGCACCACAAGCTGATCACGGCGCGCCAGCGGGTTCAAATCAGTGTCGGCTCCGGCGGCCCGCTCCCGCCGCTCCTGCAAAACCCTGGCCGCGTCATAGCGTTCGGCGGGCCAGGCCGGCCCTCCGCCAAACAGCAGCTCATCGCGGCTGCGGTCCGGGAGCCCCCAGCGCAGCAGCGGTGCCAGCAACAGGGCCCACAGCAGTGCCACGTGCCAGGCCGAGACGCGCCGCCGGCGACCACCCCACGGTCGCCGAACAGGCCGCTTGAGACGCTCCGCACGCACGTTCATGGCAGCACGACGTCGAGGATTCCGAGCGCCCCGAGCACCAGCCCGACCACGCCGTTAATCGTAAAGAACGCCACGTTGACGCGGCACAGGTCGCGCGGACCGACCAGCGCGTTCTCAACCACCAGCAGGCCGGCCACGATGGCCACGCCGCAGTAATACAGCAGCCCCAGCCCGGCCGCCTGCCCAACCCCGCCCAACGCCGCCACCGTAATCACGTGCAGCCCCCGCGCCAGCCATAGCGCCGGCCCGAGACCCAGCTCCGCCGGCAGGCTGCGCAGCCCGCTCTGGCGATCGAAGTCCACATCCTGGCACGCGTAGATGACATCAAACCCCCCGATCCAACACGCCACCGCGATCATCAGCAGCCCGGCCGGCCACCCCAGCGTCTCAGGCGAGATGGCGATCCAGGCCGCCACCGGCGCCAGCGCGATGACGCCGCCCAGGGCCAAATGTGACCAGCGCGTGAAACGCTTCGTGTAAGAGTATGCACACAGCAGCGCGACCACCGGACCGCACAGCACCAACGGCCAGACATTACCCAGCAACCACCAGAATGCGCCGCAGACCGCAACGAACGCGCCGCACGCTCCGCCGAAAAACCCCCAGGCGGCTGCCGGGCTGATCAGTCCGCGCGGCAGCGCGCGGTCGGCGGTGCGCGGGTTCTGTGCGTCGAAACGAACGTCGACCAAACGATTGAACGTCATCGCCGCGCTGCGCGCCGCCACCATCGCCAACACGATCAGCACGCCCTGGGTAACCGTCGGCAACGCCGGCCGCGCCGCCAGGAACATCGCCAGCAGCGCGAAGGGCAGCGCAAAGACGGAATGGCTGAACTTGATCATCTGCCCCCATGTCCACATGGTCCCGGCGAGTCCGCGCATTGGTCAGTCTCGTCTCACGCCGTGGGCGGCGCGCCGGCCGCCGGCCGCTCCGGATCCCAGCGCGTGTTAAGCTCGTGCCGGACGCCCAGCAGGTCGAGCACGCGTCCGACCACGAAGTCCACCAGGTCGTCGATGGTCCGCGGCCGCAGGTAGAAGCCGGGGCTGGCCGGACACACGACGGCGCCCGCCTGCGCGGCCCGCTCCATGTTCGCCAGGTCAATCCGCGAAAGCGGCATCTCGCGCGGCACAAGCACCAGCCGGCGCGCCTCCTTCAACGTCACCAGCGCCGCCCGCGTCACCAGGTTGTTGCCCAGACCGCCCGCCACGCCGGCCAGCGTGTTGCCGCTGCACGGACAGATAACCATGCCGTCCGTCGGAAAGGAACCGCTGGCAATCCGGGCGCCGATATCATCATGCGCGTACAGCGTGGCTTCGGCCGCACGGCCGAGCAGAGCCGGAACGGTGCATTCGTTCAAGCCAAGCTCATCAGCCAGCACCCGCCGACCCGCCGGCGAGATGATCAGGTGCAGGTGCGCATCAGCACCCGTGATGGCCTGCGCCAGCCGCCGGCCATAGCACGCTCCACTGGCACCCGTTATTGCCATGACAATCTGTCTCACGGCGCCGCTGCTCCTTCTGCGGCCGGCTCGACGGCGCGGAGCCGCGCTGCCGCTGCCCACGCCCAGTACGTACCATCAAAACGTCGCACGACTTCACGCAAGCGCGCAATCCCCTCCTGCCGGCGCTGCTCCGCGCTCTCCCCACGGGCCTGAATATCGAGCTCCCCCAACTGGAACATGGCCGCCGCGACGGCGTCACCATCAGGGAAATTGTAGATGCACAGCGCCAGCTTCGCGGCGCGTTCCGCCCGATCCGGCTGGGCCACCGCCCACGCCACGATCAGATTGTCGTATAACAGGGCGTCGCGGTAACGCTGCGCAAGGTTCAGAAGCTGCCGGCGATAGGCCGGCCGATGCGGGTCGAGCCGGGCCAGTTCCTGCAGCGGCGTCCGACCGTACTTCGGATCATGCCGGTTCTCCGCGACCAACTCGCGCAGCCGGTGCGCCTCGAACAGGTACGGCTCCGGGTCGAATCCCAGGCTGCGCTCCCGCTCCGACAACGACTGCCATTGCGGCGCGACCGGGCGCGTGCTGACCTGCGCCGGCGCACGTGTATCGCCTGCGGCCGGCAGGACCGCCAGCAGGTCGGTCGCTTCGTCCACCTCGCCGCGCCGCAGGTGCAGTTGCGCCAGCCGCAGCCGGGCGGCGATGGCAAAAGGCGAGTCAGAGTAGCGGTTCAGCAGCGGCCGCCAGGCCTCTTCCGACTGCGCGTGCGGGTAGTCGCTGTACAGCTCACGGCGCAGCGGATTCGTCGGCGGCTGCGTCTTGCGAATATCCAGCCGCGAATCGAGCACCGAAGCTTGTATGAACAGCACATGCGGAATGTAGCGGCTTCGCGGATGGTCGGCGATGAAACGCCGGCAGGACTGGTACGCCGCCCGCCGCTCCGCCAGGTGTTCCTTGACCAGCCGCCGCGCCAGTCGCTGGTGTAGTGCCAGCAAGTGTTCCGGCTGCCCGAACCAGACACCCAGCAGTTGCTGGCGCAACGGCTCGTCCAGATCGGCGTCGAGCAACTCGAAGATCTTGTCCGTCACTTCCCGAGCGCCGAACCGGTTCGAGCGCGGCCCGTATTCCGCCTCCAACACTCGGTAACTAACCTCGTCGAACCCGACGTACAGGTAAAACAGAAC
>Ga0334888_1004732_pt1 | contig 12084 bp, 9 predicted proteins | sample GraSluR1_MG_FD_207227 | JGI IMG/M metagenome (GOLD analysis project Ga0334888, IMG submission 207227) | Sludge microbial communities from methane-producing bioreactor in Wageningen University, Netherlands - Granular Sludge_3_08-R1 | ecosystem: Engineered > Bioreactor > Anaerobic > Unclassified ...
CATAAATACTTTAAATGATGAGATTCTTACGTCGTCCGGCAAAAACACCGGACTCCTCAGAATGACTAAGTGGATGGTAGAGATTGCCACGTCGCACAAGACGTTCCTCGCAATGACCGAGCAGGAAATAATTCAAATCCCCCTAACCCCCTTTCTAAGGGGGGATATTCATTTCCAAGAAAAGATCTGAAAATGTTGTTGATAGGATTGGAATATGATATACTCACCGCAATGTTGTTTTGGTTATTTAATCGGGGAAGTCCGGTGTGAGTCCGGCGCGGTCCCGCCACTGTAACTGAAAATGCTGGTTGTTTATGCCACTGGTGATAACTGGGAAGGCACAACCAGATGACCACATTCAGAAGTCAGGAGACCCGACCAAAACATCCTTGCCACTCTTCGCGGAAAGAGGAGGTGGGAAAAGCTTCTGGGCCGCCACCAGAATCTTGGGAAACCCTCCCTCGTCTCCCTCTTCTTTCCACGTAGAAACAATCAGGCTCATACCAAACAAGGAGAGTAAAATGAGTAAATTTAAAATTATTGCTATTTTAAGCATCTTGATATTCGTTTTTTCTTCAACAATATCGTATTCTCAGCCACTCAGTGCCACCGATGCAACCGGATTTACTCTTAATCTTTCTCAACCACCAAATCGGATTATTTCTCTTGCTCCAGGAAATACTGAAATTCTTTTCGCGCTTGGCTTAAATGATAAAATCGTTGGAGTGACTACCTATTGTGATGAACCTACAGAAGCCTTAGAAAAAGAAAAAATTGGGAATGTTACTGAAATTGACTTGGAAAAAATCCTCACCCTACAACCTGACCTAATTTTAGCGAGTTCCTTAACCCCTGAAGAGACCGTTGTCCGCCTTCATGAACTCAATCTTCCGGTTTTTACTCTTAAATCTGAAACCATTGAGCAGGTCATTGAAGATATAACCAAAGTTGCGGTCTTATCCGGGGTGGAAATTTCTGGTTCAAAACTGGTAAAAACCATGAAGGATCAACTTAAAAAAATAAATGATTTTGCTCAATCAATTCCAGATCATCAAAAACCACTGGTATTCCACATTATTTGGCACGATCCCATTTGGACAGCTGGAAACGGTACTTTCATCAACGAATTTATTACTTTAGCTGGTGGTAAAAATTTAGCTGTAGATATTCAAGGCTATTCAACAATAGACTTCGAAGAAATTTTAAAAAGGAATCCTTCGATCATTACAGTTATTGAAAATCATGGGAAAAATGAGGAAAATCAACTCTATCAGTTTGTTACAACTGATAACCGGCTTCAGACAGTAGATGCAGTAAAAAATGATCAAGTCTATTTAATTGATTCTAATTTAGTTTCCCGGCCAGGGCCTCGAGTTATTTCAGCACTTCAATACTTTGCCCAAATCATCCACCCGGAAATCTTTGGAGAATGTAAAATTCAAGAATAGAGGCAAAATGAAATCACTTAAGGGAAGGCGAATTATTTTTATTCTCATTATTATTCTTGTTTTGAGTATGGTGTTTTCTTTGGGAATTGGTGGTGGTCGTTTTCAGATCTCAGATTTATTATCTTTCTTGCGCCCCCAGTCACTCTCACCTTCAGAAAAGACTATATTTTTTGAAATTCGATTGCCCCGCTTAATCCTTTCAGTTTTAGTGGGCGCTGCTCTTTCATTAAGCGGTGCGGTTCTTCAAGGTCTATTTCAAAATCCTTTAGTGGACCCCTATGTTTTAGGAATTAGCTCGGGTGGTGCTGTTGGAGCCATTGTAGCAATTTTAAGTGGTATTTCATTGGGTTTTATCACTCTCCCTCTTTTTTCTTTCCTATTCGCACTGGCAACTACTTTTCTGGTTCTTCGTTTAGGTCAGATAGGGCATAAAATGCCTTTAGAAATCATGCTTCTCGCCGGAGTGGCTATCGGCTTTTTCTTTTCTGCTCTCATTTCATTGGGAATGTTCTTGGCTGGAGAAAATTTGCATCAAATGGTATTTTGGATTATGGGTGGCTTCTGGAATAGTAGTTGGAATAAAATCTATACTCTCCTGCCATTCTTTTTAATTGGGTTCCCGTTAATTTTTTCCTATTCTCGAGAGTTAAATACCTTTCTATTGGGAGAAAAAGTCGCTGAAAGCATGGGGGTCGAAGTAGAAAAAACCAAAAAAATTCTCTTAATAGTTACGTCGCTCTTGGTTGCTGCATCAGTTTCAGTAAGCGGAGTTATTGGTTTTGTTGGGTTAGTCGTGCCTCACATTATTCGAATTATCATTGGTGAGGATCATCGCCAGCTTCTTCCTGCATCTCTCTTTTTAGGAAGTAGTGTTTTGCTCTGGGCTGATATATTTTCCCGAACCCTTCTCCATCCGGTTGAATTGCCGGTTGGGGTGTTAACCAGCTTAATGGGTGCACCCTTTTTTATCTATCTTTTAAGGAGGAAAAAGAAAGGGTGGTAAACTTTTCACTATCAGCACAAAACCTTTTCTTTTCCTATGGAGACCGTAAGGTTCTTCACAATGTTACCTTTAAAATCCAGAAGGGTGATTTCGTTGGCATTTTAGGACCAAATGGATCGGGGAAGAGTACCTTGCTTCACCTCTTATCGGGACTTCTCATACCCGACACAGGAACTATCTTTATTTCAGGAAAAAATACCAAGGAGCTCTCTCGTAAAAATTGGTCTCAGGAAATTGCTATCGTTTTCCAAGAAACCAATTTAAACCTTGACCTTGAATGTTACGACATCATCATGATGGGAAGATTCCCCCACTGGCGACGATGGCAAAAAGAAAACCAACAAGATATTGACTCTGTTCTAAATGCTTTACAAATTACCAACACTCAGCAGTTTGCGAATCGCCCTTTTCGGGAATTATCCGGTGGCGAGAAACAACGAGTCATGATAGCACGTGCCTTAGCACAGAAACCCAACATTCTCCTCCTTGATGAACCAACCAGCCATTTAGATATTCTTCATCAACTTGATATTATGCGCATTCTTTATCGACTTCAAAAGAATGACATAACCATATTAGGAGTTTTCCATGATATTAATTTAGTTTCTCAATTTTGCAACCAGGTAATGTTTTTAAAAAAAGGAGAAATTGTTCATCGCGGTTTAGTGGGAAAATCTCTTCATGCTCCTCAGGTTGAAGAATTATTTGATGTTGAGTTTTTAGAGGAAATTCATCCTTATTCCCTGCGACCTTTTTTTATGCCGTTGGGAATAACCAAGAAAATGGAGTCTCCGAGTGCCTCCATTCATCTCATCTGTGGCGGAGGAAGCGGAAGTAATTTCATGAAAGAATTTCTTGAAGCTAGTTTTTCAGTAAGTGTAGGAATTGTGAATCAATTCGACTCTGACCAAGAGATGGCTTCAAAATTAGGAATAACGGTTATTATCGAAAAACCCTTTTCTCCTATTTCCGATGATAACTTTCAAAAAGCTATGAATTTAGCTGCTCAATCTGATTATATTTTTATAGCTCCTGGATATTGGGGGAGAGGAAACTTGTTAAATTTAGATTTAGCCATCTCTCTACAAGAAAGAGGGAAAAGGATTTTCTTCCTTCAAGATTCTCTTGACCAGAATTGGGATTATACCGAAGGGCAAGCCATCAATAAACTTAATATACTGGTTAAAAATCATGCTGAGGTTTTTTCCACAATTTCGGAAGTAATTGATAGAATTAAAAAAGATTGCTTAAAATAATCTCGATTCTAGCCTGAAAAGCAACGGGCATGATAGATCAAGCCCCTACAAAAGAATTTAAAAATGTGGAGGGTGACAATCTTTTGAACACGTTTAATGTAGCGACATGCCATGGCATGTCGAATCTTTGGGTTTTCATCCTCATCCTTACCTTCTCCCATCAAGTGAGATGAAACCTTGAGTCGTCATTGCGAGACCTCGTTTTTTGAGGTCGTAGCAATCTCTTGAGTTCAATCTTTATTAATTCTTCTCTTTTTGGACAAAGGGAGATGACTCGGGATTGGATTATTTCCTAAATTCTTTCAGATCCTCACTAATTTTTATCCTCAAGAATCATTATTAAAACTGCTTCATCTATTATTGGGAACCAAATTCCAAACAACTCTGTATGATATAATTAAAAACAATAATTTTATTAAAAAACACCCTATTCAGTTTATTTAAAGTTTGCTTTATAAGATTAAAAAGAAAAGAGGAGGAGTTTCCATGATAAGAAAAAAAGCGGTTTTTATTGGTTTTTTGCTCATGGTTTTGGGGATAATGATGTTCTCAGCAGTATCAGTAGGCGCTCAACCAAGAATTACATTCCGCTTCAACCTTAACCCCAATGTGTATATTTCTATCCCTCGATCTCCATCGGTAAACATTTCTGTCGATCGGGGTGAAGATGGAACTTATTATATCGGAGATCCGATTACAATTCGATACGGAGCTTCAAATGCTGGTTATATCAACATATTCGACTATACTTCCGATGGCGGGGTTATTATTTTAGTTCGTGATCAAAGAATCAATTCCGGTGGTAATCTTACACTCAACAGTACGGTCAATGGACCAGCTGGTGTCGAACGTTTAGTTATTCTATACACCCCAAAACCAGTTGGAGATAATCAACTTCAGAGATTTATCGAATCTCCCCATCAAAGTGGACGCCAATTCCCTCTTTCAGCGGCAAACCGAACTCATTTTAATGTAGTTGCTCGTGCTCAATCCACCATTTTATCGCTTGAACCCTCCTCCTTTACTATAGAACCAGGCTCCAGCTATACGATGACTGCTCAGGTTACTGATCCTAACGGGAGACCCTTAAGAGGAGCAAATCTTAATTGGTCAACTGATAATGGGAGTTTGTCATCGAATAACACAACGACCGATATGAATGGCAGGTCTTCGGTTGACTATTATGCACCTAATACCACTCGACCAAGCACAGCTGTAATCAATGTCCATTTTTCTGGAGGAGGAGGAGCATCTCCCAGCAGTGCCCAATCAACGGTGAACATCATCAGTCGAACCCGACCGACTGAGATCATTATTAATCCGTCATCCTTTTCAGCAAAACCAGGAGACGAAATACGTCTTACTGCAATTTTACGGGATGTCAATGGCAATCCAATACATGGAAGAACCCTATATTGGACGACCGATCTGGGAAGCTTTAATAAAACATCGGTCGCTACTGATTCATCAGGTCGAGCAACCGTTACATATTATGCTCCAGAAGTTAGCGACATAACAACAGTTTCTGTTACCGCAGAATTTCGAGGAGCAACCGGCGTGGCAACAACAATAACCACCATCTCAGGAATTATTGAACCAATGATCCCCTTCACGCCAACGAATACACTTTATTATTTTGATTTTGGAAACGGAGCTGCAGAATACAATTTCTTAACCATGAGATATACTGGGAACTTGGTCAACGGTTATTCACTAAGCGATACCTATTCACTTGAGATTCTCGGTGGAAATAATATTGATTTAACCTTCTCACCAGGATCAATCCCAGAAAAAGCGACTCTTTATATCTGGGCTCAAGGAGATTCTGGAGCAAGAGTCCGCGTGACTTTTAATAATAGAAATCCATTAAATATAAATGTGGATAGTGGTATTATCGAACCTGATAGTCCAAAAGTTGTTAATATTCCTATACAGAGCTTAATTGAAGGCAATAATCGGTTACGAGTTGAGGGCGACTCAGCGAGAAGAAGAGCAATACACATTCAAAGGATCGTTATCGTCTTCTAAAGTTATTATTAATAAAATACTCCATACCTTTTATAATATTCGGTATGGAGTATTTTATTTTAAAGGATAAATTCTCAAAATCAGATGAGGATGAAAATACTTATTCAGAAAACAATCTCCCCCTTCTTATCAAAGAGAGAGGAATAATAAAGATTGAATTCATGAGATTACCACTTCACTTCGTTCCTCGCAACGACATTTCAAAACTCCTTCTCCCTTGATGGAAGAAGAACAGAATAAAGGTGAAATATGACATATTTAAAAGGATCAATTTTCGTTCCAAGCAATGCCCCTTTTATTCAAAAAAATCCTTGGGACTATATCTCATCAATCACCTCCCAAATCGAAGGAGATACCACTGTTCCACTAAGCGATGCTGAAATCAAGGTCCTTATAGCAGGAAGCTCTGACTTGGTTTGTCGAGGATTATCGAGTGATGAGGGCGAGTTTTATCTTCGAGTTCCATCAGGAATAAATTGTTTTATTGAGGTTTCCTTGAACCAAAAATTGATCCTGATGAAACACATTCAGGTAAGTGAAAGAAGAGAAATGAAAGTTAGTTCTTTGGATATCGAAAGTACTGCAGAAGCAATATTGTTTAAAAAAAAGTACTTAACTATTCAAGACCATTCTTTATCACCAATCCTTCTGGAAAAAATTTATCCTCAGATAGAGTATTGCTGGAAAAATGGGATAAGCCTTCACAAACTCTATGGTGCCCAAGTTAATCAGGATAAAGTTAATATTCCTAAGTATGATCCCTTTCAGCTCATTACTTCTTTTAATACTGAAATAGATCAAAAGGGTGAAAACCTATTATGGAGCTGGGAAACTCGGGAACCCTGCCAAGTGAGGCTCTTTTATCGCTCCTTTCGATCTCGGCATTTTCGACAGGTTGAATTTCCCGAATATAAAAAAAGAGGCTTTTATAGTCTGTCTTCCCCTCAAGAATTTGAAGGATACGTATACTATCTGGAGGTTCAAACCCAAAAAGGTTTTTTAGCTCTCTCTCCGCCCCATTGTTTCCGTATTCCCATCAAACCTCGATTGGTAAAGCATCGATTTGTTGGCCGACAGGAAGGCCCAATGGTTACAGCTCGCAATGTAACTCATGGAAAAAAAATCATTCAGCTATCCGATCTTAAAATTGACCTCCTAATGAAAGGAGCTATAGAAAAGAGTTTCGAGTCTGAAATGAATTTGGAATTTGTTAAGAAAATGAAGATCCCGCGCTTTATTCTGCGTGAAGGATTTCATGAGCTGGAACTCAATATCTACTTTCCCCAAGATCATTCATTTCTCTGGGGACCGATTGAAACACCGGAAGAACTTTCTATCGATTCTCAAACCTGGGAAAAGATAAAAAAATTATGGGCAAAATTTCAGATTAGTACACCACCCAATAGTGTCGTTGAAATTGGTTATAGCAAACCCTTTTCTGAAATTATTTCCTATCGGAATCGAAGTCATTATCGGCTTTTCTCCAATATGGACTTATCTGACACAATACTCATTCTCAGTTATCGATCTTTAGGTACACTCAATCTGGATTGCATGCAGTTTTTCCTGGGGCAGCTAAATCTTCAGGGTGAAGGTCCATTTTCAGATTACCATCTTCAATTGAAGTTAGAAGGTCGTTTTTTTGAAGAAAAAAGTAATGACCTTATCATACAAAGTTCCAGGGATATTTATGGTCAGATTGACCTGGATACCGAAATGATCATCACGGCAAATTCTTACCATCAACTAAATTCTTTTAATCCTTACTAATGGCTTTTCCCGGATAAGGACACCAATTAGCAACTGGACATTCCCAACATTTTGGTTTCTTTGCTTGACAGATATATCGGCCTAAAAATCCGAAGAGGTGTGTTACCTGTATCCATTTCTCTCGAGGGAAAATCTTGGCAAGATCCGACTCAATTTGATCCGGACTTGAAAATTCAGACCAGCCCAGTCTTTGAGAAACTCTTGCTACGTGAGTATCGACCGGTATTGCTGGGATACCAAATCCATTGGCTAAAACAATATTCGCAGTTTTCCTCCCTACACCATTGAGTTCAATGAGTTCTTCAACGGTTTTGGGAACTTCTCCTTGAAAATCCTCCAATAATTTTTTGCTCATAGCTCTGATATTACGTCCTTTTTGCCGATAGAAGCTAATACTTTGAATGATTTTATCCATGTCCTCATCGTTTGCTTCAGCCATAGCAGCTGGATTTGGATACTTTTGGAATAAGGAAGGGCTAACCTGATTGACCCTTTCATCAGGAGCCTGGGCAGCTAAAATTGTTACGACTAATAATTCAAAAACATTCCTATAGTTGAGAAGCAATCGAGCATCTGGGAATTGTCTTTCGAGGATATCGATGATTTTCATCGCTGTTTCTTGTATCATATTTTACCTCTCACTACTAAATTTTAAACTCTTAGAATAATTTTAAATCGTCTCCCTTGGTTATATTGTGTTTTTACCTTCTCCCATCAAGGGAGAAGGTAATGCTGTAGTTATTCGTCATCCTGAGCGGTGCTTTTCCGCGCGAGGATCTCATCTTTTTGGGTTTTTTTATTCTTCCTTCATAAATACTTTTAAGAATGAGATTCTCACGTCGTCCGGTAAAAATTCCGGACTCCTCAGAATGACTGACTGGGTGGATGAGCCCAATCTTTTTTATTCCTCTCCCTTTGGATAATGGAAGGTTTTCTAACCCCTCAATATTGATCATCGAATCTCATCATACTATTAAAAGGACTTTTATATTAAATAAAACTTTAGAATTATGCCTCTTTTGATAAAATGAACCGAACCTGCTTTATAATGATATAATACACTTAATTCGCTCCGAAGGGGGGAATACCCTTGAAAAAACATGTTGTTCTTGTCGTATTCGTTGCATTTTTTTTGTTATTGGTTGGTCAGAGTCTTGGTGCTCAGGAGCCAACCATAACACCTGAGGAAAACACTCCTGAAAAAAAAGAGGTTCTATTAGAAAGTGCTGATAGAATCACTTATGATTCTAAAGGAGAAACTTTTGTAGCTAGTGGCCAGGTTATTGCTATTCAAGGAAAAAATCGTATTCAATGTCAGGAGCTGAATTTTAATTTAAAAGACAATACTGGAGTTTTTGAAGGTAATGTTTCTGTTACCCGTGATAAAACTGAGATCATTGCCACATCGATGGAAGGAGATTTTGACGAAGAACTCTACCTATTCACCGGTGATGTCATTTTAAATAAAGAGCGGGAAGAAGAAAGCGGCACATCAACAATTATCTGGAAAACACCAACTTTAACTTTTAACGGAGAAACCGAAGAGGCCAGGAGCGAGAATGGTTCTGAAATTGCTTGGAAAGAAACCACTATAAAAACTGACAAAGCTGTCTATTTCCCTAAAGATGAAGAAAAAAATCAATTAGAACGAATTGAAATGGAAGGAGAAATATTAATAACTGAAAAAGAACGAGAACTTCAAGTAGGAAAAGCTGTCTATTATCTTGATTCTGAAACTTTAGAAGCAGAAAAAATCATTAAAGCTAAATTTATCCTTGGGGATTAATCCCAAATGCGTCGTTTGATCTTGGTTTTCTTCTTTTTGATTTGTCTTCCATTTTCAGTTAATGCCGAAGAAAAAGCTATTGAACTGACTGGGGAACGCCTGACTTATCACGGTGATGGAGAAGAAATAATCGCCATCAACGGAAAATTGATCTATCAGGATACTATTTTGGAAGGGCAAAAAATTCACATCTTCCTTCAGAAAAAGCAATTAGAAGCTTCCGGAGATGTTGTAGTCACTGAAAATAAAGAACAATTTCATGCCAGTCAAGCTAATTTCAATTGGGATACCGAGAAATGGGAATTCTTCGATGCTTCATCAGAATTTACTGGAAGATCAATCGTTGGAAAAGTTTTTTTTCGGGGAAAAAATCTTACTCGTGAACCAGATCTAACCACTGTAGATGATGCATTCATGACTTCTTGTGATTTAGAAAAACCCCATTACCATATCGATGCTCAAAAAATTGAAATTATTCCGGATAAGAGAGTCATTCTTCACGGGATATCTTATTGGGATTTTGGATTTAAAATCTTTACTCTTCCGTACTATGTGATATTTCTCGATAGAAAAGAACAACTCCCATTTATCCCTATTATTGGACAATCCTCTTCATATGGTTTTTATGTCAATCTTTTTTTCAATTATTTCGTTAACTACGATTCCTATGGAACAGTTTATCTCGATTGGTACCAAAAAGATGGTTGGGGAATCGGAGTTCGTCACTACATTGAACGTCAGGACCCCTATGAAAAAGGCCAACTTTATGTCTACTATAGGGATCCAAGTGAATCCCAGAGCACACTGAAAGCCAATCTTCAATACCAAAAAAAACTTGACCAATACACCGATCTGACTTTCAACACCGATTATAATCTTCTCCTTGATGACCAAAAAGATACCATCTCCAGTCAGTTGGCCATACTTCACAAAAAAGGAAGATCAACCACCCGGCTCAACCTTTCTTATAATTCAAATGCCAACAACGAAAATTCAAACTTAGCTTCATATCTCAATTACACCTATGACTTTGGAGATAAATTAATAGGAAAATTGATAATGGATTATAAAAGGCTTTCCCAATGGGGAAATTATATAGACGAAGACCTTAAATATCAGGCATCATTGCAAAAATCCTCGGGAAGCATGGTTTACACCCTCCGCTATGATGGGCATGCCGACCCAGAAGGTGATTTATTCACCGGTGATCCTGGCAGATATTTTTTTAAAACTCCTGAATTAGAAATTGCGGGAAACCGAACCCGAATTGGGAAATCTGATTTTTATTATAAAGCCAGTTTTATTGGAGGACACTATTACGAAGAAGAAACTAATGTCCGCGATGAGCGTTACCGGTTTCAACTTCAGTTAGATGGAACTAACCAATTTGGAGAAAATACCACCTTAAAACCTACGATAAATTTCATTCAGGATTTTTATGGAAATGGCTTCGCTCGTTATATCTGGGAAGGAAACATTTCGTTGACTCAATCGCTTTCTGACCAAGGAAAGATTTCTCTTAATTATAACCGAAGTGGTTATGACGGAGCGACACCATTTAAAACCGATTACACCACCAGAGAAACCAATTATGCTAGTCTAAGCGCCAGCTACAAAAGCAATTACTGGGAAATCGGAATTGAGTCTGGCTACGACTTTATGAATGAAGATTTTACCGATACTATATTTAGTTTGAAATATTATGAAAATGACGAGCATTCCATCGCTTTAAAGGGAAGCTATGATTTTGACACTGGAGATTGGTTGGGCTTGGCAATTGACACAACTTGGAGAATCAATAAAGATTGGAAGTTGTCGGTTGATGGAACCTGGAATCTTACCAACGGGAATCTCCAGGGCTTAGAAGTTGGGGTAACACGTGATCTTCATTGCCGAGAAATTACTTTTTTTTACGACAAACCCCGAGATACTTTCTGGCTCGAATATACCATAAAAGCTTTTCCTTCACAAAAAGTCACTTTGGGAGGATAAAGAAAACCATTAAAAGTCACCCGCTTGCTGATTTTGTTTTCCGCAGGGACGACTATTTATTGCTCGAGATGAATGGAGCAGCATGCCATAGCATGCTGAAAAATGGATTTTCATCTTTTTCTGATGCTACACTATAGCATGAACGTCTATCCAATTAATTGTTTATTAAGGAGAAAAATTATGAAAGGAAAGTTACTATTCATATTAATATTAGCTGTCTTGGCAATAAGTATTATGACCACCGGCTGCGCCCGTGGTGACCAGCCAAGTTGGGGAGAAATAGGAAAAACCTTGACCGTTAGAGGGGTTATGAAAGGATTGGCTTCGTCGCAATATATCTATTATTTTGTTTTCGATACTGACGGCAATATTCTCACTGGTCCCAAAGCCGATCCGAACACCTGGGATAAATACTATGTTGCCCGTTATGACGGAGGCAATTTTTACTTAAAAAAGCCTGATGGAACTCAAATTTTCATCAATGATGCCAATACCATTGACACCACAGTAACAATGACAATCAATTTAGAAGAGCTCAATAGCCCAAATTCAATTGAATTCATGGCAGTAACGACTGATATACAGGGAAATGTTCTTGACTCGCTTAGTAACTATAGAGTTCTCAAAATACAATACCAGAGGTTTTTTTCTTTCACTGATACGACAGGCGAAACTAGCGAAGCAGGCGCTGATATTTCACGTGTAGAAGTTGAAGTACAGTTTTAATTGTATCCTATCTTGTAAATCCATTTGCGGGCTTCATCAAGCCCCCTACAAAAGAATTAAAAATTTGAGGGATGC
>Ga0334888_1004738_pt1 | contig 12060 bp, 9 predicted proteins | sample GraSluR1_MG_FD_207227 | JGI IMG/M metagenome (GOLD analysis project Ga0334888, IMG submission 207227) | Sludge microbial communities from methane-producing bioreactor in Wageningen University, Netherlands - Granular Sludge_3_08-R1 | ecosystem: Engineered > Bioreactor > Anaerobic > Unclassified ...
GGGGTATGTTGCTAAGCGACCTGCGCCGCGACTACCTGAAAACACAGATTGTGGATATGTCGGTTGCATCAGCCGCAGAAGCCATTGACAAAGAATATAAAGCGCTTCAGACACAGGCGCTGCAAGAATATACCGCTGAAGACATTCCTGAATCAAGGATCCGCTTTGTGCGCTATGCGCGCTGCCGTTACCAGAACCAGGAACATTCGGTTGAAATCTTGATGCCGGATGGTGATATTACCGAAGATAACCTGAATGTGATCATCGAGCGCTTCCACTCAGATTATGAGAAGGAATACACCTATCGCCTGGCTGCCCCGGCTGAACTGGTTTGTTACCACCTGGTTGCCATTGCCGAAGTGGATAAGATTAAACCCCAAAAACTGCCAATGACAGACCTGGATGCATCAGCCGCTGTTAAAGAAAAACGCACGGTTGATTTTATCGAAGATGGCGAACATGAATCGACCATCTACGATGGCAGCCTGTTGAAACCCGGCATGCGTTTTGTCGGCCCGGCCATCATTGAAGAATCCGGGTCAACAGTCGTGATTCAACCCGGCATGCCGTGTTCGGTCGATGAATATGGCAACTATTGCATTCAAACCGCTTAAGAATAAGGAGGATCAACATGACCAAACAATATGATCCCATTACACTGGAAATCATTCAGAGTTCATTGCAGGCGGCAGCCGATGAAATGTTTGCAGCGCTTCGCCACACTGCCATGAGCGCCATTATTTACGAAGTGCTCGACATGGGCACCGGCATTACCGATAAAGATGGAGAACTGGCCGGTTCCGGTGCAGGCATCCCGGCTTTTGTGGGTGTGCTCGATAAATCCGTCAAATGCATCATCGCCAAACATAATCAACCGGGAGACATCGAACCCGGAGATATTTTCATCACCAATGACCCATACCACGGCGGTGTGACTCACTTGAATGACGTCATCCTGGTGATGCCGGTTTTCGTGGAAGGCGAAATTGTGGCCTGGACGGCCAATATCGCCCACTGGAATGATGTGGGCGGCGCGGTGCCCGGCAGCATGTCCACCGATGCCACCGAAATCTTCCAGGAAGGAATGATCTTGTCGGGGATTAAATTATTCTCCAAAGGTCAACCCATTCGCTCCGTATTCGACATCCTCACATCCAATTGCCGCATGCCCGATTTTCTGACCGGTGACCTGTGGGCGGGTGTGGCATCGGTGCGCGTTGGCGAACACCGCATCCACGAAATTGCCGAAAAATACGGCAAAGATGTATTCCTGCATGCCATTGAAGAATACATGAACTTTGGCGAACAGGTCAGTTTGAATGCCATCAAGAATCTTCCCAACGGCAAGTATGAACTGGTGGAAAAACAGGATAACGGCCCGGATTATTGCGTCGCTATTGAAATTACCGATGACGAGTTCATCATTGATCTGCGCGGAAACCCCGATCAGGACAAGGGGCCCTTCAACATGAGCCGCGATGAAACGGTTACCGCCTGCCAGATTGCCTTCAAAAACGTAACCACCCCCAGCAAAGTAGCCAACGGCGGCACCTTCCGCCCTTTGAAGGTTATGACACGACCGGGCAGCGTGTTCGATCCCGTTTACCCCGCGGCGCAAGGTATTTACTATGAAATCACCATCCGGCTGCATGACCTGATTGTGCGCTGCCTGGCTCAAAAGATGCCCGAACGGTTGGCTGCCGGTAGTTTTGCATCGGTTTGCGGCACGCTGTTTGGCGGCATCCATGTAGATACCGGCCGTCCATACGCAGTAATCGAGCCCGAACTGGGCGGCTGGGGCGGCACCCCGCACCGCGACGGCATTTCCGGTCAATTCTGCGCCTTGCACGGCGAAACCTACAACTGCCCTGCCGAAGTGGCCGAAGCGCGCTACGGTGTTACGGTGGATTACTTGAGCTTCCATGATGTGGACGGCGGCGCAGGATTGCATCGCGGCGGCAAAGGCGTGCGCATCGATTATCGTATTAAAACCGACAACGCCTGGTTGACCGTGGCCTACACACGCTCCAAAGTGCTGCCCTGGGCGCTGAATGGCGGTTGCGAAGGTTCTCCGAACTTCATCATCATTGAACGCGCCGACGGCAAGCAGGAAAATTATTCGGTGGTGAGCGGCCTGACATTGAACACCGATGATGTCATCCGTGTGATGACCGGAACCGGCGCCGGTTGGGGCGATCCCATGCAGCGCAGCCTGGAACTGGTGCGCGAAGACCTCAAAAACGGCTATGTCACCCTGGAACAGGCCAACAAATACTACGGCCTGGATAAACGCTCTTCGTAGCAGCCGGGGAAAGAATGCTGTTCGATAGAAAAATCTGTTTGCAATGATAACTCGAATGGGGCGGCCGGCCAGGCCGCCCCATGAAAAATGGACGGAATAAAAAACGATATGCAGACTGAAAGTCTTCTTAAAAAAATCCAGTCCCTCATGCAAGAAAGCGACACCGACCTGGTCGCCATTGGGCCAACCACCAGCATGCGTTATCTTTTGGGCTTCGCGCCGCATGCCGATGAGCGCACCTGCTTGCTGCTCATAGACAGGCAATCAGCTCGCATGGTGGTTCCCGACCTGAACAAGGAAGAAGTGGCTTCACACACTGCCTTGAAAGATTTGATCGGGTGGAGCGATTCGGAAGGGCCGTTTGACGCCCTGCAAAAAGCGCTGGCAGACATGCCCACACCGCGCAAAATCGCCGTCGATGGAGCCATGCGCGCCGATTATTTACTCAAATTGCAGTCAGTGGTTCGCGCCGAACAGACCGTGGATGCCGCTGATTTGATCAACCCTTTGCGCGTGTGCAAATCGGCCGATGAGATTGAGGCGCTGGCGCGCTCAGCCGCGCAGGCCGACCTGGCCATGCGGGCCGCCATGGACGCCTGCCGCCCCGGCGCCAGCGAAGCCGAGGTGGCCTGGGCTACCGAAGCCGCTTTTCGCCAGGACGGCGCCGAGGAAGTGTGCTTCACACTGATCGCGTCCGGCCCCAACGGCGCCTACCCGCACCACCACAGCGGCGAGCGCAAACTGCAAACCGGCGACGCCATTATCATTGACATCGGCGCGTCGCTGAACGGCTACAAATCTGACATCACCCGCATGGTTCACCTGGGCAAGCCTTCGGCTGAATTCCTCAACGCCTATAACGCCGTGCTGGCGGCCAACCAGAACGCCATGCAAGCCGTCAAACCCGGCGCCACCGCCGAAGAGATCGACCACTGCGCCCGAACAACCCTGACCGAAGCCGGCTACGGCGCCTACTTCACCCACCGCACCGGTCACGGGCTGGGACTGGACAGCCATGAAACTCCCTGGATTATGGCAGGTGATAAAACCGTGCTGAAAGAGGGCATGGTGTTCAGCATCGAGCCGGGCGCCTACCTCGAAGGCAAGTTCGGCATCCGCATCGAAGACATTGTGGTGGTCACCGCAACTGGCGTGCGCAACCTCACCGGATTCGATCACGCCCTGGTGGTCAAAGAGTAGTGCAACATCAATTCGGGGTAAGCTGATTGGTCATTGTGTGAAGGTTGAAAATGTATTTTTTGTTTCAACCAACGAGGCAATCTCATAGCAAGCCGAAAGAGATGAGATTGCTTTGCTCGCTGTGTTCACTCGCAAGGACTTCATAATTACTCCGAACTCATATTAATAGCAAAAAAACAAAAAAACATCGAATTTTGGAGAGATGAATGGTAAAACTGACCGTCATATACAACCTGCCGCCCGGCGCAGATCACGAAGAATTTCTTAAATGGCGCACCACCGAACACCAGCAGGATAATGTTTCCATCCCCGGGCTCTTGAAAACCGATTTTTACAAGATCACAAGCGCCTGGAAACAGGACGGCCTGCCCTTCCGTTACATGACCGAAGCCTATTATCCCGACATGGAAACCTTCGAAAAGACCTTTTTCGATCCTGACTACCAGGAGAAAATGACCGAATGGTTGAAATTGATGGCTGACCCAATGTTTCTGATCTCAGAGGAAGTGCTCAGCCAAACAGTGGAGTGAGACGCAGAGTAGCAGAAGATTGATAGCAACCAGCCAGCAGGTTTTGAAACGTGCTGGCTGGTAATTTTTTATCTCATTTCAAAGGTAGAAAAATCCGTTAGAAATTTTTATATTGACGCTTTGATTACTAGATTTTTTAAAATACCAATTTTTTACAGAAATATTTAAAGATTTTTTTATGGAGTACTCCGTGAATTTATACTTCTTCAACGTACCAATCGCCCTCTTCTAATCCAGCAGATGCTGTTAAGTTACGACAAAATGTTTTGATACTAGCTGCGGACAAATTTGTATTTAGAAACCAGCCATTTGATAGTTGTCTGTTTGCATTGGGAAATTTTTCTTTATCAAGATAAGCAGGCATTCTTTCTGCAATCTCTTCAAATTTATCTGTCAATTTTATTATTGTCTCTGTAGTTTGGCTAGCAACATCTCTCCAAGTACTCACGGTTATTTGTTGCCCGAGAATAATTAGATTTGTGGGTTTTGCTGCTTCGCTAGTTTTTGGCTTTGGGGGCTCTCCAATTGCAGGCCATATTTCTAATACTAAGCCTCCCAAAAACTCAGCACGCTCCCTAATTGTTTCCTCATTCCACTGAGAAATTGATCTACTGAACCACTCCTTGTTTAGAAGCAAACCATGCTCACTGAGTTTCGACTTCTTAATTAAAAATGATTTATTATTTAAAGTTGAATTCCACTCAGAAGTAACTAAAGTCAAATTTCCTAATGTGTTTAAATAATCACGATAGATTTGTTCCCAATTTTGACCAAGTTCGGTCTTCCAAATTTCAGTAAGTGTCTGTGGCATAATATGTTCAATTGTCGCAGAGTCACTTAATATTGAATACGCTCCGCTTTTTTCCCTACGAGATATCTGACGATTAACTTCTTCGAGGATCAAAACTGTCTTTGAACGTGTTTGACTACTTTTATCATATAAACTTTCAGTCAAAAATGCTTGTTTTAATCGATGATCACTTGGATAATTTTTTTGAACAAGTGCTTTCTTTAATGTCAAAATGTACTGATTTGTATCGATCTCTTTCCAAAGATTTGGGAATGCTTTATTTAGATAATTTGTAGGTTCTCTAGCAATATAACGCCTAACAATAAAATTTTCGAGTACTTTTAGTCCTTCTGTAAAATTCTCTCTCGATATTTGTTTTTTCATTAATCCATCATAAGCAGCTAATAAGAATGGATAACCAGTCGAAAATTCAAATATATTCAATCTATTTAGATAACATCTAATTTCTAAATCAGACTCATGTTCAGGTCTAAGTAATCGATCATAATATCCTGCAAAACATTTAATATTCGCTATCTCATTTTCAAATTCCCCCGGTTCGTTAAATTCTGCCTCAATCCGATCTCTGAAACGAGCATAAACATGCTCCTCATTACAAAGAGCATTCATTTTAAATGTTAAATAATGCCTAAGAAATGCTGTTAATTCCCCAAAACGAGAACGTCCAACTACTCTTTTTTCTTGTAACAACTCTTCAACTTTTGACCAATATTTATCAAAAATTTCCGGCTGGCGAGTTTCAGGGAGCTTCATAGCAATGTAATTACGCACCAAATCTGCTTGTGTAAGTGGTTTCCCTTTCGCATTCAAGCTTTCAAAGATCTCATAAGGTCTTTCTTCTTGGTTAAGATCAATGAAAACAACCTGAAGACAATTTGTTAGAACTAAAAAAATCCTTTCCGGATCGATTTTTCTAGAATCAATTCTATGAGATATTTCAGAATGATAATATTGATAGGCAAGAGGAATTTTTGAATCCGAATTACGCAGGTTTTCTTCATTCAAAATGGAAATATAAACATCTCTATCACCATATTTTATTGTAGGTAACAATTTATAGTGTAATAGGCCCTCTTCGTCAGGATTTGTTACCATCTTTCGGATTTTCTTTTGTAATCCAGGATGGGTCTTTTTGGTTATATTTCCAAGAGCACAAAGCATCAATGAAATTGTTGTTAATCGTTGTTGTCCATCAACTAATTTGAATGCTGGAACGGTTCCCATCCGTGTCCCATCATTTATCACAACAAGTGATCCCATAAAGTGTTCCGGTGGTTTGTCGTCTGAATAAACTTCATATAATCCAAGAACATCATTCAATAATGTTCTCCAATTATCTTTTTCCCACGCATATTCTCGTTGAAAATATGGAAGAAAATAATGGACGTCACCACCACTGCTAAAAACTTTAGAAATCCTTAAACTTTCAGCTTTCATATTTTCCCCTTTGTAATTGAAATTAAAATTTTAAAGAAATATACCTTTTTGTTAAATTCACCCCATAGGAATCTAGATAGAACAATTAAAATTTATTATAAAATAAATTTGGGCAAATCAGAAATAATAACTGGTCTATAAATAATAACGAAATAAATAGCGCCCCCGCCGAGATTCGAACTCGGAACCTACTGATTCGAAGTCAGGCGCTCTGTCCGTTGAGCTACGGGGGCGGACACACAAACCCGCAGGCGGGTTCATTTGCCTATTATACCATCCCTCGCTTTCCCTGCAACCTGGGTATAATCCCCTTCTATGCAATGGCTCTCAAAAATCAAACGCGCGCTGTTCACCGCGCTGCTATTGGCGCTGCTCACCACCCTGCTGGGACCCGGCGCCGCCCTGCCCGGCGACCCATTTGAGCGTGTGCGCGCCTACACCCGCCAGATCGAGTTCGACTACGCTGGCTGGACCTGGCAGGCGCTGGGTGTCAAGGGTGTGCAGACCGCGCTCAACCTGCCTGCCTACCAGTCCGCCGATCAGCAGCTAAAGGTCGTGAGTGATTACCTGGCACTTATCCAGGAAATTCAGCTCAATGACGGCGTGATCGACCAGATTTTCGCCTCTCCCGACATTGACAACCCGCAGCAAACCGCCGTGCCATTTCTGCAAAAGCGCGACCAGCTTAATTACCAACGCAGCCTACTCGAGCCGCTGTGCGAGAGCATCTTGCAGCAGCAGGTCAGCCAGGCCGCCGCCGAACTGGGCCTCACCCTCACCGGGCAGCCCCTTCCGCCAGTGCTCTACCGCATCACCCCCCTGCCGCTGGCGCTGATCGTCTCACCGCGCGAGGTGATCCGCCAGGATGCCGACATCTCGCTGCAAACAGACCTGACCATCGAGCAGCGCATTGCATTGGAAAAACAGGTGGAAAACGGCATGAACGTCTCTGCCCTGGTGGTTAACATCGGGGGGGTGGGCATGTATCCCACCATGGTCACCACCACCACCGACCTGCCCTGGCTGCTGGAAACCATCGCCCACGAGTGGACTCACAACTACCTCACCCTGCGTCCGTTGGGGCTCAGCTACGAAAAGTCGCCTGAACTGCGCACAATGAACGAGACCACCGCCAGCATTTCCGGCAAAGAGATCGCCCGCGCCGTGCTGGCGAAATACTATCCCTCCCTGCTGCCCCCCGAACCGGTGGAAGAACCCGCGCCGCAGCCTGCCGCACCCGCCGAGCCGCAGCCCGAACCCACCCCGCCGCCCTTCGACTTCCGCGCTGAGATGCACACCACGCGCGTGACGGCGGATGAGCTGCTGGCGCAGGGAAAAATTGAAGAAGCTGAAAGCTACATGGAAGCGCGGCGCAAGATTTTTTGGGATCAGGGTTATCAGATTCGGCGGCTCAACCAGGCCTATTTCGCCTTCCACGGCGCCTATGCCGACCAACCCGGCGGCGCCGCCGGAACCGACCCGGTTGGCCCCGCCGTGCGCGAGCTGCGCGCCCGCGCCGGTTCGCTGGCCGCCTTCATCAATCAAATTGCCTGGATGTCATCTTACAATCAATTGCAGCAGGCGCTGGGCAACGCTGGTCAAACAGCTATGACCGCGCCCTAAAAGTCATCGTCCAACCCGCCCATATCATCCGCGGGCAATCCGCCGCCCACATCCGGCAGGTCGCGTTCAATTTCGTCCGGTGTGTCGCCAGCTTCCAACCGGTTGACCACTTCGTGAAATTCGGGCCCCATATCTTCGCCAATCTGGCTGCTCATCTGGCGCATCATGCGCCCCAGCGCGCGCGGGTCGTCATCCACCCGGTCCAGCATCGCCGGGTCAGCCATATCCGCCAGGTGGCCCTGATCCGACTTTGCCAAGCGCACTCGTCCAATGCGGCGCCGCACATTCTGGCTGGCGCAGTGCGGACAAACCACCGCTTTCGAGCCGTATTCGGCATAGCTCATCATCACATCAAAACGTTTGCGACAGTCCAGGCAGCGATACTCATAAGCAGGCATTTTTTATTAACTCCAAAAAATAAGGTTGGTTTCTTTCATTTGAAAATATGGAAAATGTAAGACGCGAAAGGTTTATTATACATTTTGCACACAAACTGCCATTTCTTCCAAATCACCGCAAGAAAAACTCAGAATCTGAAACCTTTACGATCTTTTTCAACATCCTCCTACATCCAGCCGATTGGAATAATCAATTATAATCATACTCAGGATGGTTCCCGCAGTAATCAGGCAAAGGTTGCCAAATAATGATTAGGATTGCTGTTCTTAAAGGATTATGGAAAATTTCCAGGATAAGATAGATTTTAATATTTTGCGTCCCGAACCGCTGCTGCTGGTTATTTCGGGTCCCTCCGGTGTGGGCAAAGATGCCGTTCTCAAGTGTATGCAGAAGCGCTCGCTGCCCTTCCATTTTGTGGTCACAGCCACCAGCCGCCCCCCGCGTGAAGGCGAAGTGGACGGGGTGGACTATTTCTTCGTCACCAAAGAAAAGTTTGAAGACATGATTGCCCGTAACGAGCTGATCGAACACGCGTGGGTTTACGAGCAGTACAAGGGCATTCCTAAAGAACAGGTGCGCCAGGCGCTTGCCAGCGGTAAAGACGTGGTGATGCGCCTGGACGTGCAGGGCGCCGCCAAAGTGCGCGCCCTCAGCCCGCAGGCAGTATTGATCTTTTTAGCTCCTTCAGATAACGAGGTGTGGTACAACCGGTTAAAGAATCGCAAGAGCGAAACACCCGAAAACTTCAGGCTGCGCCTTGAAAGCGCCAAACGCGAGCTGCTTTTCCTGCCCATGTTTGACTACATCGTAGTTAATGAAGAAAACCAGTTGGAAAAGGCCGTGGACGACATCATGGACATCATCAACACCGAACACCACCGGCAGACCCATCGAAAGATCACCTTATGAGCGAAACCCCACTGCCGACCGATCAAAACCCAGAAAACAATCCATCCGTTATTCCCGATCAACCCCCGCCCGGCTCACCGGTCAAGGTTCACCTGCCGACTGCCAAACCAATTGCAACCTATGTCATCATAGGTCTCACTGTCCTGGTTTACCTGGCGCAGTTGGTCAGCACCTTCACATTGGGCGGCGACCTGCCCGCTTACCTGGGCATGAAGATCAACGAGTTAATCCGCATGGGCGAGGTGTGGCGCTTCATCACCCCGGTGCTGCTGCACGACTCAAGCTCACCGCTGCACATTGCCTTCAATATGTATGCGTTATATGTCATCGGGCGCGGGTTGGAACATTACAGTGGTCACCTGCGCTTTGTGCTGCTCTACCTGGTGGCTGGTTTTGCAGGCAATGTTTTTTCCTTCATTTTTTCGAACAATCCCTCGCTGGGAGCATCTACCGCCGTGTTTGGACTGGTTGCCGCCCAGGGTGTTTTCATCTACCGCAACCGGCACCTGTTCGGAAAGCAGGCGCGCCCCATGCTGATGAACATCCTCACCATTGTGGTCATCAACCTGCTGATTGGCATGATGCCGCGTGTCGATAACTGGGGGCACGCCGGCGGCCTGCTGGGCGGGCTGGCCTTTGCCTGGCTCACCGGGCCAATCTTCCACTTTGAGCTGCATGATGGGGAATATCACCTGCAGGACACGCGCGAGACATTGCCCCTGTGGGCGCCCACCCTGCTGGTGCTGGGCGGTTTCGCCCTGCTGGCTGCCGCCAAAATTGCATTTCTCTAGTTAATCAAACCACAGATGAGCACAGATAGACACAGAAAAAAATCAATCAGTATTTATCTGTGTCTATCCGTGGTTCGTTTTCATCCCCACAATGCCATTTGAAACGCCGGCCGTCGGCCGTTCAATAGAATAAACGGCGCGGCGCGGTTGGTTTGCACCCCCACCCTGCGCAAATCTTCCATTTGTTTGAAAGGATTCTTGCGGCGCGTCGCCAGGATGGCTTTGACCCCCAGCGGCCCAAAACCCGGCACACGCAGCAACTGTTGTTCATCGGCCAAATTCACATCCAGCGGCGCTTCGCTCAAATGCAGGCGCGCCCAGGCCAGTTTTGGGTCTTCTTTCAACAACAGGTTTCCGGTTGCGTTGAAAACAAAATCTTCCACATCATAACCATAATCACGCAGCAAAAATGAAGCCTGGTACAGGCGGTGTTCGCGCCAGGGATTGGAAGGCGGCAGGTTTTCCAAGGGTGTATCGATCACCGGGTTAAAGCTGGAATAATACACCCGCGCCAGTTTGAGCTTTTGATGCAGATAGGCCGCCGCCCGCAGGTACTGGTTGTCGCTTTCCCCGGCGCAGCCCACCACAAACTGGGTGCTGCTGGACGGCATGCGGCCCTTCCAGTTCTGCCAGGCCGGCAGGGTTTGACGAATGGATTCTACCCAACGCAGCGGAGCCAGCAAATCCTCAGCCAGGTGTTTCTCAGGTGCAATGCGGTGAAGCGTTTCGGTTGTGGGCGCTTCCAGGTTCACCGAAACCCGGTCGGCCAGTTGCATGGCGCGCTCCACCTGGGCTCTTTCAGCCCCCGGCATGATTTTGATGTGCAAATATCCCTGATATCCCATCTTCAAACGCAAAACCTCTGCCGCAGCAAGGATCTGATCCTGGGTTTGCAGCCGGCTGCCGGACACCCCCGAACTCAGGAAAGCCCCCCGAACTACCCCTGCTTGCGTCAATTCCACCACCGCCTGCGCCATCTCGTCCGGTGAAAATGTGTGGCGTTGAAAATCGCGCCCGGCGCGAAAGGCGCAATACAGGCAATGGTTTTCGCATACCGTGGTCATGGCGCTTTTCAATATCGGCATGTGCTGCCCGTTGGGCAAGGCTACCTTTTGAATGGGAAAGGCATCTGCGGCGCACACGCGTCTGGCGGTGGGTATTGAAGAAGCAGGGGAGACATCCGCATCATCAACAGGCGGCTCACCGGTTGGCGGAGCAGAGGGTTCGCTGGCCACTTCCACATCCATCAAAGGTGAAATTTCCATCACGCGCTGTAAGGTATCCATGCTATAATTATAGAACGTTCGTTCTTGTAAGTCAATATACCAGAACATTTTTTCAATTTATTCAAGCATCAGGATTTTAAAATCAACATGACCCGCCGGGTTGAATTCGTCCCCTACCGCCCCAAAACGGTGTTGAATAAGAATAAACGCGCCGACCACTGGTTCTGGTCGCGCTACAGCGCCTACCCCTACGTGGGCTGCCAGCACGGCTGCCTTTTCTGCTACTGCCGCGAGAAAAAATACTGTCCCTATGATGATCCGCTGGATTTTTCACGGGTGATCAAGGTCAAAGAAAATGCCCCCGAACTGGTGCGCCGTGGATTGAGCCGCGCCCCGGCTGACGTGGTTTCCACCGGCGATTATCAGGCGCTGGAACGCAAGTTCATGATCTCGCGAAAAATACTGGAGGTCTGCCACGATCTGGGCTTTCCGGTGTTCATCCTGGAACGCTCGCCGCTGATCTTGCGCGACCTCGATTTGCTGCAAGACATTCAACAGCGCGCCCGTGCGCTGACCGCCTTCAGCGCCATCTACGCGCCCGGCTCGCCGCAGGCTGACCGTCTGCGCAAAATGGAAAACCTGGCCCCGCCGCCTGAAAAGCGCTTTGCCGCCATGCAAAAGCTGGCAGAGGCGGGTATTTTCACCGGAACCAGTTTCATGCCCATTTTGCCGGGTCTTTGTGATTCACGCGAGAACATCGAAAACGTGGTGCGCTGGACGGTTGACCACGGCGGGTCGTTTGTGCTGGCCGGCGGGTTAACCCTGGCTGATC
>Ga0334888_1004746_pt1 | contig 12045 bp, 10 predicted proteins | sample GraSluR1_MG_FD_207227 | JGI IMG/M metagenome (GOLD analysis project Ga0334888, IMG submission 207227) | Sludge microbial communities from methane-producing bioreactor in Wageningen University, Netherlands - Granular Sludge_3_08-R1 | ecosystem: Engineered > Bioreactor > Anaerobic > Unclassified ...
TCTCCAGTTCCTTCAAACCTGCAAGAATCAGCTTTTATGAAATCAACATCATTTATTTTGGCTTCATAGTAGAGAATTTCATACATATTCAATTTAACATAATCATCAGGTTCTACGATACCAATATACTCCCCTGTAGCGGCATCCATTCCAACATTCATGGTATGACCATAACCAGAGTTAGGCTTAGAAATTACTTTAATCCGTTTATCTTTCCCTGCATATTCTTCTAAAATAGATAAACTAACATCTGTAGAACCATCATTAACACAGATAATCTCTATATCCTCGAGTGTTTGATTAATTACACTATCTAAACAATCTTCCAGGTAATCTTCTACATTGTACACTGGTATTACAATAGATACTTTCGGCATATCCGATAATGAATCACCAGTTACATCTAGCGTATCGGACAACTTTACTGAATTACCAGTTACATTCGACACATCTGCCTGCTTTGCAGAATCACCTGTTAATTCCGGTATACCTGGCAACTTTATTAAATCTCCCAGTTTTCTATCAAATTCCTCTGGGAGAATAGGTTCTACTCCAGATGTCGATGTGAAAGTCATCTCTCCAAAGTATATCTTATCATCCACGCTGTAAAAATCAACTCTTACAAAATTAAAACCTTGAGACAGGATTTTTGATAATTCGATCATCTTATCCCATGTTGTGGGTTTTTCATCCTTGAAATTTGAATCTTTCATTTTCAGAGGATGCAGTATTTTTACAGGCAACAAGTTATGTTCCAGGTCATAGACATTCCGTTTATGACCATGATACCTGTCAAAATCAACCCATACAATTTCCGGTTTTCCATCAAAACATAGTATCTTGTAGTCTTCAAGATCCTGGCCTTCTTCACCAATAAACTCTTCGATTATTATTTTAGGCTCTATATCCTTATAATGAAGTTCTAGCCCCCAGTGGTAAGCATAATTTTTACCTAACCATGAATTTACCTCATCCCTCGCATGATCCATATCTAATTCTTCTTTGTTTTCCACAATGATGTTCATTGCCGAACCATGATTTGCTTTAATTATAAACTTATCAGGTAGTTCATCGAAGTCTATTTCATCAAAATTATCGTAAACACCTAAAAGAGGGATTAGATATTCCTCTCCTATTCTCTCTTTTATCCATCCTCTTACCAGATATTTATCCGTAAGTTGGGTTTTAATTGGGGGATTATCATATAACTTCAGCCACTGAATTTTTTCATTATAGGTAACCGGATTTTTTAAATCCAATGTTTTACCAGTTTTAGTAAAATACCAGTCAGCCAAATACTCTTCATAATTCTCCTCACCCACGTAGTTTTCTATATAAAAGGCATAGGGATCTTTGATGATCTGTTGAACTACTTCTAATTCATCCATGCTAAACGAAGAATAATCTAATTCACCATTATCAACAGCACTTTTAAGTCCCATCTGGAACCTGTTTAAAAAAGGCCTGATGGTCGCTTCTGTATTGAGCTTATCCAATTCAGCCAGATAACTGAGAAAGTTTTCATAAGTATTTATTTTTTGTGGCAAGTTAATTTCAGCATGATAATTTGGAAATCTCCCCTCTTTTTTCCCATGGAGAACATAATGAACGAGTGGATTTACATTAGACTTTCTTACATCAGGATATCTTCGTAAATAATAGTTCCCGTCGAACTTTAAAGATGGAATCCTTTTTTCCTTCCATCCATGATAGATATAATGATCCAATGGATTCATACTGGAATTTCTAACATCTGAATGTTCACTTAAATAATACCTTTCATCAAAAAGATCTGAGGAATTAATCAGTCCCCTAGCTTTAAAAGTTCTATAAATCCTCTTTGGATTCAGTTTTTCCTTTTTAGCAACGTACACAAAGGATGAAATTCCATCAAACCTACTTTTAACATTTAAATTTCTTATTAACCTTATAAGGATGTTGAAATATAACCTGTATGAAAATTCAAAGGAATACTTCAGATATATCGATGAAAGGTAACCCATCCACATATTCCATGGCTTTTCAGCTCCACCAAGATGTAAAATAGTGGCATTCTTATAATTCTCGGTTATTTCTGGATTTAACTTCTCATCATAGAAATTTTCAAGAGTCTCAACAGGTAAAACTTCGAAATAGAAATTTAAGAGGTTATATCTTAAAGGAGCAAATTTCACTTTATTACAAAAAACAACGTTAAAGGCGTCTTGATCCATGAAATGATTCGTTTTATTTTTCCTATAATCGATCAATTTATCGCTGATATCATCCTGACGTAGTTTTTTAAGATTTAACAGCATGACCCCTGAGTTAAAATAGAAATCACACTTAAAATTTAATCTCTTTAAATGTTTCTTGTTTTTTATAGTTAGGATATCCTTCACCACTATGGCATAACTATCTTCAAAATCCATGTCAAAAAGATCTTTCAGATCTTGCAAAATTAGAACATCACTATCGATGTATAACACTTTGTCATGGGATTTTAAGATATTAGGAATATCAAATTTGAACATGGCAGTGGTGGATACATGTTCTCTATGCCTTTTCACTGAAGAGTACTCCTTAGTGTCCTGAATATCAATAATCTTCACATCAAAATTTTCTTTGCTTAATTTTTCCAATTTACCCCTATTGATAGAGCTAATTTTATGGGAAATAATAAAAATTTCATAGGAATTATTTTTATCTCTATTTATATACAAGGAATTAATAGCTACCGCAGTACAAGTTGCATAATTATCATCAGATATAAAAACAATAGACAACTTAGATGTATCCTCATTTACTGAGGATATATTATCATTTACTAGGGAAGAATTTTTTACACTATTCTCATCATCATACATAACAGGGTTTCCATCCCCACTCCGCCTTTTCCTATCCCCATTAAGGCTCTTTCTATCCCTATTAACATCTCTTTTAATTAAATTTGATACTTTCCGTTTTACCAGGGAAAAATTTTCTTTACTTTTTTCATCCTCATAGACAAGAGGGTTTTTTCTATCCCAATTAACATTCCTTTTGATAATTTTTGCAGGACTCCCGGCAATGATTACATTTTCTTCTGTGAATTTTTTGTTGATCAAAGAATTTGCACCTACAACTGTATTATCAGATACGTATGCTCCTTTGAGGATGAGGCAATTTAAACCTAACCACACATGATCTCCAATAATTATATCCTCTCCTTTATTTAGAAGTTTTTTATTTTCTATATCGTATATTGCATGTCCATCTGTTGGTCTTAAGATTATATTAGTTGCACACATGCAGTAATCTCCAATGATGACATTCAAATTTTTTTCTTGACTCATGGAAAATCTGATAGACACACTGGAAAAATCTTTACCTATCTTTATACTACAGTTATCAGCAAGTTCTGCGGATAAATTTCTTATTCCATATGGATTTGTCTTTTTTATATTTACCTGGCAGTTATTTTGGAGTATTATATGACTGGAATAGAAAACAGACCCCTTCTCTATTTTCACTACGTTATTTTTTCCCCTAAATGTTACAGTCAATCCTTTGATCTGGGAAACAATTTCTTCATTTTGATTTTCATCGAAGATTATAACTTTATTATCCATTTTATCACTGGAAATTATCCTATTAACTTTCTCTGATCATAAATGTGGGTTTATACTATTTATTTTTCATTTTTTATTATTAAGTTCTTTTTCTACCAATTTCAATGCTTCATCGATGGTCTCCCACATATCATAATATCTGTATCTTCCTAAACGCCCCCCGAATATCACATTTTCTCTATTTTCACTTAAGTCTTCATATTTTTTTAGAATTTCCATATTTTTTTCGTCATTTACCGGATAATAAGCTTCTCTTCCCTTTTTCCAGGGCATTGGATACTCTGTGGTAACCACTGTTTTTTCAGTTTGTGTTCCCTCAAAATGTTTATGTTCAATGGTCCTTGTGTATGGAACATCACTGTCTGTGTAATTAATTACGGCATTTCCCTGATAGTTTTGGGCATCGTGTACTTTGTGTTCAAATTTTAGAGATCTGTATTCTAATTCACCAAAACAGTAATCAAAGTACTGATCAATCATGCCTGTGAAAATAACTTTACCAGCGATATTTTCCCATTTTTCCCGGTTATCAAAATAGTCAGTGTTTAACTCAACCTCTATACCGGTAAGTAGTTTTTCTATTATTTTTGTATAACCACCTATTGGTATTCCCTGATATTTATCATTGAAATAGTTGTTATCAAAGGTAAACCTAACTGGAAGGCGTTTAATTATGAAGGAAGGTAACTCGGTGCACTTTTTACCCCACTGTTTTTCCGTGTATTCTTTAACCAGTTTTTCATAGATATCCTTTCCAACCAAATTTATAGCCTGTTCTTCTAAGTTTTTTGGATTTTTTATATTCGCTTCTTTCCTTTGGGAATCTATGATCTTCCTAGCTTCATCAGGTGTTTTAACACCCCACATTTGATAGAAGGTGTTCATGTTAAAGGGTAGATTGTATAGTTCATCTCTAAAAACCGCGATGGGAGAATTCGTATACCTGTTAAATTCTGCAAACTGCCGGATATAGTCCCAGACATCTTTATTATTAGTATGGAAGATATGTGCACCGTATTTATGGACATTGATATTGGAGATTTCCTCAGTGAAGACGTTTCCCCCAATATGGTCTCTTTTATCAATGACCATGACTTTGCTTCCATTTTTGTTCATTTCATGAGCAAAAACAGAACCAAATAACCCGGAACCAACTACCAAATAATCGTACATCGGCATAATTTCACTCAATTTTTTTATATTTTACTCTTTACTAGTACTTATATCAAATGTTCATACGTTTTCAGTAGACTTCTATTAAAACTTTACTTTTAAATTGACTTAAAGAAATTCAAAGACCGTTTCGATAGGTATATACTCCATATCCCAGTGTAAATAAATATAGTTACCAAGATGTTATGTTCATCCCGGTAATGTTTGTTATAAAACAATCGCATGGCATTATAGAACTCATATAATGCCTTAGACTGTCTGCCACTTCCTCCTTTAAAATGGGTAATTGTGGCATCAGCCAGGTAAACCACCTTCCAGCCTACCTCTTTAATACGGTAACACCAGTCTATGTCCTCACCATACATGAAGAAGTCCTCATCCAGGAGTCCAACTTCCTCAATCGCCTCGCGTCTAACCAGCATGAATGCCCCGGAGAGACTGTCCACTTCGTAAGTCCCGTTTTCATCCCGGTAGGTCAGATTGTATCTGCCGAAGCGTTTACTCTTGGGGAACAGTTTTGAAAGGCCGGTCATCCTGTAGAAGGAAACTGTTGGGGTGGGGAAGCTTCTCCGGCATGCTTTGTCCAGATTACCATCTGGTAAAAGTATTTTACATCCCAGAGCACCTATTTGCTTATCACCGGCCATGTAATCTAAACATTTATCCAGACAGTCCCCCTGGACTACGGTGTCTGAATTTAAAAGCAGCACATATTTACTTTCAGACTCTTTTATGGCCCGGTTGTTTGCATGAGAAAACCCCTTATTTTCTGGGTTTGCTATAAACTTGATTAAACCATCAGAGGTTTCCTCTTGAAAGTCTTCCTCCAGCTTTTCAAGGCTACCATCATCTGACGCATTGTCCACCAGGTAAATGTCATAGTTAAAAGGATGTTTCCCATCAATTACCGATTCTATAGTCTGTTTGGTAAGCTGGTAGGTGCGGTAGTTTACTATAATGATGGATAGGTCCCGGGGCAAAATAAAATTCTCTCCTTCAGTAAGGTTTAAACTATCAATAGGTTTTTAACTAATTAAATTTATTAATTTCTTTTCTTAATAAAATTGTATTTACTTTACAGTAAAAATCTCAAGCCCATACCATCATGTTATTAGTTTATATAATTAGAAACCTAATAAAATAGCAAAAGTTCACTAACCAAATGAACTTTTTAAAAAACGTATTAAACCAAGTTTAAAGGGGAAAAAGATGAATATTGAGATTTGGATTGCTCTGGCAGCCTTATTCTTTATAGGGGAAATGTTAACCACTGGCTTTTTTTTATTGTGGTTTGGTGTGGGCGCATCGGTCAGTGCAGTTTTAAATTACCTGGGCTTTGATCCATTGGTGCAGTTTGTTACTTTTATTATAATCTCTCTCGTTCTTATAGGAATCTCCAGGCCCTTCGCTAAGCGGATTACCAAGGATTCTCCTAAAAAGGCAGCGGCTGACCGTTTAATCGGCAAGGAGGCATTGGTGATTGAAGAGGTAGCGCCCCATAAGGGAGGGCTGGTTAAGATCGACGGAGACATATGGAAAGCGGTTGCAGCCCAGATAATTGAAGACGGCGAGACTGTGAATATAGAAGGGATAGAAGGAACTAAACTCGTGGTTAAACCAATAGAAAAGGATGTTGAAGGTGGTTGAATATGGACATATTTACTATAATTTTAATTTTACTGGTACTCCTGGTATTTGCAATTAAAGGTGTGAAGATACTGCGACCCTTTGAAAAAGCGGTGGTTGAAAGACTGGGTAAGTACCAGCGTACTGTGGAAAGCGGACTGGTTATCATCATACCTTTCATTGAAATCCTGAAGAAGGTAGATTTAAGGGAACAAGTGGTGGACGTACCTCCCCAGGAGGTAATTACCAAGGACAACACGGTGGTAGTGGTGGACTGTGTTATCTTCTACGAAGTGGTGGATCCCTTTAACGCAGTTTACAACGTGGTGGACTTTTATCAGGCCATAACCAAACTGGCCCAGACCAACCTGAGGAATATAATCGGTGACCTGGAACTGGACCAGACCCTCACCTCCCGTGAAATGATAAACACTCAGTTAAGGGAAGTCTTAGATGAGGCGACTGATAAATGGGGTACCCGTGTTGTAAGGGTGGAAATCCAGAGGATTGAACCCCCAAAAGACATCGTGGAGGCCATGTCTCAGCAGATGAAAGCCGAGAGGATGAAAAGGGCAGCCATATTAGAGGCGGAAGGTTACAAACAAAGTGAAATTAAAAAAGCTGAAGGTGACAAGCAGGCCGCCATCCTGGAAGCAGAGGGTCAGGCAGAAGCTATTAAAAAGGTAGCTGATGCTGATAAATATCAGGAAATCGCAATCGCTGAAGGAGAAGCACAGGCCATCTTAAATGTTTATAATGCTATACACGAAGGAGATCCCACCAACGACCTTATAGCCATCAAATACCTGGAATCTCTCCAGAAGATAGCTGATGGAAGGGCGACCAAGATACTGCTCCCCGCGGAAACTTCAGGTATTTTAGGTTCCATTGCCGGGATAGGAGAACTCTTCAAGGAAGGTAAAACAGCCCCTGATACAGGAGAAAAGGCCACCTCTGGTGATGTGAAAGAAGATCCGGTAAAATAGTACTCAAAAAAATTCAGTGATATGGTATAAATAAAGTGATATGGTATAAAATTAAATTTTAAAAAAAAAATAGAAAAGGGTGTTAATACCCTTTAATTCTTTGTTTTAGCTGGTAGCTTCCTTGTAGAGTATCTGTACCAGTTCTTGGAGTTTGCTGCTGTTGTAGCCTTCGTAGTATTTGTAGCCGTTGTTTGTGAGGTATTTGTCTGGATTGGCCAGTCCGGTGAAGGATGCTGGGCTGAAGTTATCGTCGTGTGCTCGTTCTAACCAGGCTAACCCGGTTATTTTTTTAGCTCCGTCTGTAAATACTGTGAACACCTTCTTGGTATCTTTTAAACTCTTATAATAGGATGTTCCCATTTCATTCAGGGTTGCTGCGCAGGCCCCTCCAAAGAACTGCACTATCAGAGCATTGATGGGTACGTTGGTGTTGCTTAAGATGGCTATGTTGTTTGCGCCGACACCGTAGTTGTAGGCAGTGATTCCTAATTTCTTAAGTTCAGCAATAACTGCATTGATCCGGGCGTTGTCGGTAGCATTGTTGCTTATTTTGTCTGATATGATGTAGACTGGTCGTACTATAGAACTGGTCATTCCTGTGGTTGTGGTTCCAGTCCAGCGTGGAGTGTAAATATAGTTGGGTAATCGTTTGTTGGTGTTGTAGAATGTGATGGCCTTTAAAAACAGGTAGGTCGTTGATTCGTATCTCATACTTCCCAGTGTGGTACTCCAGTAATTGGGTACTCTGCTGCCGCTTGAAAGAACGGCGATCTTGCTTGCTAAGGATATATACTCTGTTTTCTGAATATTCCCTGATTTGATGTTTTCTGATGGCGCGGTGGCCATGTTAATCGTCTTAGTCTTGAGATTAACGTTTTTTCCACTGTTTAAATCGATTATTCGTTGTGCTAGAAGCTGTAGGAATTGTGAGATCTGTATGGTTTTACCTGCTACCGTTACGGTAGTGGGCATCTTGTTTCTACTTTCAACATAGGTTTTAACACTGGCTACTGCCTCATTTAATTGAGTAGGAGTGACTGTGACTACATCGGTAGTTGGTGTGGTCGGCGTAGTTGGAGTAGTTCCAGTTCCACCCTCTGACGGAGTGTAGCTTTTACCAGTCCAGGGTGCCACTGCCACGTAGTTAGGCAGTCTCTTATTGGTTTTATAGAAGATCAGGATCCGGCTGTAGGTGTCCACCATAGTCTCAAACTTGATGTTCCCCCGGGACGTGCTCAGGAAGTTGGGCATCCTCCCGTTGGTGTCTGCGAACTTTTTTAAGTTCTTAGCCACATTAACGTACTCTGTTTTCTGAATATTTCCCTTTTTCAGGCTTTCCGTTGGCTTGGGAGCAACGTTAACATTTTTTACTGTGATGGCTGCTGTTGAACCGCTGTTTAATTGTGATGTTTCGGTGGTTATCAGGTATAAATACTGGGGCATGGTAAGCTGTTTACCGGAAATGGTCACGTAGTTGGGCAGTCGTTTATTGGTCTTGTAAAAACTATTAACACTTGAAGCTGCAGTGGTTAATTGACTGACTGTTACTTTAGTGGTGGTGCTGGTGTTAGTTGCAGCTGAAACAATATCTACAGTTATGGGCAGTGATATAGCCAAGAATAGCATCACTACCAGGAGTAGTTTTTTATCTATTTTACCACCTCAATTATCCAAAGTCCTGTAATAGGATTGCTTCTGGATATAGTGGAATATTTGAGATCAAGACCTTAATAAATGTTTGTTTTATAGATAGAAAAATATGAGGTTTTAACACTTTATATGTGATTTAACGAAGCAAAAATGGTAGTTTTTTATGGATTACGCTGATTTTAAAAATTTTTTCAAAAAATGAAACATGAAAAATAAACCTTTCTGTTTTATCAATAAACAAAATATTTAGTAGGCCCAATTTAAAAATCCAAAAAAAATGCTTATTAAAAAAGCAGATCGTTGGCCACCAAAATCTCTCAAAATATTAATCAAAGATAAATACACCCTCCACCCAATACAATCCATATGAAAGGAAAAGTGGTATTTATCGGAGGGGGCCCAGGAGACCCGGAACTTCTCACCTTAAAGGCTTATAAAATCATAAGAAAGGCAGATACAATAATCTACGCCGGTTCACTGGTAAATAAAGAAGTTTTAAATGAAGCCAAACCAGATGCTCAAATTTACAACAGCGCCACATTGAACCTGGATGAAATAATAAATATAATGGAAAAAAAAACAGGCAAAGGCCATCTGGTTGCCAGGGTGCACACCGGAGACCCCTCCATCTACGGGGCCATCGGGGAGCAGATAGAAAAACTCAGGGAGAAAAACATTAACTACGAGATAATACCCGGTGTAAGCAGCCTCTTTGCAGTTTCCGCTGCACTGGAAAGTGAACTAACCCTCCCGGAGGTTTCACAAACGGTTATTATTACTCGCCCAGAGGGCAGAACACCCAAACCAGATAAGGAAGCCATCAAGTACCTGGCCGAGCACCAGGCCACCATGTGCATCTTCCTGGGCGTGCAGATGATAGAAGAGGTAGCAGAGGAACTTAAAACCCGTTACCCTGCTGATACACCGGTAGCCGTGGTTAAAAAGGCATCCTGGGAGGATGAAGAAATAGTAAGGGGGACCCTGGAGGATATAGCAGGTAAGGTTAAAAGTGCCGGGCTCACCAAGACCGCTATAATAGTGGTAGGGAAGGTGCTGGATCCTGGAGAGGTCACACCATCCAAACTGTATGATAAGGGTTTCAGTCATGAATACAGGAAATCCTAACCAGTACTTATCGGAGATTTACTGAATGAAAAAGAGTTATATTATCCTGATCATCATCCTTATAGCTGCCGTAGTAATAGGATATTTCATCTACACCCAATACGATGCTCTAAAAACACAGGAATCCATAAAGACATCCCAGGAGCTTAAAGATAATGCCACCACCTATTTCGACCAGGCCGTGGACTTGGAAAATAGAGGGGATTACTCTGGCGCCATCACCATGTACCAGAAAAGTATAGATGATGCCCGGAGGGCGCTGGCCAGTGATAATCAGGCGTTAACCTATGCCAGTGGGGTTTACCATGAATATCTGGATAATGAAATCCGGTTATTAGAGAAGATGATCCAGTTAATAGAATACAAGATCTACCTGAACAAGGTCCTAACTAACAGCTTAAACCAGGGACAGGAAAAGGTGGAACCCAGCGTGTTAACCCCTTACATCGATAACTTAACCAGGGAAGTGGCTGACCTTAAAGAAGAGGCAGACCGGATAATCAGGGACCATCCAGATGAGTTTAGGTTTTTAAACCCATGATAACTTTTTTTCTCTAATATCTCCTATCTATTTAAGGTATTTTAAGTTTTTTTATCCACCATACACTGCATTATCCCTTATTTTATGGACTTTCTCTTCATCCATACTGCACCAACTCCCAAACCAAACACCAACCCAATGAGCAGACCAGACAATAATGGGGTTATAAAGCCTGCGCTGGTTGCCCCTGCGATATTTAACTTGGTTAAACCCTGCTGGATGGAATTTTTATTGGCATTTACAACCACGATCCTGCTTGAAACTTCGGGGTGCTGGTTTATGAAATTTTGAACCGTGTCTGTGTAAGCCACTGCCAAGATCTTCTTATTGGGGTCTTCTAGGGCGTGTTCCAATTCGTGTTGCACATCATCAGCTGATGCGAATTTATACACGGTAACATCAACACCCATCTCATCCACAACTGATCTAGCCAGTTTACCTGTGCTGTTATCAGCGATCACAATATTAGATTCATTGGTGGTTACATGCACTCCATGGGCGCTTACTGACACCATGAATACAATAATTACATGATGAAAAGACCTATGGATACACCGCTGGACTTTAAATCTGTCATCATTAAAGCCCCACTTTTGCTATTTCTACCATTTCTGGTTTGAGTTTAAACAGGAATGAGATGATGAAGATGTTTATGATACCCTCAACAACCCCTACAAAAAGGTAGAATGGCACCAGGGTGCTGAGTAAAACTTCAAGGGTGGCTACACCCGCAATAAGCAGTATTACAACTTGGGCTATAGTGGCCATTATTATCCCCATGAAGGTCCCTGAAAAAAATACTCAGCCTATCATCAAGTTCTGCTGTGAATCTGTAGAAGTAATAGGTGGAAAAACTCATCACAATCCCCATGGTTACCACATTGGCTCCTAAAGAGGTTATACCCCCCATTCCCAGGAATAAAAACTGTGCTATGAAGCATAAGAATGCCACTGCAACTCCGCTTAGAGGGCCGAGAAGAATGACCACGAGGGGTATTATAAATAGGTGTATTGGAACACCAAATGGTGATGGTATGGATATGGAGGATGCAGCGAAAGTCACAGCTGCCAGGATGGCAGTGTTTATTAGAACCTTTTGCTTATCCTCAGTTTTTGAAAGTTTATACAGATATAAAGCTAATATGATCATGGTTAAAATCCAGTAGATTGCAGCCTGCCATAAGGGTATCAGGCCATCTGGTAAATGCAAATTTATTACCTCCTATTTTATGGTTTACATACGATAGACTTAGAAAAAATTAATTGGTCTATTTCTTTCAAACAAAGAAATTAAAGTGAAAATGAATTTAATTTTCTATGCAAAAAACCTCATCTGTAGTTTACTTAGAGTTCC
>Ga0334888_1004751_pt1 | contig 12038 bp, 10 predicted proteins | sample GraSluR1_MG_FD_207227 | JGI IMG/M metagenome (GOLD analysis project Ga0334888, IMG submission 207227) | Sludge microbial communities from methane-producing bioreactor in Wageningen University, Netherlands - Granular Sludge_3_08-R1 | ecosystem: Engineered > Bioreactor > Anaerobic > Unclassified ...
TCACCGTTCCCAAAGAAACATCCAGCACCCGGGCCAGGAAAATAAAAATTAGTTCAAACAACATATATTACTCCCCTCATTCCCAGTTTAATGGAGGTTTATCGGAAACCCTAATCCTCCCCGCAGCCACGCTTACTATAATATAGCGTAATTCCCCTTTTTGGTTTTCCAGGGTTACCGTTCCTGCGTGAGAAGGTACTCCTGAAGGCAAAAAAATACAGGCTGCTTTGTCATCATGCTTGGCAAAAGTAGTCAGGCCCAAATATGTAATACCCGGGCTTAATTGATAGGTGGAGCCATTTTTAACTTTATATTTGGTATCACTGGTATAAAAGTATATCACTTGCGATTGCCCGCTGCTTATGGCTTCCTGCCGCGCCATTCGCAACACCCAGGACATTCTTTGGGCATCACTTTGCAACCGCTGCTTTTGTATAATAGTCGAAAACTCCGGAGCAGCCAGGGCCAGGACCAAGCCAAGAATAGCGATGACAAACAGGAGTTCAATCAGGGTCAACCCTTTTGTCGAGCTGATCTTGCACCACTTCCTTCATGTAGTCCAGGGGAGGCTTTTGCCCCAGCAGTATTTCCAGGGTCAGAGCTCCTTGCTGAACGAACATCCCCAGCCCATTCATGGTTTCAAGCCCCAGGGCTTGCCCCCAGGATAAAAAACGGCTTTGCAACGGGTTATAAATGAGGTCGCATAAGACGGCCCTGCTTCCCCGCAGATCCTCTTTGCTTACCGGCGATTTATCAATGTCAGGAAACATCCCCACCGGGGAGCAGTTAATGATAATGCTGGCTGTCCGGCTCAATCGCTGAAATTCAAACCTGTTCATCAGGGAAGCTGAAGCAAAACTTGAGCTGCAGCTGCTTATTAACTCTGCCAGCTGCCTGGCCCGGGCTAAATCCAAATCCAGAAAATCCAGGCGGCTTAGCCCAAGACCGGCCAGGGCAAAGGCCACCGAGCGGGCTGCTCCCCCGGCCCCGATAAACAACGCCCTTTCTCCGGGGTCGATTCCTTCATCCCGTAATGCTTCCACAAACCCCTGACCATCAGTATTATAACCCTGCAAGCGCCCGTTTTCATTCTTTATCACATTTACCGCCCCGCAGGCTGCCGCTTCGGATGATAATTCATCCAAAAAAGGAATGATCTTTTCCTTATAGGGGATGGTAACATTCAATCCCCGAAAATTTAGAGTGCGGATAGCGGAAGGAATTTCAGGCAGCTTTCCTTCCTCAATTTCCAGTGCCAGATAAATATAATTTAAACCCATCTTCTTAAGGGTAAGATTGTGCATCAGGGGAGAAAGACTATGCTGCAAGGGATAACCTATCAAGCCCATAAGTTCAGTTTTGCCATCTAAATGCACATTTCTTTCTCCTTTCTTAATCCCGTGAGGAGTGAGGGGTTGGAGACTCCCTGCGAGCTATTCCTGATAAATAACTCCCGACTCACGCCTGACATACAACGGCCTACGACTTACTCCCCCCAACTTGCTCCCAACGGCCAACGCCTGACGACCGACGGCCTATTTCCTATTCTCCCCCTGACGTCCGACGACCGGTTTCCGGCGCAAACGGCGCAAAACGAAGTATTCCAGGCAACGAGATATTTTAGTGCCCGGAAACTCTCTCTTATCCAAGGGTACCACCAGAATCGTATATAGGCCCGCCCGGTTTCCTCCCAAGACATCGGTAAATATCTGATCGCCAATTACTGCGGTTTCGGCAGCCTGGCTTTCCATTAAGGAGAGAGCCCGGAAGAAGGCCCTGCGCCGGGGTTTCTGAGCCCGGTGAAGATATGGAATCCCCAGGCTCCTGGCTACAGCCAGAACTCTTTGTTCTCCATTGTTGGACAGGATACAGGCCTTGAAGCCCTGGTCCTTGATATTCTGAAACCATTCCACTACTTCTTGCCTTACTTCCCTTCTATTCCACTCGGTAATTGTATTATCGAGATCCAAAATGAAAGTGTTAATCTTTAGCTCTTTAAGTTTATCCAGCGGTATCTCCAAAAGAGATTTAACATAGATTTGAGGATAAAGGAATTCAAGCATTTGCAAACCTCACTACTATTGATCATTTTCCAGTATTCGCTGCCGTAAGAGAGCAGCGGATAACTCCGGCGCCACCGGATTGGTATAATAGCCCGTAGCCATCTCGAAGCCATTGGTCACGATAAAACGTGGGTTTATCTCCATGAACCAGTGAGCCCCTTCCGAGCTGACCCCATTTAGCGGCCCGGTGTTTATCACGATATTATAGGAAGGATTGCTTAAAGAATCAAGCATAATAGTTAGAAAGGTTTTCAAGGTCCTGGCCAAATCAGATATCTCTTTTTCACTTATATCACCGAAATGCTCTTTATGCTCTTTAGGTATTATCCAGGTCTCATAGGAAAAGCGTGAAGCATATGGCGATAAGAGGAGAAAGTGTTCACTTTCGTATATTATTCGTTCCCCGTTTTCTTGTTCCTGCTCCATAATGGAACATAAAAGGCATTTTTGGTTATGCTGGTAGTAGCTGGCCGGAATGGCCACATGCAAAGGAACCATGGGAAGTGCCACTATCTGGCTATGACTATGCTCCTGGGAAGCACCGGCAAAGAGCCCCTGGTTTTTATAAATCTGAATATATTTGATACGCGGATCAACTGCCAGGGCCTGGTAGCGCTCTTTAAACATCCGATAAATCAATTCGATTCTTTCCAGTGAAAATTGGTGAAATTTGCAATTATGATCTGGGTTTCCTATCACCACTTCCTGCTTTCCCAGGCCGTTGCAGCTAAAGTATATCCCTGATCGTTCTTCCTGTAATTCTCCCTCCAGCTTAAAGGCAGAATACTTGCTGGGTACCGTGCGAACAATCCAACCCGGAGAATCCGGAGCCGAGTTATCCTTTCTCACGGCAGCAATTTCCGGTGGGGTATGCGATTCATTACCGTCACAAAAAGGACAAACTTTATCCTTGCGAACATAAGTACCATTGCGGTTAATCGGAAAAAACCTTGGTTCAAGGGCCTGTTCGGTAGCGATTAATACCCATTTGTCATGCAGCAAATCCTTTCTCAATTCCGGCATACCTGTCCCCCCTTAAAGCAGCCGCTTAGTATTATGATAATTATATGCCCAGGAAAGACAATTAATTGCCCTGGTTTTAAGCATACTCTATTAATTATATCTTCAACCCTGGCTGAATAACCAGCATAAAGTATCTTTATGGGAAATTTTATTCGAGAAAATTGATTGCCCTGCAAAATAGTAAGATAAAAAACAGAAGGCACTTAATTTAGCCCCATTGGGGGGCAGGGAGGACGCCCCAGGAGTTTACCGTTTAATATCAAAAGGTGAATAAACAAGGGGGCTACAATGTAACCCCCTTGACCCCTCGGTCGTAATTCTTCAGATGCTTGGCTGCTATCCAGTCCTCATCCTCTTGTTAGGCAAGATAATTGGTGTTTAGTCTAAGGCAAATTGCTCCGAGCTACTGACCTTAACGTTATCAGGTTTTTCTTCATTTCTTCTATACTCGTCAGTGTATTCCTGCCAGGGTTTGTCGTCTATGTTTATCCATAAAAAGCACATAATAATTACCTCCTTGGTTATTTCACTTTATTTTTCCCTTGGAGCCGTCTATTATGTAGATTTTATTAGAACATATATCGCCATTTCCTTATCCGGGATTACAAGAGAACCGTCCATTTGTCATCTCCCTTGTCATCTAATATCGTTAAAAGAGCTTAATGACACAACAAAAACGTCCCCTGGATAATATTATTATAATTGTCATAGCGTTCAACACCATCCGGCAATATACTGAAAAAGTAAATTCCCATCTATAGCATTGGGCATAGCCAGTATAGTAAACACCTTGACGGAATTTCCGACTATAAAAGGAAGTATCCTTTACTAGCTGCCGGGATAAACGGGATTTTAGTATGGTATTGATGGATTGAAAGACCAGCCGCAAGGTTTTTCACCACGCTCAGCATAACAGTGGGACCTCAAGTGTGCGGGGAAGCATACCTGGCTTGAGCGCGCAAGTCTCCGGTCGGCCCTGTCGGCAGCCAGTTAGCCGCCAAAAGAAAGCTTTTTTGAACAGCGTGATGGTGACCTTGCTACTCCAACTGCATTAATAACTCTCCGTTCTTAACCTGCTGCCCTTCCTGGACGGTTATGTTGCCCACTTTACCGCTTGCCGGAGCCGCAATCCGCGTCTCCATCTTCATGGCCTCAATTATAATCAAGCTTTGGCCGGCCTCAACACTATCGCCTGCCTTGACCAGTATTTGGACAACTGTTCCCGGGATGCTGGCCCCAATATCCTTTTTGTTGTTGGGATCAGCCATTAATGTCGAACCAATTTCAACATCAAAAGTTTTATGATATTGCTTATCCAGGATAGTAATTTCTCTTTGATTGCCGTTAACCTCAAAGTATATCTTCCGGTAGCCTTCTTTATTGACTTTGCCGATGTTGACCAGCTTGATGATAAATGTCTTGCCTTCCTCAAGTTCAACTTCGCAGACTTCACCCTGGCTTATCCCGTCGAAAAATACTGAGCTGTTCATTCGGCTGAGATCACCATACGATTTCTTGAATTCCAAATATTCTTCAAAAACCTTGGGATAAAGAGCATAGCTCAAAATGTCCTGCCTGGTGGCTGGCAGGTTATATTGTCCCTGGAGATAATCATTAATGGCCTCAAAATCGGCCGGTTCCAATAATTCGCCCGGGCGGGTACTAATAGGCCGCTTATCCTTCAGAACCACTTTCTGCAATGCCTCCGGGAAACCACCCACCGGCTGGCCCATCATACCCTCAAAATAGGCTATGGTGGAATCAGGAAAGGCCATGCCCTTTCCTTTCTCAATAATATTTTCCGGAGTCAGATCATTCCTGACCATAAATATAGCCAGGTCCCCGACCAGTTTCGATGAGGGGGTTACTTTTACAATATCCCCCAGCATTTCATTAACTGCTTTATACATTTCTTTGACTTCTTTAAATTTATGCCCCAGTCCGAAACTTTCCACCTGCGGTTTTAAATTGGAATATTGACCGCCCGGAATCTCATATTTATAGACCTCCGCCGTTCCTGATTTAAGATCTGATTCAAATTGACTGTATATAGGCCTTATGTCATCCCAATAGTCGGCAATTTCCTGAATCTCATCCAAGTTTATCCCGGTGGCCCGGCTGGTATTTTCCAGGGCTGCCACCACCGAGTTTAAAGCCGGTTGACTGGTTATACCGGCCATGCTGCTGAATGCGGTGTCAACAATATCCACCCCGGCTTCAGCTGCCATAAGCAGAGTAGCGACGCCATTCCCGCTGGTATCATGGGTATGCAGATGAATGGGGATCGCTATCTCATCCTTTAAGGCTTTAATCAACCGTACGGCGGCGTAAGGTTTCAAAAGTCCTGCCATGTCCTTGATGCCCAGAATATGGGCCCCCATTTTCTCAATCTCTTTAGCAGTTTGTACATAATAAGCCAGGGAATATTTGTCTTTGCGGTCATCCAGGATATCGCCTGTGTAACAGATGCAAGCCTCGGCAATCTTGTTGCTCTTTAAGGTCTCATCGATAGCTACCTCCATACCCTTTAACCAATTTAAGGAATCAAATATTCTGAATACATCAATCCCGGCCTGGGCGGACTCTTTAATGAATTCCCGGACCACATTGTCGGGATAGTTGGTATAGCCTACCGCATTGGCACCCCGGAGCAGCATTTGAAACATAATATTAGGAATTCTCTGACGAAGTTCGGCTAATCTTTCCCAGGGAGACTCATGCAGGAAACGGTAAGCTACATCAAAGGTAGCTCCGCCCCACATTTCCAAAGAAAACAGGTCCTTGCCAAAATAGGCGGTCGCTTCAGCAATGCGCAGCATGTCAACAGTCCTGATCCTGGTGGCCGTCAATGATTGATGAGCATCACGCATGGTGGTATCGGTCAGCAGCAGTTTATTTTGGGATTGGATCCATTTAACAACTCCCTCGGGACCCTTTTTATCTAAAATTTGTTTGGTGCCGTTAAGTTTATAATTGCTATTAATTTTAGGAACTCTGGGTATATCATAATCTCTTTTCACGCCTTTGCTTTCATTGACAACTTTTTCGCCAATGAAGTTTAGAATTTTGGCTTCATGGTCCTCCCGGGGAGTTATATCAAAAAGCTCCGGGGACGCATCAATGAAGCCCGTATCACACTCACCATTTTTAAAACGGGGATGAGATAGAACATTAAGTAAAAACGCTTCATTGGTCTTAACCCCGTTGATAAGCGTTTCGCGAATGGCTCGTTGGGATTTATTTATCGCGTCTTCGAAGGTCCTGGACCAGGAGGTGATTTTGACCAATAAGCTGTCATAGTAAGGACTTATTACTGAACCAGTATATCCATTGCCGCCGTCAAGCCTTATGCCAAATCCGGCCCCGGTTCGGTAGACATCAATTTTACCGGTATCAGGTGCAAAACTGTTGCTGGGATCTTCAGTGGTAACTCGGCATTGTATCGCATACCCTCTGGTTTGGACGGCACTCTGCCGCGGGATGCCCACTTCCTTGGAATTCAGCTTATAACCCTGAGCAATGAGGATTTGGCTCTGTACGATATCAATGCCCGTTATAATCTCTGTTACGGTATGTTCAACCTGAATGCGCGGGTTCATCTCAATAAAGTAGTGATTGCCCTGTTTATCAAGCAGAAACTCGACGGTACCGGCGTTTCTATAATTTACCGACCGGGCAATTTTCAGGGCATCAGCACATATTGCCTTTCTCTGTTCAGCTGAGATCTTAAATGCGGGAGCAAATTCGATTACTTTTTGATGTCTTCTTTGAATGGAGCAGTCCCTTTCATATAAATGGACAATGTTGCCATAATTGTCGCCCAGAACTTGAACCTCTATGTGCTTGGGACTTTCCAGATATTTTTCAATAAAGATGTCATCTATTCCGAAGGCTTTTTGGGCTTCATTTTTAGCACTGTGGAATTCCTGGAGCAGGTCGGTTTCATTTCTCACAATTCTCATACCCCGTCCTCCGCCGCCGGCAGAAGCTTTAAGCATGATGGGGTAGCCGCATCTTTGGGCAAATTTAATCGCCTCTTGATCTGATTTAATAGCTTTTTCAACTCCGGGAATAGTGGGCACCCCTATGCTCTGGGCAATAAGCTTGGACTTGATCTTATCCCCCAATTTATCCATCATTTCCGGAGTCGGCCCAATAAACTCAATCCCTGATTCAATGCATTTTTGGGCAAACTCAGGGTTTTCAGCCAAAAAGCCATAACCAGGGTGGATTGCATCCACCGCCTTTTTAATGGCCAGGCTGATTATTTCCTCGATACTCAGATAAGTCTCCACCGGGCCTTTATTATTGCCAATCAGGTATGACTCATCCGATTTAGTCCTGAACAAAGCCAGTTTATCCTCTTTGGAGTAAACTGAAACCGTTCTGATACCCAATTCCTGACAGGCCCTGATAATACGGATTGCAATTTCGCCTCGGTTTGCAATTAAAACCTTTCTAAAAGATTTCATAATCAGCATCCCTCATCTTCTCTCTCATATCTCATTAATTATACTCCATCAAAATCCCTAAATCTCCCCCCATTAGTGTCTTTCCACCAAGCAATGACCGTAAAGGGCACCAGTAAACCACTAAAAAGCCACATAAGTATTGGTGTAAAATCAAGTAATGGATTTCCTTCTACAGGCATATACGCTTCTTTGGGCAATTGGTATACAGGATCAATACCTGAAGAAAACAGGCTGGCGAATAAAATCAGGATGGTGATACTCGTACAAATTCCAACCCAAGGAGCAACGGCAGACAACTCACAGCTTTTACTTTTTCCCCTTTTGAACAAACGTAATATCTTTATGATTATCCAGTAAATCAGCGAACTTATTATAATTAACATTATGATTATTGCAGCTAATGCCGTAAAACTTGCTTCAGTATATGTCCCATTAATAAATCTATAGGGTTTAGCAATACGGGCAGGCGAGTCTAATCTTACTATTCAAGCCCCAACTAACTCAGTGGGGCCCTTGGCCATAGGGGGTTAGTTCGGAAAGAAACACTAAACCTCCGTACTCTGGCAAAGGTCCTGGGAGTCTATATCTCGGTTATAGATTTCTTTTATCAGTTTTTTTATGGCCTTTTTTTCAATACGGGATACATAGGAACGGGAAATACCCAGTTTTTTGGCAATATCCCTCTGAGTCTCCTTTAACCCATTAAAAAGGCCATAGCGCATTTCTATCACCTGTCGTTCACGCCGTGAAAGTAAATTAATCTTCTCCTTTATTTTTTCCTCCTGCATTTTAGCCTCCACCAGATCCACTATTTCATTGTCATTGGTGAGAATATCAATCAGGGATATTTCATTCCCTTCCTTGTCATGGCCAATGGGGTCGTAAAGAGAAACTTCCTGTTTTTGTTTCTTGCTGCTGCGCAGATGCATCAAGACTTCGTTGTCAATACAGCGAGCGGCATAGGTAGCCAATCTTACCCCCCGTTCAAAATTATAAGTCCTAATAGCTTTGATCAGGCCAATGGTACCGATGGAGATTAAATCCTCCAGATCTTCTCCGCTGCTTTCATATTTTCGCACTACATGGGCCACCAGGCGGAGGTTATGTTCAATCAAAATGTTCCGTGCTTCTTCCTCTCCCCTTTGCATTTCCTGCAAGCACTTGCGCTCGTCCTCTTCGGAAAGAGGTTGGGGGAAAACCTGGTTGTTGAGATAGGCAAACAGGCACAAACTGCCTTTGAGGATTCCGGTAATAGCCAGAGCCCACAACAGGAAGGACAAATTACCACCTCCAAATTCTGCGCTCTATACTATATGAGGTTGCCAAACAAAATGTGCCTTAATCTGACATGAAAATTCTGGGGAGAGGGGAGAGAGAGGGTTTACGGGGCTGGGTAATAGAGTGCAGCATCAAGTTCATAGCAGATATACGCAACATGGTCCGGTCGGTATCAAACCCCGTAAACATCGCGCCTCCAAAATGCTCCCATTGTTCAGGAGTCATTTCAGATTCATACTTTTCTCTAATATACTCCGCAGTAGAAACCAGAAATCCCGCTGTTCCACAGGCAGGGTCACATACTTTATTATCCGGGGTAGGAGCAAGCAATCGTACCATCATATCACGAATCTGCTTCGGAGTCCTAAACTGACCATTTTGGCCTGCTGTAGACAGCTTGCCCAGCATATATTCGTAAACATCACCCTGCATATCCAAATCTTTTATATCATGTTCATAGAGTTCATCCAGGCCAGTAATTATTTTTTGCAGTACCTGTGGAGTAGGAATTAAAAACATTGCATCCTGCATATAACGTGAAAAAGCAGAAGTGTTTTTTCCGTTCATGGCTTTAATAAAAGGAAATACTTTTGAACCGACAATATCGTAGATCGCGCGGGACATTTATAAATAGTCACCCTAATGCCACGGCTGCACAAATTGAATCTTATGCAAGTTCCCTGGCTCAACAGTATTCGTTTTACACCTATTTTTAATAGTGAAATGTCAGTTTAAGGGGTAAAAGAAGGTTCTTTTACCCCTACTATAAGTTAGTAAATTAAATATATAATATTTTTACAGAAAAATTTAGGGGGTATTATTTTGTGAAATTCATAAGTAATGAAATAAAAAACTACAACTGGCGAATCAGAAAAGATAAGCTTGAAAAACTGGCACGATCTGGTACAGCGGATTCTATAGCAGCATTAATACAAGCCTTGCAAGATGTCCATGATGAATTAGCACAAATGGCGGCGGAATCCCTGGTCAATATTGGACTACCAGCTGTTCAGCCATTGATTGCGACTCTGCTAAATGGAGAGTAGCCTTTGTCTGATTTGGCCGGTGAAACCCTGGCTCAAATGGGTGCCAAGGCTACTAAACCTCTGGAAGACCTGCTCACTATTCCACGTTATACAGGAAGAGTAGCCTATGTTTTAAGTCAGAGCACTGATCCTGAAGCACTATCCTCATTACTTCTATTATTGAAACACGAAAACAGCGATATTAGAGAGATGGTTATAAGAGCACTGGGAAGTTCAGGTGACAAGAGAGCAACTTATCCGATAATCAGGCATATTAAGCAATACGGCGCATCCCCGACTGCCATTTTAGCCCTGGGGGAAATTGCGGATTTCCAGGCTGTACCCCTGCTGATTGAAGAACTGAAAGGAATACAACGTTGGTTTGCTGCCCGGGCTCTCGGGCAAATCGGCGAACCGGCAGTAGAGGCTCTGATTAAGGTTTTAAACCAGAGCGAGTATAATCACCAGGGAGTAGCTGTTTATGCCCTGGGATTAATCCGGACTGAGAAAGCACTGGCATCATTAACAGAGATGGTAAAGCACCCGGATCAGATAGTATCCTGGCGCGCGGCCATGGCGTTAATCGAAATAGAACAAAAAGAGGAAACTAATGAAAAGAATATGCGGACTCTGACTGATAGCTTTACCCTGACCCTTTCGCCAACAGCACAGTATTTTTACGCCAGTATTGTAGACGAACTCTTATACCTGCCGGATATGAACCAGTTTTTACGTACGCCCGTGCCCCCACCTTTTCCAGTCCCTTGCCGTTACTCCGGAGGTAAAGCCAACCCAGAGGATTTTATCGCTCTGGATGGAATCGGCTGGCTCATATCAGACCGTTTAAGAACTCTCTTTACGGCTATGGGTTTTACTGGTTGGGCTACCTATCCGGTAGAACTACGGGGAAAGAACGGCGAATTAATACATGGCTACCATGGTTTATTTGTAAGCGGAAAAATTGGGCCTGTAGACTACACTCGTTCTCAGGTTCAGATAGTTCCCCATACACTAATCGGATTGGAGCCCGATATTATCCTTAAAGGCTTGTATCCTAAAGACCATAGCTGGGATGGAAGCGATTTTTTCCTTTCTCCAGATTCCGCCTTACTTATGGTAAGCGAACTGGTTATCAAAGCCCTGTCAAGCTTAAAGCCACCGGCAAAGAATTGGATAGCTGAGCCTCTATCGGAAGTCAAACGTTCAATTAGGTTTGAAAAAAATATTTCTTTTTTAACAAAAGAACAGAAAGAACAACTACATGAATTAAGAAATATACTGGAATCGCACTCATCTTCCCCTGTGCCTTTAGAGACAAAAGCAGCTTTGGAAGCTAAAACAGAGGTAAAACAGCTACTTGACGTTCTTATAAAAAACCGATGCTTATATCAAACGGAGAATATCCAGTAGATTCGGTATGTATTCAAGTCGTGCAGGATTTTGGCCGATTAGGGCAATCTGCCGTAGATGAGCTACTTTTAATACTACAGAACCAAAATAGAGAACATCGGGCCGCATCTGCCTGGGTTTTAGGCCAACTAAATATTCAAACAGCAGTTGAACCGCTTATCAGATCTCTATCTGAAGAAGATGAGCAAGTACTTGCCATTATTATAGGTGTCTTGGGTAGAATTGGAGACAGGCGCTGTATTCCCTACTTGATTGATATCTTTAACGACAGCGAAAGCGAATATATCCGCTGTTGTGTAGCAGAGACCCTGGGCAGATTAAAGGACCCACAAGCAGTCCCCCTTCTGCTAAATGTCCTTCCTCATGAGGGTAGTGTAATCGTACTCTGCGCCTTGGTAGATGCTTTAGCTTCTCTCGATGACCCGACAGCGATAACTCCCCTAATCAATCTCTATGTAATTGGTGATGCTAACCTGAATGAACATATTAAACAAGCCCTGATTAAGTTAGGATCACTTGCCGATTTGATTACTTTTCTTGATAAGAACGAGTGCTAATCATCCTCTCTAACTCGATTATATATGCTCTTTCAGTCTCCGCTGATAGCCAGCCAAGTTTCTTTATCGAACCAGGTTGTTCCTGTTGGACGACAAACTGAAGGCGACAGAAACTGCAAAATAAAATAGCTTAAAAAGAGCAAGATGGCGACATTTTAATACCGGGGCGACAGTTTGATAACGGGAAAACAACATAATCGGGTTCTTAGT
>Ga0334888_1004759_pt1 | contig 12011 bp, 12 predicted proteins | sample GraSluR1_MG_FD_207227 | JGI IMG/M metagenome (GOLD analysis project Ga0334888, IMG submission 207227) | Sludge microbial communities from methane-producing bioreactor in Wageningen University, Netherlands - Granular Sludge_3_08-R1 | ecosystem: Engineered > Bioreactor > Anaerobic > Unclassified ...
CGCCATCTTTGCCGGAAGCGACACCGCTGCTTTCGGCGCGCTTTTTGCCGCGCAGGAACTCGGTATCTCGGTGCCAGCACAGTTATCGGTGTGCGGCCATGATGACCTTCCTGCCGCGAAAACCATCTATCCCGGACTAACTACCGTGCACCAGCCTGGCGGAGAGCTGATCGAACAAGCCGTGCGTTTATTGATTGATATCATAGATGGCCGTCCCGATACTCCAGCCCATATTACCCTGCCTTCTCACCTGGTGCTGCGTGCTTCCACCACCCCGCCCCGGTAACTGAGCAGACAGCGCCGCATCCCGCCCGGGTTATAATTTCGGAAAGAAATCTATCGATCAGCACAGGAGAAGAAACCCATGACCAACCATATCAATCCTCACCAGGCTGCCGGCATCACCTTCCCGCAAGGTGTATTGTGGGACATGGACGGTGTCATCTTGGACAGCGGCAGCCTGCATTACGACAGCTGGGTGGTGGCCATGCACAAGTATTTCCCGCAGGTACCCTTCTCAGAAGAGATATTCAAACAGAGTTTCGGCAAAAACAACCGGCTTGCCATTCCCACTATGGTCGGCTATCAGCCTGACCCGGCGTTGGTGGATGAAATTTCGGATTTCAAAGAAAACCTCTACCGTGAAATGCTGCCTGGCAGGATCGAATTCCTGCCGGGGGTGCAATCACTGATGCAGCAATTTAAAGAGAGGGGCGTTCCCCAGGCGGTCGGTACGTCAGCCCCTGCGCACAACATGGAATTGATCCGCCAGGAATTAGGTCTCGATGATTACCTGCAATCGTTTATTTCAGCGGCGAAAATGCCATCAAAACCTGACCCGGCTGTGTTTCTTAACGCCGCGCAGGCCATCTCCGTTGATCCCGAACATTGCGTGGTATTTGAAGATGCCGTGGCGGGAGTGCAGGCAGGCAAAACCGCTGGCGCGGCGGTCATTGCCGTAACCACCACCAACCCACGTGAGCAATTGACGATGGCGGACCTGGTGGTGGAACGGCTGGATGAAATCGACTTTGCAGGTTGGGCGGGGGTGTGACTACCGCAGCAGGAGGTGATCGAATGAACGAGAATATCTATGGCGCCTTTGCGCGTTTTTATGCTGATGAGGTCTATGCCCAGTTTTCAGACGCCATGCTGGAATATTTTCCCGCCGCCGCAGAACGTTACAACCTGCCGCGGGAGGGCAGACTGCTGGATGTGGCCTGCGGCAACGGCGCTTTTGCCGTCGGCATGGCGCAGCGCGGCTGGCAGGTGACTGGCATTGACCAGTCCCGCGATCAGCTAACCATCGCCCGCGAACGCGCCGGTGACCTTGCCATCGACTGGCGCCAGCTGGACATGCGCGCTTTGGACTATCAACGTTCTTTCGACCTGGTCACCTGCTGGTTCGACAGCCTTAACTACATGCTGACGCCCGAGGACCTGCAGGCTGTCTTTAAGGGCATGTACAGCGCGCTCAAACCGGGCGGGTTTGCTGTGTTTGACATGAACACCATCCATGGCATCATGGTGGGGTGGCAGCGCCAGAAGGCGTATGTGCAGGCCAGTACACCCACCATGCTGGAATTGCACCGCAATGATTGCGACTGGGACCGCCAGATCGCCAACCTTCACATTACTATCTTCGAGCGCGGCAAGAAGTTGCCCGATGGCGCCTATGCATGGCGGCGTTTCGATGAGATCCATACCGAACGCGCCTACCCGCTGTATGATTTGCGCGCCTGGCTGGCCGGGGCTGGTTTCAGCGTGGTCGATATCCTCGGCAGTTTACAAACCTTCACCCCGCCACGCACCGATTCTGCGCGGGTGTGGTTCACTGTGAGGAAATAAGGTGAAAAACAAAAAGCAACCTTTCTGGAAGCCATTGTTGATCTTCATCGTAATCCTGATTGCGATCGCCTTACTGGTTGTTTTCCTGGTGTGGCTGGGTTTTACGCTCGCGAATCGCACCAACGGCCGCCTGGTTTCTTCTGGTGAAGAGCGCCGCTATCTGCTGTATGTGCCTGATGCCTATGATCCGGCTGTACCCACGCCTCTGGTGATCAGTATCCATGGCTTCGCTGAGTGGCCGGCGCACCAGCAAAAACTCACCGGCTGGAACAACATGGCGGATGAGTTCGGCTTCCTGGTGGTCTATCCTGAGGGCGTTGAATTTCCGCGGCGCTGGCGCTTGCTCAACGACGAGCAGGGTGCTGAGCCGCTCGATACAATCTTCATCCGTGACCTGATCAACACCCTCTCGCAGGAGTATGCTATCGATCCTGCGCGCATCTACGCCAATGGACTTTCTAATGGCGGCGGCATGTCAGACATGCTGGCCTGCACCCTGCCTGACCAGATCGCCGCGGTTGGCGGTGTTTCCGGCGCTTATTTGTATCCGCGCGAACAATGCCAGACCAGCCGTCCCGTGCCGGTGATTGCTTTTCACGGCACATCCGATGAGGTGGTTCCGTATGAGGGCGGCCCTTCGCGTTCTTTTCCGATTGATTTTCCTGTGGTGCCCAAATGGGCAGAATGGTGGGCGGAACATAACGCCTGCCAGACGGCAAACACGATCGATGGAACAGTGGGCAGTGTCAGCGGCCTGCAATACACAGATTGCGATAACGGTGCTGATGTCATTTTCTACACCATCCCGAACGGCGGGCATACCTGGCCTGGCGGTGACCCCCTGCCGGCCTGGCTGGTGGGCGAAACCACCTACGACAGTGACGCCACACGCATGATGTGGCAATTCTTCCAGCAGCATCCTATGGAGTGATGTTCGGTGTTGGGGGTCTTTATTTAATCAACCCGCCGTGGTAGAGCAGTTCATACACCATCAGGCCTTGCGCACTGATCCATTCACGGCCGCTGAAGGAGGCGAACTCACCCTGGTTGGTGTCTTCATAGCCAAAACCTTCGTGCGTATAGCTGAACCCGCCCAGAAAACGACCCTCTCTGTACATGCGTGAGAGGCTGGCTTTGATCACTTGCCCGGCTTGCGCGCCTGTGATGCGGTCGGGGTGCAGGACCCTGCCATAATAATTCATCGCCCACACCGGCTCGTTTTCAAAATAAACCACCTCTTCACCGATGAAGTCCCACCCGCCAAAGTAACTGTCGAGGTAGGCGAAGGCTCCTTCCTGATAGGCCAGGTCATGCGAAGCGGGGCGGTAGGGCGCGACGGTTTTGCCATCCCCGACATAAGTGGCGCTCTTGGCACGCACGATGATATCATGCAGTGCGGCCAGGTCAAACGTTTGTTTCATGGGTTCTCCTCCCGCCTCATACCAAGAGGCAACAGGGATAGTATAACGCCGATGCCTTCAGATGTTGAGGGTACCGGTGCAATTGCCTTGCGGATGATGACAGCAGGATTGACAGCCATAAGCTTGAGAGAAAACTGGTGACATTTCCGCTGCTATCCCCTCATTTTTTCAAGTGCATCATGCTTTACTTATGCTATGATGAAGCTTAAGAATTTGATCACTGACTGTTGCATAACAAGGGAGAATGAGCTATGAAGAAAAAGAGCGCCATATTTTTGGCAATAGTATTGTTGTTAGTATTGGCCTGCAATTGTCCATTGATGGGGATGTTGGGTACACAGGAGGATGATCAGAGCAGTCCGGACGATCCTGCCGCAGTGATGGAACTTGCTTTGACAGATGAAGCTTATGCCACAGAAGTTGTTAGCGAAGAAATTGTGGAAGAAGAGGTAGTTTCTGAACCAACCGCGCTGCCAACCGATGTGCCTGAACCTGCGCTGGGCATCGGTTCTATGTATGTTCGTGAAAAAGACGGTATGCAGATGATGTATGTGCCTGCCGGCCCATTTATCATGGGCAGCAATGCGGAAAGCTATTACGAGGATGAAAGCCCCGCGCATGAAGTCTATCTGGATGCTTTCTGGATTGATAAATATGAAGTCACCAATGCGCAGTATCAGCAATGTGTGGAGGAAGGCTTTTGTGTCATTCTGCCGTCTAGCGAGGCGTCAAGAACCCGTGAGCAATATTATGGCAATCCTGCCTATGCGGACTTTCCCGTCATTTATGTTGAATACTACGCGGCTTTTGATTATTGTCTGTGGGCAAGTGATCGCCGGGGGTTGACGCTGCCGACAGAAGCGCAGTGGGAAAAAGCGGCGCGTGGCACGGATGAACGCCTGTATCCATGGGGTAACGCTTCCGCTGATTGTTCATTGTTGAACATGGCGGGATGCAATGAAGACACCGTGGCGGTGGGCAGCTATCCTGGCGGTGCCAGTCCCTATGGTGTCATGGATATGGCTGGAAATGTTTGGGAATGGACGCGCGACCACTACGGTGAAAATTATTATTCGGTCAGTCCTTTGAACAATCCTGAAGGCCCTGAAGAATACAGCGATATGAATGTCATCCGCGGCGGCTCCTGGGGTGAATTAGAAGAGGATCAGCGCAGTGTGCGCCGTTATTCTGCCTATGTTGGCAGCACCTGGTACAGCCTCGGTTTCCGCTGTGCGATCATGGCGGAAAGCCTTGCTGCATGGGAGCAGTAAACGGACTCTGCTCCACCCGAAAAAATCTTGACGCAAAAATGATCGATTAAAAAAACAGTCTCCTGTTATCGCAGGAGACTGCTGGTTTCCAACCGTTTACACCGCCGGGACAGAGACCGGCGCCACGGCTGGTGCGTTTTGGTCGATGATCTTTTCAGCGATGTTCTCAGTGTGGTCACTGATGCGCTCGAAGTTGTGCAGGGTGTCCAAAAAGATCACTTCGGCGTTGGGTTTGCAGATCTTCTTCTTCAGGCGTACGATGTGGCGCTGGCGCGCTTTCATGTAGAGGTGGTCAAATTCCTCCTCACGCTCGATGACCAGCTGTGCTTTGACGGTATCCTGGCTTTTGAGCGCGTCATACGTCAATTGCAGTGATGCCACGATATATTCGCTCAACTCTTTGATCGAACGGTCGCCATACTTGGAGAAATCGATATCTTTCTTCTGTTTTTCGCGGGCGCTTTCCGCCAGGTTCTCCGCCAGGTCGGCGATGCGTTCCACATCCACGATCAGGCTTTTGATCTGGAAGGCGCGCCGCTGCTGGCGTTCGTCCAGGTCGGTCAGGTAGAGGTGATTGACGAACATGTCCAGCTGGTCAACCACCGGGTCGATGTAGTTTTCCTCGCGGTCCAGCACCCATTTGATCGACACCTTGTCATAATCAAGCAGGGCAGCGGCGGCTTTGCTCACCATGCTGATACATTCTTCTTTCAGCAGCAGCAATTCACGGAAGGCTTCATTCAAAGCAATCGAAGGCACGCTCAACTGTCCCTCGTCAATGTAATGGGTAAGCCTGCCATTTTCTTCGTCCACGATGGGGATGACCTTCATCACCAATTTCTTGATCAGCCCAACGAACGGGTACATCATCAGGCTGACGGTGATGTTGAAGATGGTATGTGCATTGGCGATCTGGCGCCCCAACTGGGTGGCGGTGAGGGCCACCAGATTCGAGAACGGATGGATGAATGGCAGGAAAATAAGCACCCCCACCACGTTGATGAAGATCTGTGCCATGGATGCCTGCAGCGAGGCTTTGGAGAGGCGTGAGGCGGCGATCAAGCCAGTGAAACAAGTGCCGATGTTGGCGCCCAGCAGCAGTGCCACCGCACCCGGCAGGGTAATGCTGCCGGCCAGCCCCAACGCCACCACCAACCCCGTCACCGCTGAACTTGATTGCACCACCGCCGTGGCGATGGTGCCGGCCAATACGCTCAACATCACATGCTGCCCCATGTAGGCCATCACATCCACCACCGCCGGCAGGTCCATCAAGACCTTCAGCGCGCTGGTCATGGTCTGCATGCCGAGGAACAAAATGCCAAAACCCATCAGTATCTCGCCAAATTTTTTGTACTCACCCTTTTTGGTGAATTCCAGCATGATCAGTCCGGCGATGAGGAAGATGAAGAAGAAATCGCCCATTTTGAAGGCGGCGATCTGCCCGGTGAGGGTGGTGCCGATCTCCTGCCCCAACATCACGCTGATGGCCTGCTCCAGCGTCATCAACTTGGCGTTGATCAGGCTGATCATGGTAACCATCACCATCGAGCTGGATTGCAGCAGGGCGGTGGCGACGGTGCCGAAGATGCCGCCTTTGATGTGGGTGCTTGTCATGCGGTCGAGCCAGTCCTGGATCTTGTTGCCCGCCAGTTTTTCCATGCCTTTGCTGAGCATGTTGACGCCCAGTAAAAATAACGCCAGTCCCCCGAAGACTTGCAGCAAACGTGCGATCATTCTCCGCTCCCTGGTTTGTGTGAGATTGGTCAATTTTGGGTGTTGAATGTCAACACAAACCTTGCTTATTTTAACAAATTGTTAGCAAATTGTTAATGGCAGGGGGTGTTTCTGCGGGTGTGAGTTTCCTTAAATTTTGCGTGAGCAAACCGGGGGATCAAACAGGGGTATTTTTCAGTATGATTCAGCGGCAGCGCGGACGGTGTCTCAGGGTTATAGATGCTCCTCGGGTGTGTGCAGCCAATTTTTCCAGATGCTGGGGGTGGAATCAGGAATCTCCACAGCGCCCACAGCGTTGGCATAGAAGGCTGCCGGCCCGACCGCGCCAATAACCGCGTAACCGTAGCCTTTGAGCTTCATATCCAGCAGACAGGCTTGCAGCAGGGCTTTGCCTGTACCCTGTCCGCGGTGTTCTTCCGCCACCCCGGTGGGGCCGAAGAAGCCCAGCGCGGTGGCATCGTAGCAGCCGAATCCGATCAGTTCATTGCCTTTCAGCGCGATGAAGCAGGTGAGCGGGCGGTTTGCCAGCGCCATATCCACCTCGCTCGACCAGGCATCAGAGAAATGCTCCTCAACCCAGGCTTCGATCAGGTGCTTCTCCGGGCCGATGGGTTTGCGGATGGCAATGCCTTTGGCTGCCTGCGCCTGCAGGAAAGACCAATCATCTTGCATTTCGTATAGTTTTACCAGCATATCCGGCATGATGGACTCCTTAGTTTCGTTTGCGGGGAGGGTAGAATGCGGTGACCAGGTTAATATATTCAGACATTGTATCAAGCCTGGGCTGAAAAAACCAGAAGGTGTTGCCGTTGCATTTTTCGATGAAGATATCCTCAATGGTGTAAGATTTGCGGAAGCGGCACTGCCCGTCTTTTTCATCGTGGCAGTGCTGGCAGTTGCCGAAAGGTTCGCTGAAGACCTGCTTGATGTGATCAGGCGCTTGCTCGATGTAGGCGCGCTGTTTGTCGATGTTGTTGAAGAACAGGCGCAGGATGATGTCCTCCTCGCGCAGGTAGATGCGCGCGTAGACGGTCTGGCTCTTGACACCCTGACAGCGGTAGATGAGCATGTGCCTGCCCCATCAGTAGCCATCGCCGATGACATCACCATGGGTGTAGCCCAGGCGGGTTATTTCGTTATCGAAGGTCTGCTCAAAAGCTTCGTGGGTTGTTGAGATATACGCAAAACGGGGTTCGTCTAATATATGGTTCATGGAGTGTCTCTTATGATTGGTGAAAAGGTGTGATTCCATTTTTACCATGAAATTTCGGATTGAAATTCCGAAATTTCATGGTATTTATCCTCGTTCACATTGTCGCACCTTCAAGGCAGGCGTCACCCGCATCGCCAATCAACAATGGCAGGAACCGCCCACAAAGATCTGGCAGCGCTCATTTTACGACCGTATCATCCGCAATGAAGAATCGCTGGACGCGGTGCGGGTCTATATTGACAACAATCCAGTGGGATGGTGGGGGTAGAAGGTGAGGGGATGGGTGTGCATTTTCTAAATTTTTTTAATGGGCAGGATATTGGGTTTATTTGTTTGATTCCCTGGAGGAAGTAAGGAGTATCACTGAAGATTGGTTAGAAGAATACAATGCAATTCGCCCCCATGAGGCGCTTGGCGGAGTTCCGCCCTATCAATATCAACCCAAATGAACTGCCTGATTTTCTACTTTAGGATTGTACGAAAAATGGGACCTTGACATTAGAAGCACATCTGATGAAATTGCTTGGGTTTGAAGATAAATTCTTTCGAGAAAAAATCAGCAACGTTCTACGCAAACATAAACAATCATTTGGAAAATTATAACAGGATTAATTATCAACTCTTTTTCTAATCATCCACTTAGTCCAGGTTTCGTATCTCTTACACGTTGAATGTTTTCTGAATGGTGTAGAGCCGGTGGTACAGCCCCTGGGCGGCCATCAATTCTTCATGGTTGCCCATTTCTTTGATGTTGTCATGCTCCAGCACCACGATCTTGTCGGCGTTGCGCACCGTTGACAGGCGGTGGGCGATGATGATGGTGGTGCGCCCGGTCATCAGGCGTTCCAGCGCTTCTTGAATGAGCAGTTCGGTTTCGGTGTCGACCGAAGAGGTGGCTTCATCCAGGATCAGGATGGGGGCGTTCTTCAGCACGGCGCGCGCAATGGAAACGCGTTGTTTCTGGCCGCCGCTCAGCTTGACACCGCGCTCACCGATCAACGTATCATAGCCTTCGGGCAGTTCCAGGATGAAGTCATGCGCGTTGGCGGCTTTGGCAGCCTCGATCATGTCTGCTTCGCTGGCATCGGCGCGCCCGAAGAGGATGTTATCGCGCACAGTGCCGTGGAAGAGGAACACGTCCTGCAGCACGATGGAGATATGTTTACGCAGCGACAACGACTTGATCTGGCGCAAGTCGACGCCGTCGAGGGTGATACAGCCTTCAATCGCATCATAGAAACGCGGGATGAGGCTCACCAGGGTCGATTTGCCCACGCCGGTGGGGCCCACCAGGGCGACCACTTCATGGGCAGGGATGTCAAGGTTGATGTCACGCAGCACCATGTCGCCGGTGCTGTATTTGAAAGATACATGGTCGAAGCGCACATGGCCTTCGACCGGTTCGGGCAGGTCGATGGCGTCCGGTTCGTCTTTGATCTCCGGCGTCTCCTGGATCAATTCATTGACACGGTCAGCGCTGGCAAGCGCCTGCTGGAATTGCTCCCAGGTTTGCGACAGCGCGCGCACCGGCCCGTAGAAGGTCTCCAAATAGAGGAAGTACGCCACCAGGTCAGCCACCGGCAGCACATTGTTGAACGCCAGCCGCCCGCCGAAAAAGATCACCACCAGCACGCCTAACGAGGAGAAGAACTCAACCGCCGGGTGAAAGATCGCCATCAGTTTGAGCGCATTGAGCAGCGAATTTTTGTAGTTGTCGATACCGCGGCTGATGCGATCCTGCTCGATGTCTTCACGCGTGAAGGCTTTGATCTCGCGGATGCCGGCGATGTTGTCGTTCAGCACCGCATTCAACTCGCCTAACTCCTGCTGGCGGAAGAGGAAGGCAGGGCGCACCTTGGTGGCGAAGCCACGCATGCCCAACACGATGAAGGGGATCGGGATCATGCTCAGCAGCGCCAGGGTCCAGTTCAAGGACACCAGAATGGCCAGCACACCGAAGAAGGTCAGCACATTCACAACGATGTCGGGGGTGGCGTGCGCGATCAGCGCCTCGAAGATGTCGGTGTCGTTGACCACGCGCGACATCATCTGGCCGGTCTGTTTGTCCTCATAGTAACGCAGCGACAGTTGCTGAATGTGGCGGTACACGTACTTGCGCACATCTGCCACCACGCCCCAGCCGGCGATATGCGCCATGTAGGAGCGCAGGAAAGCCAGCCCGCCGCGTAAAAAGAAGACCAGCAGCCCCAGCAAGCTCAGTCGGGTGATCTGCTGCAAGGTATCTTCGGCGATCGGTTCGGTGGTCACCAGGTTGATCAGGTTGCGGATCAGCCAGGGAATCAACAGTTGCGCACCAACCAGCAGCACCATGGAAAGCACGGTGAGCAGCAGCGCGAACCAGTATTTTTTTGCGAATTTGAAAACCAGTGGAATTGCACCCATAAGAATTTTTCTCTCCTGCCAAGTTTAACGTTAGTTCTTTTGCAGAGGTTAGTATACACCGATTGCAGCGGGGCTGGCGGGTGAGGTTGATATGAAAAGGCGCATGCTTTCATGTATGAACTGGCACAAGATTTATGCCAGCGATATTTTCCTGATGAAAACCTGTTTTCAGGGCGCTTCATTTTCTATATAATCGAAAGAACGAAGCGGATTCATCAGGAGAATGCGGGCATGAACAAACGATTTTATGTGTGGCTGCTGGCAGTGATCACTCTGCTGGCGGTTTTGTCTGCGCCGTCTGCTGTTTGGGCGGATGGCGGCAATGTTGTGATCAACGAGGTGCAGGGCGGTACCGATAAGGCCATTGAGTTCTACAATCCGGGCATCAACCCCGTTGACCTCAGCGGGTGGGACGTGCCGGTGTATAACAATTCCAATGTGCTGGCGGCGAATTTCACATTTCCGCCGGGCGCTTCCATCGCCGGGCGGGGCTACATCGTGCTGTACCTGAAAACCGGTACGAACAGCAGCAGCACCTACTACCTGTCGAACAATCCCGTCATCCTATGGAGCGGGGCGGGAGCGGTTGCCCTGCGCGATGCCGCTGACAGCGGCATTGATTTCATGCGCTTTGGGATCAGCACGATTTCACCACCGGATGGCACCGCCTGGAGCGGCACCAACCCCACCATGCAGGCTGACAAAAACCTGGGGCGCGATGGCCTTTCGACTGACACCAACCAGGGCAGCGACTGGATCGCGCAGAATGCCAGTCTGGGGGCGGTCAACCCTGCCCAGCAGTGCTATTTTCTGACCATCAGCCACAGCGGAGAAGGCTCTGACCCCAGCGCTGTGCCGGATCACTCCAGCGGTTGCAATGCCGGTTACTACCATGCCAATGCCAGCATCAGCCTGAGCGGAGCATTGCCGCAAGATGGTTGGGCGATCGCCGGGTGGAGCGGCAGCCAGGATGACGCCAGCCGCCGTTCTTCCAACACCGTGCTGATGCCCAGCAGCGCCCACATCGTGAGTGTGGTCTACGCCGAAATGCCGCCCGCGCCAGTGTTGGTTTCTCCGCTCGACAAGGCACGCAGCGAAGTTGCCCGGCCGTTGTTCACCTGGCAGGTGGTGAGTGGTGCTGAAAAGTACACCTGGGAGATCAAGCGCATTGACGACAACACCACCGTGCAGCGCGCCACCTATGACGCCGCGGTGCGCTGTGACGCCTTCACCTGCGAGATCCCCGCGCCGGACGACCTGCCTTTGGGCGAATACAAGTGGCATGTGGTTGCCTATGTGGATGACATCGTCGGCTACTGGAGCGCTTATCACCAGCTGCACATCATCCCGCCCGCGCCGCGCTTACGCTCGCCGGGGGTGGATGCCGTCGTGTATGGCGGACGCCCGACCTTCAAATGGTACCCGGTGGCGGATGCGCAGCGTTACCAGGTGGAGGTGTTCAATCCGGATACCAGCCAGCTTGGGCGCTGGAATGTAGGCACCACCTGCGCCGATTTCTGCGAGTTCCGCCTGCCGTTTGACCTCGAGATGAACTACGGCGATTACACCTGGCAGGTGAATGTGATGAAGTGGGACATGGTCAGCGATTGGAGCGCGCCGCGCATCTTCAGTTACACGCGCCTGGCACGCAATACCCAGCTGGCGCCTGAATCCGGCAGCACCTTCGCCGCCCAGCCGGTGACATTTCGCTGGACGGCAGTTACCGGTGCGATCTTTTACCAGTTCCAGATCGAAAATATGGCAGGGGTCAAGCTGCACGCCCAATTGTACAGCGCGGCGGCGCATTGTGATGCAGGGGAGTGCGAGATCAGCATGAATGACCCCCGGTTGACGGGCGGCAGCGAATATCGCTGGCATGTGCGCGGCAAGAATGGACGCAACTTCGCCCAATGGACGCCGTGGTTGACGTTCACGCTGGAGTAATGATTCTTGATGTTCTTTACCATCGATACGGAGTTTATTCTAGTATCTTAGGACCAGTGTTATTCTGAAAGGGATAACACTGGTCAAGCAGGTGAATGGTGAATCCGATTTATTCTAGGTGCATGACACCGTTTACGAGATAGGATCCCATTCACCCTGACTGGCACAAAAAAC
>Ga0334888_1004760_pt1 | contig 12010 bp, 14 predicted proteins | sample GraSluR1_MG_FD_207227 | JGI IMG/M metagenome (GOLD analysis project Ga0334888, IMG submission 207227) | Sludge microbial communities from methane-producing bioreactor in Wageningen University, Netherlands - Granular Sludge_3_08-R1 | ecosystem: Engineered > Bioreactor > Anaerobic > Unclassified ...
GTCTGGAAGAAATTTACTAACTGATTCCATATGTTCAATATCTGCTGAGAAAAAATACTGTTTGGATTATATTCATAAGTAGATAAACCAATAGTCATTGACTTTACAACATCATCACTAAAGGGGATTTCAGCTACTAAAGGAAGGTTATTATCCTGGCAAAATTTCTTAATTTTATTGGTATTTTCTAAGCTTAAATCAGATTTATTCACCACTACCCATGCTTCTATCTGGAAATGTTTAGCTAATGCCCATATTCTTCCCAAATCATGAATTCCGCTTAAAGTGGGTTCGGTCACTAAAAGAGCTAAATCACAACCGGTGATGCTGGCAATGACTGGACATCCAATGCCGGGTGCACCATCGATTAATATAAATTCAACCCCTTTTTCTTTGGCATATTGTTCAGCTTTTTCACGAATTGCTGTAACCATCTTTCCGGAGTTTTCTCCACCGGGTAGCAATCTTCCATGATAAAGGTTGTTTTTCCACCGGGTTATCGATGCCGATAGATAGCCACTGGTATGAGGTTCCATGGTAATGGCTTCAACCAAACAAAGGTAGGCACAAAGCCCACATCCTTCACACTTAATAGGATCGACATATGGGTAATCTAAAGATAGAGATATGGCATCAAATTGACAGGGACCCAAACAAGCTAAACACTGCTGGCATCGATCGGGATGAACCAGAGCTTTTTTGCTTGAAACAAAAGATTGATGAAAAAATTGTTCGGGATCAGCAACTAATGCTAAGTTAGGAGCATCAACATCGGCATCGACGAGAACCGCTCTCTTTTTTGCCAATGATGCTAATGAGGCGGTTACTGATGTCTTACCGGTGCCACCCTTCCCACTCAATATCGCAATTTGTTTCATAATTAAAACTCCTCTGGGTACTCAAATTTGTTTCTATCCAATAAATATAGTGAGAAGTAAATTGTGAGTAGTAAATAGTACAAATAATCACTCTCATACCAACCTTCTCCCATTTTCTTTTTTCCTCTCCCCTGGCGGAAGAACCATTTCTCTCTTTTTTCCTCTCCCCTGGTGGGAGAGGATTAAGGTGAGGGGGGAAACTTGGATATCTTCTGAAAGCTTCATTTTAAAACACCAACCCTGGATCTGAATCCAGGGTTTTCATCCTCATCCTAACCTTCTCCCAACAAGGAAGAAGAATTGAAGCCTAATTCTTGGTTTCTATTCTTTTAAAAATCGCTAAAAGCTCTTGAGCATAATTGTTTTCTCCATCTATAAGGGTCATGCCTTGAGCGTATTTTTCTCCAATCGACTTTTCAAATGGTATTCTCCCTAAAATTTCAATACCTTTTTCCCGACAAAAAACTTCGGTTTTATTTCCGTCTAAACCATGTTTATTGATGATAACCCCAAATGGAATATGAAGTTCTTCGATAACGGCAACTGCCATTTTAAGGTCTGAGAAACCAAAAGGTGTTGGCTCAGTAACCAATAAACAATAGTCAGTATCTTCAACCGCTGCTACGAGTGCACAACCTGTTCCAGGTGGACAATCAATAATAATAACTTGATTCGACTCTTGGGGAAGATTCTTTTTTAAAACATTAATAATCACAGGAGATCTCGGCTCCCCAATATTCAGAATTCCTCGTCTAAAATCAATACCATCCGAAGTCTTCCCCTTTTCTATTGTACCTTTTATCGTTTGATCCTTTTCAATGGCTGCCTGTGGGCAAACCACCCGACATCCTTGACAGCTATGACAAAGCTCCGGGAAAAAAAGTATTTTCTTGTTCACTAAAGCCAACGCATTATAGGCACAAAATTCAACACATTTTCCACAACCATCACATCGATCTTCTATCACCAAAGGAGTAAACGAGGTTACGGTTTGGTTCTCAAAAAAGTCGGGTTTTAAAAAAAAATGAGCGTTTGGTGCTTCTACGTCTGCATCAAGAAATATTACCGACTTTGATCGCGAAATAGTTTGTGCCAAACTCGTCGCGATAAGTGTTTTGCCGGTTCCTCCTTTTCCGCTGGCTACCGCAATTTTCATGATGGTGTTATGCCTTCTCGAACCATATTTGTTCCACATTGCGGACACTTAACCTGAAAACAGGGGACGCCTGGTTGATGTGGAACTTTGGTTCCACACTGTGGACATACACAAACTCCACCCGGACCGGCTCCTGCTCCACCTCCTCGTCCCATCCCTTTTCCTCCACCACCTGAAGATCGATTCCCTAATCCACGCATCGTTTTATCCTCCTTTTCAACTATTTCAAACCAAAATGAGAAGAAACATTCGCTTGAGTTGTAGGAGTCAACTTCCCATTTTTAAAATCATTAAGTGCCGATTCTCCCGTCCCGCTATTATTAATATAGACTTTAATTCCTGCCTCATTCAATACTTTTGAGGCATTGGGACCCATATTTCCTGTTAGGATTGCTTTAACTCCTCGATCAACCATAAACTGAGCGGTTTGAATTCCAGCTCCACCTCCCGCCGAAATCTGCGGATTGGGAATGGCTTCTACCTCATTTGTTTCATCATCGACAATTAAAAAATACTGGCATCGGCCAAATCTGGGATCGAGGTCATCTTTAAGAGTCTTTCCTTGCGAAGTAATTACGATTTTCATAATATATCCTTCCTTCCTTCGTGGATTCATATGAGAAGGAGTTTATTCTCCCTCTCGCCATCTTCCTTTCGGTATTTTCTTCCTGGTGGAAAAACTCACCTTCTTGCTATCCTCTCTTCTGTTCGTAAAGAAAAAAGGTGAAGCGGAAAAGCCTATTTTCAATCCTTTGTGGCACCACACCTGTGGTATGAGAGTTTATCCTGAAAATACCGGAACCAATTTTATAACTAACTCTTTAAGAACAACCAACCAGAACCTCAACCAAGGCTTTCACCCTCATCCTCACCTTCTCCCATTAAGGGAGAAGAACTCTGAATCGTCATTGCGAGGACGTGGCAATCTCTTAGGTATAATATTTTTCATTTTTCTTCTCCCTATGTTTTAAGTGTGAAAATTTTTTACATCACCCCTTCGTGGGAGAGGGTTAGGGTGAGGGGGCAACCTATTTTCATCCTCATCTAACACTGTTAATTACCATAAAGGTTTTCTATGTCTCACTTCACTGTGTTAAACTGTGAATTAATCGTGGTGATGATCACAATCTCCATTCCCTGAGTCTTGTTCATGGGTACATGTACTTTCACCAGCAATGAGAGTCCCTTTCTGTAACTTTTTTATAACTTCATCAATTGGTCCTTCTGCTCCAAGATAGACATCAATTCCTACTTCTTGAAAAAGATTTTGTGCCCGAGGACCCATACCTCCAGCTACGATCGCATTAACTCCGCCTTTGCGAAGATATTGAGGTAGAAATCCTGGTTCATGACCGGGATTCTCAATAACTTCTTGAGCTATGACTTTTCCATCTTCTAAATCAATAATGGTATAGGTTGCGCAACGACCAAAATGCGGTGATACCTGGTTTCCATCGGTTGATATAGCAATCCTTATCATGAAAAAACCTCCCAATGTTAGGGTATGGAGGAGAGGGAAATTAATTTCCCTCTCCCTATCTTGTTCTACGAATTTTCTTTTGGTTGGCTTTTTTGAAGTTCTCCAATCCGCTTGTCGATTTCCTCCAGTTGTTGTTTGAGAAATTCAGCCTGTTCTTTTAATACTTCTGCTTCTTCCTGTGGATTTGTTGGCGGCGGAACATTTCCCCAAGCAGGCGCAAATGGCGGATTATAATATTGGGCTCTTGACCATCCGGGAAGTCCGGTTGCATAGTACCAGTTTCTCCAACCACGACCGCCTCCTCGGCCAAACCAACCACGTCCAAACCCAAATCTTCCAAACGCTGGATTCATGTATCCTGGTACATCATAACCAGCACAATATCCAGCTGCTCTCCCCGTCATGGGCCCCATGCCCATTGGTCCGGTTCCATCTCCTCTTGGCATATCAAAATACCTCCTTTATTTAATCAACAATAATAGCCTCTCGGTGAGTAATAATATCCCATTGGCCCTATTAAAGGATAGCCGTACTGGGCTCTTGCCCATCCGGGAATCCCGGTAGCGTAATACAAATGTCGCCACCCACGACCTCTCCCCCTACCAAACCGACCCAGAAAACGTCCACCGAAATACCTCGGTGAACCTCTTAACCAAAACTGGTTAAGATGAGGACCAAGAGAGGTTACACAATAACCTCTTCCCCATCCAGTCATCGGTCCTAAACCTAAAGGTCCGGTGCCATCAAGTCCGGGCATCTAATACACCTCCCTTTTATTGCTATTGAAAACCATTTTCATTTATAAAATAAAAAAAATCTATGATTTATTCAACTGACAGTTTTCACATAAGCCATAAAACTGAATAAGGTGTTTATGAATCTGGAAATGATATTTCTCAGCAAGCCCTTTTTCAGTTCGATCCAGCAATTCTTTTTCTTCATCAATAAAATCTGTATAATCTATAATTCGACCACATTCGGTACAAACCAAATGATGATGATGATGAAAACCATCCGGTCCTTCCGAAAGCTCGTATCGTGTTCGACCGTCACCAAAATCAAATTTATAGACAATCCCCATATTGACTAAAATTTCTAAGGTTCGATAGACCGTAGTGAGTCCAATATTATCATTGTTATACTTTTGTCGCAGGGTTAGATAAATGTCCTCAGCACTGGGATGTTTCGTTGTTTTACTGAGAATATCGATAATTGCTAGGCGAGGCGACGTTAACCGTAAGCCTGCTCCTTCAAATTTCCCTCGCCACCAGCATTTACGCATTTTCTATGAGCTCCTTTTATTAATCTTATTGAAAATGGTTTTCATTATTGGTTATATTATCAGACCTTTCTATCCTTTTGTCAAGAGATAATTATGGGGTTTAAGGTTCTTTTTATAAAAATTAAAATCTTGATATATGATAGCAGTAGATGAGGATGAAAATGATCTTTCTTGATGAGAGAGGGTGAGGATGATGGTGATATGTATTTGCCGGATAAACAAATAATACCTACATCATAATAAAAACTGATTATTATCGTATAATATGAAAACGAATTTATAAATCTCTCAAAATAATGAATATTTAGTTAAGGATGGATCAAAAATGGACATAAAAAACCTTAGAAAAAATCTACAACAAGGTAAAATCGTTGTAGGAAGTGAAGTTAACGAAGTTCGCTCCCCAGCCATTGCCGAAATATATGCAGCCGCTGGGTTGGATTTTATTGTCGTTGATATGGAACATACTTCATTTACAATTTCAGAAGCTTCTCAAATATATCGAATGGCAAGAAATTGTGGTATTGCTCCAATAGTTCGTATTCCAGCCATCGATTATGAAGTAATTTGCCGAAATCTTGACCAAGGCGCTCGAGGGATCGTCGTTCCTCGAATTACTTCTGCCGAAGAAGTCCTTCAAGTCATTGAAATGATGAAATATCCTCCTAAAGGGAAAAGAGGTCTTTACCCGGGAGGAACTGCCACTGGCTATTGTCCAACTTCTCCAGCTGACTTTATTCAAGATCAAAATGATACGACTTTGCTCATTGTTCAAATTGAAAACCAGCAAGCGGTTCAGAACCTCGACAGCATTCTTTCCATCCCTGAAATCGATGTGATTCTAATCGGCCCGGCCGATCTTTCTCTTTCAATAGGTCATCCCTGTGAATTCATCCATGAAGACGTCCTTTTATTAATGAGAAAGGTGATTCAAAGGTGTCGGGATTTTAAAATTCCTTCTGGTGTTGCTTATGCCAACCCTGGTTTAGCTAAAAGTTGGATATCGGAAGGAGTGCAATTTTTCTGGGTTAACAGCGACATTAACATGCTTTTAACTGGATCCAAGGCAGTAGTGACGGAAATGCGTAAAAACTGTAATCAATGATGAAGTAGTGAACCTTGAGTTAGATAAACACTGTATATTTGTCTCAAAGGATTAACTATTTTTGTTACACCCGTATCTTCACTTTCTCTTTTGAAGGGAGAAGAAATTCAAACTCTGTAAGTACTTACCCCCTCTAAAGGAGGAAGCAAGTACTTACTTCATTGTTTAATTAGCTATGCATCTTGGCAGTACATTTTTGTTAATGGCATTAAAAAGACCAAAGGTTCTTAAGAGTTCATCATTTTTGTAGTCCTGATTATCCTGTCCACATCGGGGAGGGCTTCAGATTCAAGAGAAGCTGCAAAAGGAACTGGGACATCTGCAGCAGCAATTCTCCGAACCGGAGCATCCAAATAATCAAAACATTCTTCCCCAATCGAAGCTGCGACTTCGGCTCCAAAACCCGAGCTCTTGCAGTCCTCTTCAATTGTAAGACACTTTCCTGTTTTCTGAACTGATTGAAAAATTGTCTCTTTATCAATTGGAGAAAGGGTCTGCAGGTCAATAACCTCGACATCAATCCCTTCCTGAGCAAGCTGATCGGCTGCATCAAGAGCAACATGAACCATTCTCGAGTAGGATATGAAAGTTATATCCCGGCCTTTTTTCATCAGGTTAGCTTTTCCTAAGGGCAAAAGATATTCCTCTTCGGGTACATCTCCTTTTTTCGTATAAAGTAATTTATGTTCAATAAAAACAACCGGATTCAGATTCCGAATTGAAGATTTGAGTAACCCTTTGGCATTATAAGGGGTTGAAGGCATTACAACCATTAAGCCGGGAATATAACAAAATAAATTCTCAAGGCTTTGTGAATGTTGTGCTGCGCTACCAGTTCCCCCTCCTCCCTGAGTTCGAAATACTGCTGGTACTTTTGCCTGCCCACCGGTCATATATCTGATTTTCGCAGCTTGATTGATAATTTGATCCATTGCAATCGTTGTAAAATCTATAAACATAAACTCTACAACGGGTTTCATGTCTAACAAAGCTGCTCCAACAGCAATTCCAGCTATTCCGGCTTCGGAAAGTGGACTATTTCTCACCCTTTCAGAACCAAATTCTTTTACTAAGTTTTTGGTTACTCCAAAAGCCCCACCGTGCAAACCAATATCTTCGCCCATAAGAAACACTTTTTCATCACGAATCATTTCTTCACGAAGCGCTTCATTCAATGCTTGCGAAAAGGTAATTTCTCTCATAGTTCTCCTTCTTTCACAAAAATATCGGTTAGTAATTCTTCTTTTGGCGGCTCCGGACTATCAAAAGCGAATTGAACCGCCTGATCAATTTCTTTTCGTATTTGGCTTCTCATTTGGTCAATGATATCCTGAGTTAAAATATTTCGGTCAAGTAAATCTCTTTCCATTCTTAACAGCGGATCTTTTTGCTTCCACTGTTCCACTTCTTTACTGGATCGGTAAACTTCAGGATCTCCAATATCATGACCTTCGTGTCGATAGGTTTTAGCCTCGATTAATATCGGTCCACCATTTTGCCGGATCTTTTTTACCGCTGTTTTTGTCGTCTCATAAACCTGGAAAAAGTCGTTACCATCGATGGTTATTCCTGAAAATCCATACCCTTCAGCTCTTTTTGCAATATCATCCAATCGACAAACATCACGGATACAGGTACTAATGCCATAAAGATTGTTTTCGCAAATAAATAAAACTGGAAGCTTCCAGATTGAAGCCATGTTCATCGCCTCATGAACCGAACCTTGATTGGTAGCAGCATCGCCAAAGAAACAGGCAACTACTTGGTTACTTTTTTGAAGATGAAGTGCATATCCGGCACCAACGGCTATAGGCATTCCAGCACCCACAATCCCATTTGCTCCTAATATCCCCAAGCTCATATCGGTAATATGCATTGATCCGCCCTTCCCTTTGCAATAACCGGTGCTTTTACCCAATAGCTCAGCCATCATTTTTTTAACATCGCCACCTTTAGCGATACAATGTCCGTGGCCACGATGGGTACTGGTTATATAATCATCTTTTTGAAGTGCCGAACATACTCCAACTGCAATAGCCTCTTCTCCTAAATACAAATGAACTGGTCCACGAATATAGTTTTTAAGAAATAAATCGAGGACTTTAGATTCAAATAGTCGTATTCGAAGCATATTTCGATAGGCATCGATATAAAGTTTTTCTTCCTTAGATAATGACACAATAAAGCCTCCCCTGGTAATTTTCTTTCCTAGAATACAATTTCAACCAAATTCCCTTTATATCCATCTCTCCCTTTGGATAAAGGGAGATAGTTCGGGAATCGATTCGTTACCATTAAATTCAAATCCCCCTTGCCCTCTTTTCTAAAGGAGAAGGTTGATTCTTTAGTATATTTTCATTGTCATCCGATGCTGCTAGGCAGCATGAAGGTCTATCCTGAAAATATAACTTCGTTTTACGTTACCGTCATCCTGAGCGGTGCTTTTTCGCGTGAGGATCTCATCTTTTCTTCATTATAAAAATACTAAATGAGATTGCCACGTCGCATAGGACGCTCCTCGCAATGACGGAGCAGAAAAAAACTCAAATCTCCCTACCCCTTTGCTAAGGGGGGAGATTGGTTCTTGAGTATATATTTTCATCCTCATTTGATGTTGCAAAGCAACATAAGGGTCTACCCAATAAAACAGTTCTAAGCGAATTGTCTAAATTTCCCTCTTATCCCAAATTTCTCCCATCAGGGGAGAAGGAACTCTGAATCATCATTGCGATAGGCAAAACGAGGTAGCAATTGCTTCATTAAACTATCCTTTAATGCCTGTCATCGATATTCCTTCTATAAATTTCCTTTGCAAAAATAAAAAGGCAATAATAGTCGGTAAAGATGCGATAATAGATGTTGCCATGATTAAACCATACTCTCTTGCCTCCGCTCCCTCGCTCACTCCCGACATAACACTCGATAACCCGACCGGCAAAGTTATCGAGCTATTACTTTGGGCAATAACCAAAGGCCAGAAAAAATTATTCCAAGAATTGGCTAAAGTTAAAATAACCAGCACGGTTATTGCCGGTATTGAGAGAGGAACAACAACCTTCCAGATCGTAGTCCATTGACTAGCTCCATCAATTTTGGCAGCTTCGTTCAGCTCTCTTGGGATACTTCTAAAAAACTGGGTAAGCAAAAATACCCCTATGGCTTCGGCTGCTTGAGGAAGGATAATCCCGGTTTTGGTATCGATGAGATTCATCCAACGGGTTAACTTATACATAGGAACGGCTGTTGAATAAATGGGAACCATTATGGTAATAAGAACCAGAGCAAAAAGGAAATTTTTCCCTTTAAATTCCATTTTGGCAAAGGCATAAGCAATGAGGATATCACAAAATAAAGTTAGAACAAGAGTAAAGACCGCCGTTACTGCGCTGTTATTCAACCAATTAAACAAAGGCAATAACTCAAAAGCACGTTTATAATTGTCAAGGGTTAATGTATTTGGAATCCAACGTACTTGGCTTTCAAATACCTCCCATTTGGGCTTTAGGGATGTTGAAACCATCCACAAAGTGGGAGCCAGAGCAATAAGAATTAAAACAATCATGACCAAATAGAGAATTACTTTCATCGGTATCGGTGTAGATCTTTTAAGCTTTTCCTGCAACTGTGCTCACCTCTTAATAAACATGATTAATATTAACTCAAAGTCTGTTTATTCACCCTAAATATCCCCATTGAAATAAGGAAAATAACTATAAATAAAACAACACTAATGGTTGAGGAATACCCTAATTTAAACAAACGAAAACCGTTAATGTAAAGATGTTGGACAAGAACCAGAGTGCTGTATCGTGGTCCTCCTCCGGTCATCGTATAAACCTGACCAAAAACTTGTAAAGAATAAATGATGGTAGTAAGAACCACAAAAAAAGTAGTTGACCGAAGACAGGGAATAATAACATGAATTAATCTTCGAAAGGAGCCTGCTCCATCGATTTCGGCAGCTTCCATTAATTCTCGGGGAACATCTTGAAGCCCTGCCAGAAATATCACTGTATTGTATCCAATCGTCCACCAGACCGAAGCCATTACAACTCCCAACATTGCTGTTGAAGATGAAGTGAGCCAGTAAATTGGTTCAATTTTTAATATCATTTGAAGATAATGGTTTAAAATTCCATAATTTCCTTCCAAAATCCATCTCCATAAAGCACCGACAACTGTAACCATTATGATATAAGGCATAAAAACTGCTGCCCGAGCTATAGCTCTCCCCCGGAGAGGTTTGTTTAAAAGCAAAGCAATAAAAAAACCTCCAATAACATTGATTGGCCCAACTAAGGCTAAATAGTAAAAGGTGTTTTTTAATGCAATCCAAAAAAGCTTATCTGTAACTAAGCGACTATAATTTTTAATCCCAACAAATTGCCCCGAACCAACTATATCAAGTTCGTATAAACTCACAAAAAAGTTCGAAACAATCGGGCCAAGTTTGAAGAGAAAAAATAAAGCAAAATAAGGAGCTAAATAAAGAAATGGAGATTCAACGATTTTCGACAGAACATTCTTCTTTTTAGATAAGGATTGATTATTCATTTTTCATTCCTATACATTTTGTTAAAATTTCTCCTCCTATATAGGAAGAATGAAAACTAAATTTTTGTTTGGTCACTCTTATCTTGACATTATTGGGGGGCTGAAGAATATCCATTTCAACCCCCATAATCCATTTTAACTTAAATCAAATAACTCGTATTTAAAAAATAGCATTTATTTCGCTCACTGCTAAATCCAGAGCTTCCTTGGGATCTGCTTCATCCAACATTACCGCTAATATAGCATTGAGAACCGGCGACATGGTATTGTCAGCTCCAAAGCTGGCAGTTTGGACGACTAAGGGTTCAAAGTGAATGTTGTTAGCTTGTTCAATAAATACTTTGTAGTACTTATAATCGGGGAGATTTTTATAAGCTTCGCTTTGAATAACCGACAAAGACGCCGGTATTTGGCCTGAATTTCCCCAATCAACGCTGTGAGTCACGATATAGCTTAGCAGCTTAATAGTCGCTTCGATTTTGGCTTGATCAGCACGTTTTGGAAGAGTTAAAGTATGTGATCCAGCCCAAACTGCTGGCTTTTCGAAAACTTGAGGGAACGGTGCAACAACTATATTTAGGTCTTTTTGCTCTTTGACTCCAGGAACCCACCATGGTCCTTCCATAAGATTGGCAACTTTCCCACTCAGAAAGTCCTTGTCGATATCGCTTTCATGTGGAGGAACCACTTGATATTTATAGCTCAAATCATGCATGAATTGGAGTGCCTTTACACCCTGATCGCTATTAAAAACAGCTTGGTTTTGTTCTTCATTCAAGAAAGCTCCGCCTTCTTGTTGGAATAACCAGCCATACCAATAGCGCATGGTATGAGAATGGTTGACGCCAATTGCTAAGCCGAAAACATCATCTTTGGTTGTTTTCTGCATCGAATCGATAAAAGATTCCATGGTATTCCAGGTTATATTGGGATCGATACCAGCAGCAGTATACATATCGGCATTTTTATAAACGGCCATAGGATGGTAATCGAGTGGAATCCCGTATTGTTCCCCATCGTAAAATTGACCTTCCCAAACATTCAATGGGAAATCTTCAGCTTTAATATTATTGGAAATAGCAATATCTTCAACATTCATTAACATTCCGCGAGTGGCAAATTGAGATATATCAGAGACATGCATAGCTAAAAGGTCTGGGGAAGCATTAGTTCCATAGGTCGTACTAAATTTTGTAAATACTTCCGTCCAAGGGGCAGTAAAAAATTCCACTTTAATATCTGGATTTTCTGCCATAAAATTATTAACAATTTTTTCCATACCAAATTTATCCGGTCCGGTCCATCCACCCCAAAACCGAATTGTTACTGGGTCGGCTGCCATAGCCACACTTCCTAATAGAAAAACTACCAAGATTCCAACTAAAAACATTTTCATTAAAGACTTCATGATCTTTTCCTCCCTTTATGTTTTTTTTAGAAGTAAAATTATGAAATGTACTTTAAATTAAAAACACCTCCTCTTTTTTGGTATTTACTGAAGAATGATAGAGCTTTTTAGAATATCCAACCAATTTTCAACAACTGTCACAATTGC
>Ga0334888_1004761_pt1 | contig 12008 bp, 9 predicted proteins | sample GraSluR1_MG_FD_207227 | JGI IMG/M metagenome (GOLD analysis project Ga0334888, IMG submission 207227) | Sludge microbial communities from methane-producing bioreactor in Wageningen University, Netherlands - Granular Sludge_3_08-R1 | ecosystem: Engineered > Bioreactor > Anaerobic > Unclassified ...
GTCAATCCATTATATGATTCTGGAGAAATAACGTCTCAGTTAGCAGCTCGAATTACCTTAGATTTCTTAGGAGCAATAATGGATCAATGATCCATTATTGCTCTATTCCACGGATGAAGCATTTCCTTTCCATAGGCATCCAGGCTACTTTGTGACTCCAGTTAAGGATTAAAACCAAGATTCGACAGGCCATGGCATGTCACTACATTAATTAAAGAATGGGCACAATACATTGTGCCCCTACAATTTTATACTCATTTGTAGGGGCTTGATTTATCCTGCCCGGGGGTTTTGAGGTTAGATCCTCATGCTAATTTGATGGCACCAGATGAGGATGAGATTACTCATTCAGAAATCAATCTCCCACTTTAGAAAAGAGAGTAAGGGGGGATTTGATAAAACTGAAAAAAATCGAATCCCTCTTAATCTCCCTTTATCCAAAGGGAGAGAATAAAAAAGAATGGGTAGATGAGATTGCCACGTCGCTGCGCTCTCCGCAATGACGAGTCAGAGTCCCTTCTCCCTTGATGGGAGAAGGTGAGGATGAGGTTGAGAATCCTCACTCAATCCGTCATTCAGGCTGTGTCACAATCCCATTCATACACCAAGAATAGCTTGAAAGTGGAAGACACAGTACATTTATCTTCAGTTTTTGGTTATCTATTTCCAATATTACTGTGAAATATTAACATAAGTGGGGGTAAATAATTTACAGAATAATTGTGACACAACCTGATTGCGAGGAGCGTCCTATGCGACGTGGCAATCTCATCTACCCAATCAGTCATTCTGAGGAGTCCAGTTTTTTGCCGGACGACGTGAGAATCTCATCCTTTGAAGAATTTTAAAAACAAAGAAACAAAAAAAGAATGAGATCCTCACGCGGGAAAGTACCGCTCAGGATGACCGTTTAAAGAATTCCTATGATGAAATTTTTAGGATAGATCTATATTCTTTTATTGCCTTCTTGTAACAGCTTATTCTTTTATAATCACTAATTCTTCAGTTGGATTTTTTAGGGTAGTGCCTTGGATGAACTCAAGAAAAACGTCGGCATCAATTAGGCCGGTATCCTGTTTATTAGGGATTTTTTCTAATACGCTATTACCATCTCCACCTTGGGCTAGGAAACTATTGGTGACTAATCGGTAGGTTTTATCAAGTTCCAAGGGCTGGTATTTCCCATCGGATTGCTTGATTTCAATTTGGGAAACCCTGGAGCCTTGAGGAAGTGATGGATTCAATTGGATACGAAAGCCAGCTATATAGGCATAAATATTGGCATTATACGCTTCTTTGGATATCGAATAATTAACCATATCCTCTAAAACCTGAGTAAGTTCTTGGCCAGAAAGGTCAGAGAGAACCAGTGTTGATTGAAAGGGAAGGCAATCGTAAACCATTTCAACGGTAATCTCTCCAGCTTCAAAATCGGTACGGACACCGCCGGGATTAAGGAGAGCTACTTGAGCCCCCATGGATGATGTTATATTCAGCATGCTCAAAGCAATGAGAGGACCGGGGCCTGAGTTATTGCTGTTGCGTATTAAATCATCGACAGATTCGGCGATTACAGTGTTTTTGAGTTCCAATAATCCAGAAGAAAATTGGGTATAGATAGCTTTCATTGAATCTGGAGGGATGAGAATTCCAGCTTGACCGCTCTGTATTATATACCGAAGAATTGACTGATATTTATCTGGAGCATTTTGAGCAGTTATTGGAGTATAGTCATCATTCTTGTTTATAATCCCATCTTGATTGGTATCTTGCCATTTTTGTTCAAAGTTATTCCCTATCAGGAGGAGAGGTTGGGCGTTGTAACTCATTATTGTTCCTTCATCATCAAAGCTCAGTTGGATTCTTCCTAAAACCTTTGCCCATTCCCAAGCTTGAACAATGAGAACTTTTCCTCCATCGGGAGAAGTCTCAATGACTGGATAAGGGTATTCGTTATTGTAACCAAAAGCTTTAAAATCACCCATTAAAGTATGTGAATGACCACCAACAATCAAATCAATTCCACTTACTGACCGGGCTAATTGGATATCAGCTTCAATGCCAATATGGGAAAGAACAATTATTTTATTGATTCCTTGCCTTTGAAGGTCCTTAACGGCTGCTTGAGCTCGAGCTTCTGGTGAGAAAAACTGAACGGATTTTCCCGGACTAGAACTGGTTATAACTTCCGGTGTAATTAAACCAATTATTCCAATTCTTTCACCGTGAATTTCAAAAACTTGATAAGGAACGAATTTACCTTTTAAATCAGCATCAGCCTTGGTATCGATATTAGAACATAAAACTGGGAAGGATAACCCATCACGAAATTCTGCTAAAAAAGATGAAGTACGATCAAATTCATGATTGCCCAGAGTCATTGCGGTTACAGGCATGTGATTCAGGAAGATTTGGTCGGTTTGACCATTAAATTTTATAAAATACATAGTTCCTTGCACTGCATCACCAGCATGCAAGAAAAGAATGTTATTATCAGCAGCCGATATACGATCGAGAGCGGTTTTTAAAAAGGTTAATCCGCCCAATTGGACCTGGGTTGGATTTCCATCAATTGGTAGAATTTCGGCTTCGGGATCGAGATGAGAATGGGTATCATTTACATGGATAAGAGTAAAGGTTATGGGCTCGGCAAAGGAAATAGCGTAAATGATCTGGAATAGAGCGATGGTTAAAAGAACAATAAAGAAAGAGGTTTTACTTTTCACCTCATTTTGCCTCCTTAGGTTAATAGATCAATAGAAATGAGCAATGAACAAAAAAGGAAAACCATGAATGGGAAAAATCCCCAATTTTCTTATTTTAAACTAGGATTGGTTTTTGAGTACATCCAACATGGCTAAAATGTTTTCACAGGGAATATCTTTTGGAAGAGAATGAGAAGGAGAAGCTATATATCCTCCATTTTTACCGATTTCATCTAAAATGTTTTGGACTCCTCTTTTTACTTCATCAACCGTCCCAAAGGGAAGGAGGCTTTGGATTCCAATTCCACCATAGAAGGATAATTTGCCTTGATAGTGTTTTTTTATTGCAAAGATATCCATCACTTCTGGTTGGAAGGGGTTGAACACATCAAGACCTATTTCAATGAGGTCAGGAAACAATTCATCAACCTTTCCGCAGCAATGGAGGAAAACCTTTCTCCCTCTGTTTTTAATGGAAGCATACATCTGCCCCATTCGAGGTTTAATAAATTTTCTCCACATGGCGGGTCCCATAATGAGCCCTCGTTGCCATCCCCAATCGTCACCAAAATAGACTCCATCAAATCCAATATCCAGTGCTTTTGATATGACTCTCAGATTATATTGAGTTATGTGGTCCATTAAATCTTCAATGAATTCGGGATTGGTAATCATATCAGTAAGAACATTCTCCATTCCCCGTAAAGACCAGGTCCGTTCGAATAGAGAATAAGACATTTTTAAAATGCAAAATTTATCTTTATTTTTTTCTAAAAAAGCTGGTAATGCTTGAAAACGTCTGGGATCGTCTGGGTCGGGGAATCGATACCCTTTTAGAATTGGTTGGGAGAAGACTGGAATCGGGTTTCCAATATCCGGATCAATGGTACGATTCCATACTACGCCCCATTCGTCACGGATAAACCCTGGTTTTACTTCTTGAAAGGCGTCGAGAGGCAGTGCCTTGGTAAAAGCCAAATGGTTGCCGATATTTTGTTCAAAATTTTGATCATTCAAGTATTGAATCATTTTATTACGGGCTGGAACAGTAAAATCTAAATGGTAAGGAACCTTATCAATGGTATTAAACTCAAGAGCATTCATTACCCTTTCGCGTTCATTCATGCCATTCCCTCCAAGGTGATGGTATTTATTTTATCAGTGTAAATGAAAGAAGTGAATTTTTCAAAGATTTGAGAGAATAAAATTAATATAAGGAATGGAAACATTTCACTAAAACAAGATAATAGAAGTTGACATCAGAAAATAATATATATATGATAAATACATATAGTAATGACCCTTAAGGTTTAGGCGGTGGTAAAATGCCGGTTCAGATGAATCCGTGGATGATTTCAAAAGTTGTTTTATGGATATTGATAGCCATAGTAAGTACCTATTTTTTGAGGAAAAATAAAGTTACTTCCAAAATACGTATTTATTTTCTTGTTGGAGGAGTGATAATTTTTGGGTTTATTTATGGAGTCGAGCCCAATCCGGTTAGTTCCTTAAGAAATTTATTTAAAAATATATTCTTACAACATCGACTGTTACCAGCAATATTATTGGTGTTTGTAATTCTTTTGCTGGTTTCTTGGTGGTCAAACAAATCGATTTGTGGTTGGGGATGCCAGTTTGGGTTGTTGCAGGACCTTCTTTATCGAGTTCCTTCTCGGAAAAGGAAACCACCCATCCGTCTTTCTCAGATTATAAGGTTTTTCTTTTTTGTGGGGTTGATTATTGGGTTAATTATGTGGAAAATCGACTGGCTCGCTTTTGTTGATCCTTTTGGAATTTTCCGCTGGTCTTTTTCTCGTCCGGTTATTTTAGGTATGAGTTTCGTGTCAGCGGTTTTAATCCTTTCGGTTTTTATTTATCGACCTTGGTGTCATTTCTTTTGTCCTTTTGGATTCATCAGTTGGATAGTTGAACAAAAATCCTTAAATAAACCGGTTATTAATCTTGAAACCTGTAAACAATGTCAACTTTGTGTGAAAGCCTGTCCGGGAAATGCTATGGAGGACATATTGCACAACAAAAAATGGCGGTCAGATTGTTTTGCTTGCGGAGCTTGTATTGAAGCCTGCCGTTTTCATGCAATTCAATGGGGGAAATAATATTTTCATTGGTTGTATTTAGATTTCAGGTGGTTGTTGACGAGTAAGTTTTTTATACTGATCGAGAAGAGAATCGATGAGGTTGCGGTTTTTTTCTAATCTTTCCATCCATAACTGGAGATATCTCTCACCGCTTTCGGTAATGTGATAAATACGTCGAGCCGGTCCAATTTTTTCCACCGACCAATTAGATATTAATAGTTGTTCTTTTTCTAAACGTCTTAGAAAGCGATACAAAGCTCCAACATCAGGCTCTTCCCATCCAGGTATAACATTTCGGATTTTCTCTAAAAGCTCATAGCCATAAGAGGGTTTTTCTGTAAGAAAAAGGAGTAGTATTGGTTCCAAAATTCGCTGCACTCCTGGACGACCTCTGGGAAAATTATGAATATTTTGGTTCATGATAGTTCTCCTACTGAATAATCCATTCGTTATATTGGTTCGATACCTAAGTAACTATTATATTCTGCTTTTCTCGAATAAGAAAAAAGTATTAATATTTTTATATAGATCCCATGTTGTAAAGTGAAATAGAACCTCGTAATACTTTGAAATATCAGATAACAATAAAAAATATTCTTTAAACCGTCATGGCGAGGAATGCAGCGATGTGGCAATCTCATCCACCTTTTCTGTCATTATGAGGAGCGTATTTTGCGACGTGAGAATCTCATTTTTTAAAGTTTTTATAAAGAAAAAAAGATAAAAAGATGAGATCCTCACGGCTTCGAAAAACGAAGCCTCAGGATGACGCCGGCGGCGTCAGATGAGATCCTAACGGCTTCAAAGTATGAAGCCTCAGGATGACCGATTAAAAAACCCTCCCCGCTGCAAAGCAACACTCCTCCAAGAAGGTGAATTATTCAATATATTCCCCTATTGAGGGGGGATTAAGGGGGGGGGTGTGCCTTTTTATTTTTGCTTGATCATTTATAATGTGTTCTTATATTTTCAGGATAATAGGCTACTATTCTTCATGAAAATGGCCTGGAGCCGAAGTACTGGCTGCTTTGAAAATTCGTTCTACATAGTGAATAAATTCTACATAGGATGCAATGTACTTCCTGCCTGTTGGAATGTCATCGGGAGGAAAATCACGGTGAATTTTGACTTGTTGAAAGTGTTTTTTTATACCTTGCACAACAATATCAGTTATTTGCTCTAAAAGAATCTGAATTTCACCAGTATGAATAGCTTGATCGGCAGCTTGAATGGCTGGAGATGATTTGGAACCAGCAGGCTTAAGACCAGTAAACGGGGCTCCTTCACCGGCACGGTGAAGACGAACCAACGTTTCAAAAAAAAGACGATCGGCTAATTCACGAACTTCAGGACTCAGTTCACGAATATTTAGCGTTTTTTGAAAAATATCTTGTATTTCTGTTTCATTTTCAGGTGGAATCCATATTAAAATTAGATTGATGTTTTTCGTTTCCAAAGCTTTTTGAGCTGCTTGTACTACCGGACCATCCATGGTATCGCAATGAGCTTCGCAGATTGAGGTTTTTAAGAAGTAAAATACTAAAGCAACAAGAATTGTAAATAAAATAACCATAGTATCAACCTCACATCTCTTGATATTTAATATTGATTCCCATTATACTCATGCCCATGATGGCAAACAACATTTATCCAATAAAAACTGAACATTCCAATGAGTTGCATAAAGGCATTTTGGCATCAATTCCTATTTTTATCGGATACATACCGGTTGCGATAACTTTTGGATTATTAGCAAAAGCCACCGGTTTAACCTTATTGGAATCATTTCTTTTTTCTGCGCTGGTATTTGCTGGTGCCAGTCAATTCATGGCTTTACAATTAATGTCTCTGGGGGTAGCTCACCTCCAGATCATAGCCATTACTTTTATTATGAATTTTCGGCATTTTTTAATGAGTTCCTATCTATCAACCCTTTTCCCAACCCATGAACATCATTGGCTCCCCTTTATTAGTTTTGGTATAACCGATGAATCATTTGCTTATTTTTCAACTCAAAAACAAAATCAGGGAAAACATTTTATTCTCGGCTTACAGTATTCTGCCTACGCGAGTTGGGTAGGGGGAACAGTCATTGGATATTTATTCGGAGCAATCATTCCACCCATCATACAAGCCAGTATGGGAATTACTCTTTATGCGCTCTTTATAGCTTTGCTTATTCCTGAAGTGAAAAAATTCTATCCAGCTGCCATAATTGCCGGTATTGGTGGATTGACTCATTCATTCCTCACCTGGTTAAAAGTTTTTTCCCCTGGTTGGAATATTATTATTGCCATATTCAGTGCGGCTATTTTAGGAGCCCTGCTAATGGGTAAAGATGAGGAGGAGGTTCAATGAACGTTATATTATTGATTGTAGGTATGATGGTAGTCACCTTTTTCCCTCGTTATCTTCCTTTTGTGACTATATCAAAATGGAACCTACCTGGCTTCGTTAAAAAATTTCTCAGATTTATCCCCTACGCAGCATTAGGAACTCTGATTCTTCCCGGAGCAGTTATGGCAATTCCTGGTTTTCCTTGGGCGGCCATCGTGGGAATTATTGCGGCAATTCTTTTTTCCTGGTTTAGAAGAGAAATTATTCTCACCGTGGTTATTTCAATTTTTGCGGCCTATCTGGTTTTATATTTATCGGGATATTAACTAAATAATCACCCCAAAGCTATCTTTCTTCGATTAACAGTATTTCATAGAGATGGGGCCAATTTTTCCCAGTAATAAATAAATGATTGTTGGTTTGATCAAAAGCTATTCCATTGAGTACATTTTTCGATAGATCGCTTTGTTTTTCTAACCCGGTTAAATTGATCCATCCAATGACTTCTCCATCATCTGGGTTAATGATGAGAATAAGGTTAGTATGCCAAACATTGGAGTAAATTTTTCCATTGATAAATTCTAATTCGTTCAGTTGGTTAATCATAAGCCCATTTAAATGGACTTGAATTTCCTTGGTTACCAAAAAGTTTTTTGGGTCTAAAAAATGAAGAGTGTCTGATCCATCACTGATTATTAAATTTTTGTTATCATGGGTAATTCCCCAGCCCTCGTAAGGAAAATCAAAAGAACCGATATACTCAAAGGTGTCAACTTCATATAAAAAGCCCAGGTGAGATTTCCAGGTGAGTTGGATAAGAAGGTTATTAAAAAGGGTGAGACCTTCAGCAAAATGAATCTCATCTATCTTGTTTTCCAATAAAACCTTTCCAGTCCTCAAGTCAATTTTTCTTAAGCTTGATTCCCCGTACAATCCGGTACTTTCGTATAAAAAGCCTTCATGAAATATTAAGCCTTGGGTAAATGCCCGGGAGTCATGGGGATACAAAGCGACAACTTGGTAGGTGTATTTTGTTAAGTTTTGATTTTTGGAAAGGTGATTGAAAAGCCATTCTTGGTTTTGAACCATACTTTGTGCTGAAATAGAGAAGAACAGCAGAAAAAATACCAAGAAAAGTATTGATATAGGTTCTAAAACAAAGAGAAGATGTTTCTTCATAATTCATAATATTATCATTATTTGTAAAAGAATTCAGGGTTCCTTCTCCCTTGATGGGAGAAGGTTGGGATGAGGGTGAAAAGCCCAAGATTCGACATACCATGGTATGTCGCTACATTAATCGGGCACGATAAAGGCTGAGGGGGTGATTGGGGAGAATGAAAAAGAAATAAAGGATAAAAGAAAAAATTAAAAGATGAGATCCTCACGGCTTCTGAATGCGAAGCCTCAGGATGACGCCGGCGGCATCAGATGAGATCTTCACGGCTTTTAATACTGAGGGCGAGAGGACGAGAGGGGGAGAAAAAGGAGAAAGAGAAAGGGCTCAGGATGACGGATTAAAGGCACCCTCCCCCCCGTGAAGCGGCACCCTTCCAAGGAGGGGAATTGTTGAATTCATTCCCCCATTGAGGGGGGATTAAGGGGGGTGTGCCTTTCTCGGTTTTTTTGTTCTTTTTACCCATTCTTATATTTTCAGTATAGATAATTTAGTCATAATGGCTATAAAAATAGGACAATATTCCTATAGAAAACAATTTGGAATTTTTATAGAGTTATTCTATATTGGAGGAATGAGTTATTGTTTAAAAAATTGCTTTTTTTATTACTTAAAGGAACAATAGTACTTATGATCCTTTTGTTGTCTGGTTGTATGTTTCCGGACCAAAGCAAATTGGAGAAAAATATTCCTTGTACAGGCTTGGTTATGATTCCATCGTCTTTAGATAACCATGATGGTTTAAAGGTTAAACCCTTTGCAGCTGCCGACGTTATCCTTTTTGGAAGTGAAGGCGACGTCATTTCGACTGAAACCAACCAAGAAGGGAAGTGGGTAGCTTATAATTTAAAGAGCCCTTATTACCTTCTGGAGGCCGAGAAAGATGGAGTTATTATAAAAAAAGTTTTTCCATTTCAATTATTAGGAGAAAACAATGCAAATGTTGGAGAAGCCAATGCCTATACCTCTTGTCAGGTTATGATCTATGAAATAGCCAATCAATATTATGAGAATGCATTGTACCTACGAGAAGTTCCGGATTTAGTGATTCCGGAGAATTTGGTTAAGGCGGTAGAAAAGGTTTATCGAGAGGATCGGAATCCTTTCGATGACCCATTCATCGTAAGTATGGTTGAAGATTTAGTCCTGCATCAATTTTAATATAATCCAGCAAGCCATAAGCTGCACCAAATGAGGATGAAAATCCTCTTTAAATCCGTCATTGCGAGGAGTCCAACCGTTTTTTGGTTGAACGACGTGGCAATCTCATTTATTGGAATTAGTGGGTCGTGAGTAGTAAAATGTGAGCCGAATAAAAAAATAAGAATTAATGAAATTAGTTAGTGAGAAACCCATGAAAAAAGTTTCCCCCTTTAGCAAAGAGGGCAAGGGGGATTTGAAAGAATTAGAAAAAAACGAATCCTTATCAAACTCCCTTTATCTAAAAAGAGAGGAATAAAAAAGATTGAACTCATGAGATTGCCACGTCACTTCGTTCCTCGCAATGACGAGTTAGAGTTCCTTCTCCCTTGATGGGAGAAGGTGAGGATGAGGGTGAAGGCCCAAGATTCGACATGCCATGGCATGTCGCTACGTTAATCGGGCACGATAAAGGCTGAGGGGGCGAATGAAAAAAAACGAAAGGATAAAAGAAAAAATTACAAGATGAGGTCCTCACGGCTTCATAGGGCGAAGCCTCAGGATGACGGATTAAAGGCACCCTCCCCGCCGTAAAACAGCACCGGTCGAACAAGGAGGGGAATTGTTAAATTCATTCCCCCATTGAGGAGGGATTAAGGTGGGTGTGCCTTTCTTATTTTTATGTTAATCACTTTTCATTTATTTATGTATTTTCAGGATTGAATACAAGTTAAATTATTTGTTTGAGTTAAAAGAATCTTGAAGTCGGATTTTTAATCGGGTATATCTCTTGAGTGGTTGGTTATTACGAACTGCAATTGCAATTGCTTTTTTACTGCCCACTAAAACCACCAATTTTTTGCCACGAGTTATTGCCGTATAGAGAAGATTCCTTTGTAACATCATGTAATGCTGGGTAAGTAATGGAATAACAATAGCTGGATATTCGCTCCCTTGAGACTTATGAATGGAAATTGCATAGGAGAGAACAATTTCATCAAGTTCGGAAAATTCGTAATTTACTTCTTTTCCATCGAAATTTATGGCCACTTCTTGAATTTCACGATCGATTTTAGTTATTTTACCAATATCCCCATTATATATATCTTTATCGTAATTATTTCTAATTTGCATGACCTTGTCCCCTATTCGAAAAATGTTTCCACCGCGGTTGATTTCGACTTTGGAGGAGGGATTAAGACTTTTTTGTAATTCGACATTGAGGTTGGCTGCCCCTATTAAACCACGGTGCATAGGCGAAAGAACTTGAATATTCTCTAAGGGATGGAATCCAAAAGTTTTTGGGATTCGGTGACAACAGAGATCCAGAATAGTTTGCAAAGCCTTTTCTGGTTCATCGCAAGGGAAGAAGTAGAAGTCCTGAGGTTTACCAGGTGAAAAGTCAAGGAGGGGGAATTGACCATGATTAATGCGGTGAGCATTCAAAATAATTAAACTATCTTGCGCTTGTCGAAAAATATTTGTTAGTCGCATGGTAGGGATCACTTCAGATTCAATCAAATCACGAAGTAAATTCCCAGCCCCTACTGAAGGAAGTTGGTCAACATCTCCAACTAAAATGAGAGTGGCATTTGGAGGGATAGCTTTGAGAAAATGATACATTAAAATCGTATCGATCATCGAGGTTTCATCAATAATAAGTACATCAGCATTCAAAGGATTTTCATGATTTTTCTTAAACTGGTTATCTTTAGGAGAATACTCCAATAGCCGATGAAGAGTTTTAGCTTCAAATCCAGTTGCTTCAGTCATTCGCTTGGCTGCTCGACCGGTAGGCGCAGCTAAAAGTATTTGATAACCCAATTTTTTATACAGGCAAATTATGGCTTTAATCAGAGTGGTTTTTCCAGTACCCGGTCCTCCAGTTATGACCAATACTTTTTCAGATAGTGCAGCGTGTAAAGCCTGCTGTTGACTTTCATCTAAGTTAATACCTAATTCTTTAGATACAATTTGGTGGGTTTTCCCCAACCCAAACAACGGAATAGTTTTGGGAAACTCAATGAGTGCTTTTAACCTGTCTACGATTCCGGTTTCAGCAATATGGAATGGAGTAAGATAGACTCCCTCTTCATGATCGGATATTTCTTCAATAAATACCGAATCTTGGCCAGATAAGTTTGAAAGGGCTTTTTTGGCTTCATTTTCCTCGACATCAAGGATTTCATGACATTTTGATAAGAGAGCCGAGGTTGGAACGTAAACATGACCATTTTCAGCAAATTTGTTAAGAGTGTAAAGTATACCAGCTTCAATTCGTGCCGGAGCGTCCTTAGGGTGACCTAATTTTTGTGCAATTCGATCAGCAGTGATAAAGCCGATTCCGAAAATATCAGTTGCTAATCGATAGGGATTCTCTTGAACGGTTTTAATCGAGTTCTGTCCATATTGTTTATATATTTTTACTGCATAAGAAGGACTTACTCCATGTTCTTGGAGAAAAATCATCACGTTTCGTATATCCTTTTGCTCATCCCAAGCTTTTTTGATCATTGCTATTCGCTTGGTTCCAATGCCTTCAACTTCTTG
>Ga0334888_1004762_pt1 | contig 12005 bp, 11 predicted proteins | sample GraSluR1_MG_FD_207227 | JGI IMG/M metagenome (GOLD analysis project Ga0334888, IMG submission 207227) | Sludge microbial communities from methane-producing bioreactor in Wageningen University, Netherlands - Granular Sludge_3_08-R1 | ecosystem: Engineered > Bioreactor > Anaerobic > Unclassified ...
AAATCCAGACTTGTCGCATGATATCACTATCGATGGAGTAGAGCTAACCATTCACATTTCTGCCGTGAATCTGGCAAGATTTGTTGAGGTCAAACTAACTGGGGTCGATACCGTATTCTCAGACAACTTCTTTGACATTCCCTCGAATGAGAGCAGGACAATCACCTGTCAACTGCCAATCCCGCTTAGTAAGCAGGAAATCGAAAAGAAATTGACTATCACCCATCTCTACGATAGCTACCAGGGATAGACTAAAGCCGCCAGGTCCCTTTTTTACACTTAACCAATTGTTAACGGTTCCAAGTGTTGATTGATGAGTATAATTATGAAAATTGCCTATCAAACACAAAAGGATGAACCATGTCAACTTTTCAGGAGATGCTGCGCGAAACTCCTCAACAACGGAAAGTAAAAGAACAGGTGAAGAAAACCATCAATGCCTGGACGATGTATGACTGGGCGAACTCTGTATTTGCCACCACGGTGATGGCAGCTGTTCTTCCCGTATACTATTCAAAGGTAGCCTCAGCCGGATTGAATCCTGCCGATGCAACCGCTAACTGGGCATTCACCACAACCATTGCCCTGGTCATTGTTGCAATTCTTTCACCAATTCTGGGTGCCATGGCAGATTTTAGCGGCGCAAAAAAGCGTTACTTCACATACTTCGTGATATTGGGTGTAACAGGCACAGCCTTATTGATCCTTGTCAGCACTGGTGATTGGGTTCTGGCTTCGCTTTGTTACATCCTTGGAAGCATAGGTTTTTCGGGGGCCAATGTGTTTTACGACTCCCTTCTCCCGCATATCACCACCCCGGAAAACATTGACAGGGTTTCTTCAAAAGGATACGCCCTGGGATACCTTGGTGGTGGCATCATGCTTGCCATTAACCTTGGCATGATCATGTTTGCTCCCGATCATCTGACAGAGTGGATGTCGCGAATATCGTTTTTAATGGTAGCAGTCTGGTGGTTGGTTTTCACCATTCCGCTCTGGCGCCATGTACCTGAACCAACCCGCCACATTCGCATTGGCGAGGAGAATTTTAACCCTGTCCAGGCCAGCTTCTCTCGGCTATACCACACGTTTAAAGACCTGAAAAAATTTAAAGAACTGATGAAATTCATTGTCGCCTTTTGGCTTTACAACAATGGCATCGGCACCATCATCTACATGGCCGTTATCTACGGCACAGAATTGGGTTTTTCGGAAATAACCACCATCGGCACCCTCCTGATGGTGCAATTCGTAGCCATTCCCTTTGCCTTTTTGTTTGGCTGGCTTGGTGATAAGATCGGTACAAAAAGATCTATCTTATTGTCAATCTTTGTCTACTCATTGATTGCCATTGGTGGTTACTTCTTGATGCAGGAATGGCACTTTTGGGTGCTTGGTTTTTTTGTTGCCACCGTGCAAGGCGGCAGCCAGGCGCTCAGCCGGTCGTTATTCGGCAGAATGCTCCCGAAAAGTAAATCAGCTGAGTTCTATGCCTTTTTCAGTGTATCAGAAAAAATTGCTGGTACGGTTGGTCCACTCCTCTTTGGTATAGTCAGCAAGATCATGGGCAACAGCCGTTTGAGCATTGTCTCATTGATCATCTTCTTCATAACAGGCGGTTTCTTACTGTCACGGGTCAAAGAACAAGACGCTATCAAAATCGCAGAAAAAGAAGAGGCCGAATTTATTGCTGCTGGCGCGTGATACAGCTGTTAGACCAAAACACCTCCCTTTTCCTGGGAGGTGTTTCCTTCAAGAGAAATATTTCAAAGCCTGAAGCAATTTGCTTTCTACATCTTGCGGAACATCCTTTGGGATTGATTGAATCGCCCTCTGTGCCTCTACAACGCTATAACCAAGCGATGTCAGCGCATCCAGAACCTCGCCATCGACATCAGAAAATTCCTGCAAGCCTGTACCCCCCGGGATTGTTGGAAGTTTGTCTTTGAGGTGAAGCAGAATTTTCTCAGCGGTTTTTCTTCCTACGCCGGGAACCCTGCTAAAAATCGCCGGCTCTTCTGCAGTAACTGCATTGCGGATGTTGTCAAGAGAAAGTGATGATAAGATTGCCAGAGCTACCTTGGGGCCTACCCCATTCACCTCCAACAACAGCAGAAAATACTGTCGCTGTTCTTCTGATTCGAAACCATATAACGCCAAGATATTCTCGCGAACCAAAAGGTATGTGAAGAGACCCACATTGTGATTCAATTCGCAGCCATCCAGGGTAGCAGCAGGCACAAAGACATGAAACCCAACACCACCAACATTGATTACCAACGCATCCTTCTCTTTGGACTGAACCAGGCCATTAAGGGTTGAAATCATATTATTTCCCTTCCATTCTTTGATGCAGAACCTCATATAAAATGATACCGGTAGCAATCGCCAGGTTCAAGGAATCACACACACCACACATAGGAATATACACCAAATCTTCACACAGGCTCACATGTGCTTCCGGCAAGCCTTCGCGCTCACTGCCCATCAACAAAAAGGTTGGGGCGTGATAGGAGAAATCGCGGTAATGATGCTTGCCTTCATGATCGGATGTGCCAACCAACGCAATTGGGTTTGTTTCCTTCCATTGAACAAACTCATGAAACGTTGCTGTTATGATTTTTCTCGTGAAAATCGCTCCCATACTGGCTCTTACCGCCGTTGGATCATACGCATCTACACAATCATCCAAAAGGATTATTCCCGTCCCGTTAACCCCATCCAAAGTCCGCAAGATCGTGCCGACATTGCCTGGATCACGAATGGTATCCAACACCACCCAAATGCCATCCTGCTCAATCGGTATATCCGCCAAAGATAGATAACTTCTGCCAGCCACAGCCGCAATGCCTTGGGGATTGTCCCTGGCGGCAATGCTCAGAAAGGCAGCCTCAGACAATTCGACAACTTCGATATGCTGCGCAACGGCTTGCTCAATCTTTTTTTTGGCAAAGTCACTATTTAATAGTGCCGGACAAAATAAAATCTGCTGAACAGAAGTTGAATAGTCAATGGCGTCTGCTACGATGCGGATACCTTCGACAAAGAACAGATCGCTCTCTTCGCGAGCTTTTCGATTGTGAAGCTTGCGAACAGCCTTAAGTGCATTATTGGCAGGACTCTGTATGTGCTTCATTGTTCCGCTTCATCGACCAAACGTGTAAAATTCACACGCTGCAAGTGACAGATAGCGATTGCCAGTCCGTCGGCTGCATCGTCTGGTTTTGGCGTTTCTTTAAGCCCCAGCAGTGACTGTACCATCACCTGTATCTGATGTTTATCAGCATTTCCATAACCGGTAACTGCTTCTTTGATTTCCGGCGGAGAATACTCAACCACGTCCAGCCCGGCTTGTGCCAATGCTAACATGGCAACCCCGCGCGCCTGACCGACCGTGATTGCGGTAGTAATGTTGCGCGCAAAAAAAAGGCGTTCAACCGCGGCATAATCGGGCTGATAATGATGCAGCAATTCGGTAAGGCTGTCATATAACACCTGCAATCTCAATGAAAGTGGTTGCTTAACCGGTGTCAAAATTGCTCCATAATCTATGGGAACATAGCTATTAATTGAGGTCAATTGGACGATCCCATACCCGGTGGTCCCAAGGCCAGGATCAATGCCAATAGTGATCATGATTTCTCAGGCTTCCATCCTGGCGATTGCTTCATCGGTGATGTTGACATTGGTAAATACATTCTGCACATCATCCAGATCTTCTAATTGTTCAATAGTCTTCATCACCTTGACGATATCTTCAACCGATAAATCTAGCGGTTGGTTCGGGACCATGCGTAATTCCGCAGTCTCAATCTTTATGCCGCCTTGTTCAAGTGTGTCACTCAGAATCTTGAAACTTTTCGAGGGGCCAAATACTTCGATCTCACCATCTTCTTCAATAATATCTTCTGCCCCGCCATCTGCGGCCAATAAAAACACCTCGTCAAAATCATGTCCCTCAGCGGAGAAGGTGAACCAGGCTTTTGGTGTGAATTGCCAGGAGACCGATCCATTTTCACCCAGACTGCCGCCTGCCCTGGATAACATATGGCGCACTTCAGCAACGGTCCTGTTGCGATTTTCGGTTACGCATTGAATTATTAAAGCCCCACCACCATTGGCGTAGCCCTCATAAGTGACCTCTTCATAACTCGCCCCGTCCTTGTCTTCACCACTTCCTCGTTTAATGGCGCGATCAATGTTCTCCTTAGGCATGTTTTCGGCACGGGCTTTGTCTACCGCCAGCCGTAGTTTAAAATTGGTATTGATATCGCTGCCGCCTTCTCGGGCAGCCAGAACGATTTCACGGGTAAGCCGCGTGAATATCTTTCCGCGCTTCGCATCCTCTGCACCTTTTTTGCGTTTAATCGTGCTCCACTTGGAATGACCGGACATAGTCGATCTCCTTATACATTCAGATTAATTAATGAGAAAATTATACCACTCGTTGCCAGCATACCAGCAGAGATTAACCGTAGACTTTTGACCTTACGATTCCATGCCATTTGCTCACTGGAGAGAAATGGTTACATGCTTTCTATCACGACTATGGTATGATGGTGTCGCGATTAGGATTCGATTCTAATGACAGAAAAACAAAGCCCTACCCCTTACACCCCTACGGTTTTCGTAAAGATGTTGGCTGGCTTCACAGCAGCCCTTGTTGTGCTGTTCTTAATGCTAAACCTCTTTTACCCGATGCCCCAACTGTGGCAGGCATTGACCGCTGGTGATCCCACAAATACGCCGACCCCAACAGCCACAGAAGTGTTTCACACTGCAACGCCTCGGCCTACAGCAACCCCTACCTTGACACCAACCCCCACAATAACAAACACACCTTTTCCCGTTTCTCAATACCAGGTTGAAAATGTCATTGATATCCGTCCTGACAACCCGGTGCAGTCTGATTTCGTCTATATTATTGACGAACTTGACGCCGAAGTGAACCCTCCGCTTGATCACTTTCAGTGGACAAGTTCTGACCAAATTGGCCGTGATCTTGGGAGAACTTTTTCTGAGCTATATTATGCTACACGTGGGCCAGGTTCAATTCGCTGGTTCATGGACCAGCCTCTTGCACCCGCTTTGTATGAGATTTTCATCCTTGACACCCTCTATTCCTCTGGTGGAATATTGGAATTCTCTGTCGACCTCAATGGCACAGACCTGCAACCAGTCACTGGCAGCACCCGTCTTCGTTACAATACCACCCAGGACACCTTCCCTCAATTGCAGGATGAGTGGCGCAGCATAGGAATTTACGATCTGCAATCACCCGGCATACTCTCTGTTAGCACGTCATGGGAAGCACGAGAGGAGTTAAGTATCGTTGCAGTCGACCGCGTCCTGATCGTCAAACATGACGAACTCGCCCGCCTCATGTTGTCACAACTACCCATTCAAGGAGACATTTACCTTATGGATGATACCGCAGCAGAGGTTACTTCAGGTCAGTACTGGAATTTTTGGGAGAATAATGAATGCTGGGGGCAGGAATGTCAGGTGATCGATTCGCCGCCAGTAGATGCCACTGCAACATTCAGGTATCACCAGGGAATTCCCAATGGAGATTATGAAATCTATGCATGGATACCGAGACTCAATGGCACCATTCCTGTCAGTTATTCACTGTTTGCGTCAGGTTTGCTAATGGAAAATGATGCTGGGGTATCTGCCGTGGAATTCAACAATGGCCAGGGGCAGTACGTAAATGCACAGTGGCTCTTTCTTGGCACCTGGGCAATTCCTGAACGCTTTGGAGAAACAGTCAGGGTAGCGATAGAAATGAGTGTCCCCGCCAATGAAGACGGTGAGGCTGTGATCGATGCAATTGCATTGGTTCGCAAATAATTCATAAATGACGTAAAAAAGCATTGGGATTATTCAAGAAATCCCGCGTTAAATTTACATGTTCCAACTCATCGTAAGAGGGTTCAGTAATTTTGCCATCATCGAAACAGTATATTTTCGCGCCAGGAAACGCCATCAAAATAGGCGAGTGGGTGCAGATAATAAACTGTGATTCTTGATCAACCATCGCCTTCATCATCGCAATCAAAGATAACTGACGCAGAGGAGATAAAGGTACCTCTGGCTCATCCAATAAGTACAGCCCGCCAGGCACAAACCTGTTTTGAAATAAGGTAAGGAAGGATTCGCCATGGGAATAGCCATCAAGGCCACGCTCGCCATAACGCTGCTCGATATCAGACAAGCCGGACAACGAAGGCGTGCGCGCCTGCGCTATGGCGAACGCCGACCGACCCTGATAGTCCTTATCAATTCTTTTCAATTCATCTTCCATATCTTGCCGTTGGTGATGTAATCGGCTGATATATCCGAAAAAATCTTCGGCACGCAGAAAAAATCCTTTGCGGTTCTTCTTTGTCCAAACCAGAGAAAGGTCGTTGGCAAAAGCGCGCAAATGTCCTAAGGTTTTATCACCGTTTACATCAGAAGAACCGATCGTTATAGCATTATATGCCAGTGCGATTGCTTCCAAAATCGTAGATTTGCCGGAGCCATTTTCACCGACAAAGAATGTCACAGGGTGCATAAACAAGATTTTTCTGCAATCCTGTAACACAGGTAAATCATAGGGAAACCCTCGTTCCCGCTTATTGGCCGGAAAAATTACTTCACGGAGATGGATCATTCTCATCCTTATCTCGGTGCTTGCCAAACCAGATGGCAGCCTTCCCGAATCGATCTTCTATCTCAAAAAGTGCTTCCGCCAGGCTCTGATTCTTCTCAACTTCTTCATCCCACAAAGCCAGTTGTTCACTGCGCTTGACGATACCTGAGACTCCCAGGCCAATCAGACGAACAGGTTGGCTGCCATTCCATGCTGAATGCAATAAACTTTTTCCGATCTTAGCCAGCACCGAATACTCATCTGTGACAGTAATAGTTGTTTGTTTGGTTATTGTGGTGAAATCAGACCAGCGAATTTTAATCTTAATCACGGTTGCCCGCAATCTTTCCTCGGCCAATCGCTTTGCCAACCCTTTTGCGATTGATTCGATCGTCGTTTCGAGTAACCAAGCATCTATCGTATCATGATCAAAGGTGGTCTCGTTGCTGATTGATTTGGCTTGTGCTTCCTCAGCAACCACCGGACGATCATCAATCCCCTGGGCAGCTTTGTGCAGCCAGGCAGCATTTGCTCCCAACCACTCAGAAAGTTGCGCCAATGGAATTTCTGCCAAATCACCTATGGTTTTTATGCCATGTCCCGCCAATTTTGCAGTGGTTTTCTCACCAACCCCCCACAGGTAAGGAAGAGGCAGAGGTGCCAGAAATTCCCTTTCTCTGCCCGGCGGCACCACCGTGACCGCATTGGGATAATGTAGACCCTTGTATCTTTTCTTCCCATAATCATTGGCGATCTTCGCAGTTAATTTATTGTTGGCAATCCCCAAACTACAGGGCAGTTTGGTGTTTTCATTGACAGCCGCCTGGATCAACCGTCCGGTTTCTTCCCTGGTTTTCTCCAGCAAGCTGACTTCTAAAAATGCTTCGTCAATGGAAACTTGTTCGATCTGGTTGGTGAATTTGCGCAAGATGGCGACCACATGTTGAGAAGCCTGCCGGTAATTCCCCCGATGATGATTGAGCACGATTAATGAAGGACACAAAAGTTTAGCTCGGGCCATCGACATAGCCGAATGAACGCCATAGGCACGAGCGGCATAGGAACAAGAGGCGACAACCCCTCTGCCTTCTGGTGATCCGCCAACAGCAAAACACTTACCAGACAATGCAGGATTCTGTCTTTCCTCAACCGCACAAAAGAACGCGTCCAAGTCAATATGAATAATGGTTTGCATATACAAATTATATAGTCTTCTGGCATGATAACCATTGTATATTTCATTCAATATGCTTTGACTTGTAAATATCTGAGGTGCTTAGTACAATCATGATAACTGAAGAAAAGAGTTTGAACCTATTACCATTGAGTACACCTGATACTGGAGAGTTACCCGATCAGGAAAAAGAATATTTACACTAACTTACATTGCCTGATAAAAAAAGGAGAAATAAACCATGGAATTCCCAAAAGAACTGCGATATACCGAAACTGATGAGTGGGTTCGCGTAAAAGGCAACATTGCCACCGTAGGACTCTCTGACTTTGCCCAGGATCAGCTGTCTGATCTGGTGTATTTTGAATCCCTGGTAGAAATTGGCGATACCGTGGAAGCAGAAGGCAATCTAGCCACAGTCGAGTCGGTTAAATCTGCAGGCGATGTATTGAGTCCTGTTTCCGGAGAGATTATCGAAATCAATGGCGACCTGGAAGATGAACCTGAAATTATCAATACCGATCCCTATGGCAATGGTTGGATGTTCAAAATCGAAATGTCAGATCCAACCGAGGTAGAAGGACTCTTAACCGCCGAAGAATACCAGGATCAGTCCGAAGGATAAAAAATACCGCATGTTTATTCCCCACACCTACGAAGAAACTATATCCATGCTCAAAACGATAGGTTTTGAGCATATTGATGAATTGTTCTCCGATATTCCAGCACCATTGAGAAATACCAATCTCGATTTGCCGGAAGCATTGACAGAGATGGAAGTATCCAAATACCTGGAGGAGATCAGTCAAGCCAACGAAACCACACAGGACATGATGTGTTTTTTAGGCGCTGGTTATTATAATCATTACTCACCTGCCATCGTTGACAGTATGCTGCGTATCGGATCGTTTTATTCAGCCTATACCCCCTACCAGCCGGAAATTTCGCAGGGAACACTACAGGTTATCTATGAATACCAATCCTTGATCTGCGCCTTGACAGGCATGGAAGCCAGCAACGCTTCCCACTACGATGGAGCTACCGCTGCTGCCGAAGCAGTACTGACCGCCTTTTATCAGTTCAATAAAAAACGGCCAAAAGTAATCCTGTCGCACTTCATCAACCCTCAGTATGCTGCAGTGATCGATACCTATGCCTCAGATCTTCCGCAGGTGAACATCATTCATCACACCACAGAGGATGGCGAAATTCCCTCGTTGATCGATAACGAAACCGCTTTGATTGTATTGCAGTATCCTGACTTCTTGGGGAACATCAAAGATTACTCAGCCATTGTAAATACTGCCCACGAACACGGAGCATTGATCTGTGTGATAGTCAATCCAATCGCGCTTGGTTTGCTAACCCCTCCCGGTGAATGGGGTGCCGACATCGTGGTGGGCGAAGGCCAGCCCCTTGGAATTCCCTTGTGGTTTGGCGGACCGGGGCTGGGATTTTTTGCTACCAGCAAGAACATGATCCGGAAAATTGCCGGAAGAATCAGCGGCGAAACCACCGATGCCAACGGCAACAGAGGCTATGTACTCACACTCACCGCCAGAGAACAGCATATCCGCCGTGAGAAAGCCACCTCAAACATATGCACCAACCAGGCTTTGCTGGCTTTGGCAGCCACCGTTTACCTTAGCGCTTTGGGCAAACATGGATTACAACAGGTGGCAAACACCTGTTACCAGAACGCTCACTATGCCGCGCAAGAAATTCAGGCAATAGATGGTTACACGCTCATAAATACCGAAGCCTTCTATCACGAATTTGTCATTTCCTGCCCGGTGCCGGTCAATGAGATTAACGATCACCTGCTGGATCATGGTATTCTGGGCGGATTGGACCTCAGCGAAATGTATCCAGAGTACAATAACCCTGTTCTGTTTGCCTTAACAGAACTCAATGACCGCGAACAAATCGATACCCTCGTTGAAGTGTTAAGGGAGTTCAGCCATGCATGAACCAACCATTTATGAAATTTCTGTAGAAGGCCGCCAGGGTGTTCGTTATCCGCAACCAGATGTGCCGGAAATCCCCCTTCCCGAGATATTTATGCGCAAAGAGCTCCCGTTGCCTGAACTCTCAGAAATTGATGCCGTGCGCCACTTTAGCCAGTTAGCTCAAAAAAATTATTCGGTTGATACCGGTTTCTACCCATTGGGTTCTTGTACGATGAAGTACAACCCCAAGATCAATGAGCAGGTAGCACGATTTCCCGGTTTTCTATACACCCACCCCTTACAGCCCATAACCACCATTCAGGGTAATCTCTACCTCATGTACCACCTGCAGGAATACCTGAAGGAAATTACCGGGTTTGCAGCTGTTTCGTTGACCCCGGCAGCAGGCGCCCATGGTGAATTCGTCGGCGTAAAAATGATCAAACGCTATCTCGAGGAACATGGACAATCACACCGCAACAAATTGCTGATTCCCGATTCTGCCCACGGCACCAACCCCGCTTCGGCAACCATGAACGGCTTCGACACCCTGCCCGTGCCAAGTAACAGCAACGGCACCATCGATATGGATGTGTTAGCGGAGTTATGCCAGCGTGATGACATCGCAGGCATCATGATCACCAACCCCAACACACTTGGGCTTTTCGAGAAAGACATCCTCGATATAACCAGATTGGTTCATGCAGCAGGCGGTCTGGTGTATGGAGATGGCGCCAATATGAATGCCTTGCTTGGTGTCGCCAAACCCGCAGACTTCGGAATTGATGTAATGCATCTCAATCTGCACAAAACCTTCTCAACACCGCATGGCGGTGGCGGACCTGGCGCCGGCCCCGTCGTTACCACCGACCAATTGGCGCTATATTTACCTGGCCCAATTGTGACTATTTTGGAAGAGGAAACAGAAGACACCGCTCCCTTATACGGTTATCTCATCCCAGAAAAAACCATCGGGCGGGTCAAAGCGTTTCAAGGTCAATTCGGCGTACTGGTCAAAGCCTTCACCTATATCACCATGTTGGGCGCTGAAGGATTGCGCAGGGTCAGTGAATACGCGGTGCTGAATGCCAATTATCTGCTGGCCAACCTGCGTGACATCTATGTTGTACCCTACGATGGACTATGCAAGCATGAATTCGTGCTGGAAGGTGTCTGGAAAGATTTACCCGACATACATGCTCTGGATATCGCCAAACGTTTGATCGATTACGGTTTCCACCCGCCTACCAATTACTTCCCGCTCATCGTTCATGACGCCTTGATGATCGAACCGACCGAAACTGAATCCAAAGACACCCTGGATGCGTTCATTGCCGCTATGAAATCGATCGCCAAGGAAGCACGAGAAGAACCCGAATTGCTTCATGCTGCCCCGCAATCCACTTCCATTGGTAGGCTGGATGAAGTCAAAGCAGCCAAAATGCTTAATGTGTGCTGCTTGCCACAGTACGACCAATAATAAGATGCCCTTCAGGTAAATGCCGCCCGGGTGGGCGGCATTTTTATTTCATTTCCCTTGCTGGCCGATCAAGGCAGGCAGTGCAGCAAGTGCATCTTGTAGTTTGGAAGCATCTCGTCCGCCGGCCTGCGCCAGGTTAGGCCGCCCGCCTCCCCCACCACCGACCACTTTTGCCATTTCTTTGACCAGATTCCCCGCATGATAGCCTTTCTTGACAAGATCATCAGTCACAACCACGATGAAAAGAGGTTTTTCATCGATGACTGTCGCCAATGCTGCAATCCCGGAAACCACTTTATCCCTGAAACGATCTGCCAAAATCCTCAGATCATCCACAGACACATTGGCAATTTCGGTTGCCAGATATTGTGTTCCATCGACCGTTTGGATGTCCGACAATGATGATTCAAAATCTTGCATAGCAAGCTGCTGACGCAGTTGGGCCAATTCTTTTTCGGTTTGATGCAGATCATTGATAACACCCTCTACCCTGACAGGCACTTCGTTGGGGGCGCAATCCAGCACCATGGCGGCTTCTTTCAGCAAAGAGAACCGTTTTCTGGATAATTCATACGACTTTCTGCCGGTGACTGCTTCAATGCGGCGAATGCCCGCTGCAACACTGGATTCATTAAGCAGAATGAAGGTGCCAATCAATCCTGTTTCTTCCACGTGGGTGCCACCACACAATTCATACGAAATTGTGTCACTACCTTCAATGCGCACTGTACGGACGGTCTGGCCATATTTTTCGCCAAACAAGGC
>Ga0334888_1004765_pt1 | contig 11998 bp, 14 predicted proteins | sample GraSluR1_MG_FD_207227 | JGI IMG/M metagenome (GOLD analysis project Ga0334888, IMG submission 207227) | Sludge microbial communities from methane-producing bioreactor in Wageningen University, Netherlands - Granular Sludge_3_08-R1 | ecosystem: Engineered > Bioreactor > Anaerobic > Unclassified ...
CCAACTTCTGCTTGATTACGTTGAGATAATCTGTCTTTGAATCTTAAAAGATAATTATAAATTGAAGGATATCGTTTTTCAAATTCAATTTCTGCTTTTTTTGATGCGCCTGATAAATTAGAATCTTCATTTAGAGGAAAATGCCATGGTATATACAATAAATATAAATCATCAAAATTAATATTCCATCTTTGGATATTTCTTCCCATCAATAAGGGCTTAATTATTTTTTGATTTTTTGAATCTTCTCTAATTAACTGTTCTTTAGTTTCTTTATCTATGATAAATGCATCATTGTATCCTGTTTTTATTCCGTAAAAAATGTTCAATCCTTCAATATTTTCTATTTTTTGGCCTTTTTCATTAATTTTATCTTTAAGATCTAAAATTTGTGGATGATCAAAACTCCAGCTATTTTCACCGAATCTATATTGGGGAATTTCAAATTTCTCTTTTACACAGATTTTACTCTCAGAATTTGAAGTTTGCTTATTTAGTACGATTATCGCTGTATCAACTGTTGCATCTCCGAATACATTTTTTCCGGTATAGTCAAAATATTTTACAAATTCATATTTTAGTATTAGATTTCTTAGGTTTTTACCATAATTTGCTTTAGTAAACTTATTAGATGATATATAAGAAAATTTTCCCCCATTTTTTAATAATTTGAGGCCTTTTTCAAAGAAATAGACATAAAGATCAGCTATTCCAGTATATACTTCATAATTTTCCTTTAAATATGGTTTGATTTCTTTGATTTTCTCTTGTCTGACATAGGGTGGATTACCTATGACTACATCGAATCCGCCTTCTTTGAAAATTTCAGGGAATTCTTGTTCCCAGTTGAGCGGTTTATCCGTAAATGCAGGATCATCGATTAGACTGTTCCCATTTCTGATGTTTTTATCTAGATTTGGGAGTTTTAGGTTTTTACGACATACCTTTAAAAATAGTGAAAGTTTTGTTATATCAACAGATTCTTCATTTAAATCCACACCGTATATGTTGTTTAATAGAATTTCACGCCTTTTTTCTACATGATCAAATACATAAACTCCTAAATCGGTATGTTGTATTGATTCTGTTCGTCTCCTTTTGCCTTTACCTACTCTCATATCTGTTGTAGTGGTATATCCTTTCTTGATGTCAAATACACCTTCATGGATCTCTAAGAGTATGTCTGTTGCTTTGTTCAGGAATGCTCCAGATCCACAAGCTGGATCTACTATCTTAATGATTTTGAGCTTTTCATCAAGACCCTCAATATCATTACTCCAGGAATATTCCTCTAATAAATCAGGTACTTTATTTGCTTTCCCTGATTTGCTTAAGTATGGTATAATCGTGTTTCTACAGATGTAATCAGTGATATAATCAGGTGTGTAGAAGATTCCTTCTTTCTTTCGCCGTCCTTTGGTGTCTTCTTTAAGTTCCTCTATGTCTCCTATACTATTTTCAAATATGTGGCCCAAAATATTGACATCTAATTCCGATGAAAAATCAAAGGAAGATATTGTGAGCATGTTACGGTATATGGGGTTTACTCTATTTCTCACGTCCCCTAATAGGTGTTCTATGTCTTTTTCGTATAGCTCAAATTTCCAGTCTTGATATGTGTCCTGGAATACGGATTGATCGTCGACTATGTCCCTTATTTTAAGGGAATCAAGGTCCTCTTGGAATAGTCCGCCGTTGTACGCTGATATCTTTTTAAAATCGTTTCCTTCATTTATATCCAAGAATAGTTCGTTTAATCGTTGCCATATACTTCTATGTCGTAGATTACCCTTCTGGATGGGTGTGGCGATGGTATCTACGGATACCTGTGAAGGTAATAGTCCAGTGTCTTCAGCAAAGCAGATGAACATGTACCGGTTTAAAATTAACTGGGCATAATGTATGGCGTCTAACCGCTCACAACCGCTGTTTGTCTCGAGTTCCTTTATGAGCATCAATCGGGTTTCATTGTATAATTTATAGAATTCACTGGCGAGTTTACGGTCAACCAGTAAGGTTCCTTCATGGATTTTCTTGATATAACCTGATTGAATGTGTGATTTAAAAGAAAACGTGGTCATGAACCAGGGAAACTTTTCTTTATCTAATAGTTCCTCTGCATTGAATGAGATGTACTTTGTTTTCTCGTGATAATTATAGAGTCTGAATTCATCGTAATTGGAGACCATTATCCATTCAACATCTCCAGTGTTAATGGCATATCCGAAAGCCTGTTCAACCGGACTTTTATTATCAGAACGACTGCTCTGCTTTTTATCCAGGTCAATACCTTGACCTTTAAGTTCAATGATCATGAACTTCTTATCATCCGACTGCAGGACAAACTCACTCTTACCCGTCCCTGTATCCTCTTTTTCATCAAAAAGAACATTTTCACCAGGATATCCAAGTAATCCCTTAAGGATAATATCATAAAAACGGAGATAATTCTTTGTTTCAGACTTAAAAATGCCAGAATCAAGTTTAGAAAGATAATCTTTAATCAAATCGTGTTTATTGGGAGTTAACTTAAAATTCTTACCGTATTTCTTCAGCAACGTCTTATTAAAAAGATCATTTCTCATTAGAATCAAAATTAGTTATGTTAATAGACTATTAAAACTTTATTAAATAATCTATACCTGAACTTCCATAAATCCATTTTTTAAAAAGAAAAAAGATAAGAAAAAGATTAATCTATAGGTGTAGCATTTATAACTTGAATTGTTATATGATCCAATTCTTTAGTAGCATCAGGAAAATCTACTTGGCAACCCGTACTTTGAAAGTTATTATCCATAGTTGCTACAAATACTTTATCAGTTCCTATAACTTCATTATCAACAGTATAACCTGTGGCTATGAATGTAACATTCGCATATGACTTTTGAGCATGACTTGCTATCCATGCATTAACACTCCAACCACCATCAGATTCATATGGACTAGTTATTTGCTGCAAATATATATCTTCGGTGGGATCTGTCTCTTCACTCGAAATACATCCTGATATTCCAACTACGGCTAAAATTACAACTAAAACAAATATTGGTGTTATTTTTTTAAAGTTTTTCATTAATACACCTCAATTAAACCTCTACAGACTTCAATATAAACTTTACTAATTAAATTTTAAGATCTATTGCTCAACACATAGGTTCCTACAGCTATTGAAGTAAGTTAATATTGCGAAGTTGGGGTATCAATTTAAATTCTTTTTATTGAGCTATTCAGTCTTAGATACATAAAATATCAAACTACTTAAACAATTAATTAGAAGTCTTACTTATGGAATCTTTCGAAACGTATCCTGGAACAAGTATTGTCCATATTGTCATGAAAACAATGATCTATTTTCAGATTATAATTTTATTTCGTATTTTAAATCACCAAATGGAAAAATAAAATGTTCAGAGTGTGATGGGTATCTTGATTTATGGAACATATTATTAAGGGCATTAGAAGACTTTTTTACAAAAAGTGGTTTACATTATCCATTGTTAGGTTGTAAATCTAGAGGAAGAGCAATACAAATTAAAAAAAATATGAAAACTTTCGTAGATTTAAGTACAGAAATAGGAGAAGGTGAATTATTATCTTTTTCACTCGAGTTCTCACGAACAAAAAGAGGTTATATACCTACGGTTTCTGTAACTGATATTTATCCAAAAAATCTTCAAATTAAAGACAAAAAGATTTTTATATATGGATTACCTACAAATGGACCAGATGGTTCTCATTTTATAACATATGTGTATGCTCCTAAAGAAATCAAAGAAGATTTATCTAACATGCTTTTATTAGATGCATTTAAATTTTATACTGAAGAGAATCCTCGTTACATGATAATTTCAGCCCATTCAGCTATAGAAATTCTTTTAAATAAATTTATAAAAAAGTTTTTAAAAGAAAAAGGTGCTTCTGAGACAAAAAGTGAGAAGTTTCTGGATGCAACTGACAATTTTCACAAATTAGGCCTATTAATTCCAGTAATATGTGAAATAAAGAGATTTCCAATCATTAATAAGAATATAATGGAGAATTTAAAAAGTCTTAACACTTCCAGAAATAATTTAATGCATTACGGGAAAACAGATATGAATACTGAAAAAATTAAAAGGGAATTAATTTCAGCATTTTTAGCGTTTAAATATTTTAAACTGATTCATGAAATTTAATTTGCAATTAAGGTTGATCTATGTATTTTAAATATGAAGTTAAAATTGAACAACTTGATTTTCCATTAATAGGAGACTTTTATGAAGATAATGGGTTTATGAAAGAAGGAATAGATATAAAATCAGAATATAGTTTATTCTTTTCTTTTAATAAATACAATATAGCTGTATTATTACCGATTAAAAATCGAATTTTAAATAAAGGAATTGTTCTATGTGATATTAGTTGTCCAACTATGGAAAATATTCTTTACTGTGAATTAACCTATCAAAATCATTCTGAATTAATCCAAGATCTTACTTTTGAAATTAATAATGAACTTCGCAATCGGTTGATGAAAATAATTGATGTTTTACAATGGAGATTTGATTTAAAAGGTTCGCATGATTATTTACTTGATGAGAATTTTTACTTTTCAAAATGTAGTGAAATTTGGAAAAGAATCGTTTTAACAGAAGATGTCACAATTTATTCGTTAATTGAAATGGTTATTTATTATAAGGATATACAAGAATTTCAAGATTTGATTCAGGACATGGATCAGGGGCCCTCTAGAACATGAACTTTTTAGAGAAGCTTTTAGGAATCGTGACAAAGATCCGAGAAGTGCATTAGTTATGGCAATTGCAGCGGCTGAAGTTGGATTTAAAAGATTCGCATCTGAACTACATCCTCAAAACAAATGGCTACTTGAAGAGTTACAATCACCACCACTATATAAAATGCTTAAAAATTATTTGCCTAAATTACCAGTTAAATTAAATTTTGAAGGACGTTCATTTACACCAAAGAATATAAGAAAAAAAATTCATGAGGCAAACAAAAAGAGAAATACACTTGTTCATCGAGGATTATCAGATTTTGATGATGAAGAATTGATACAAATTTTACTTGCAGTACATGATTTGCTTTACTTAATGGACTACTATCGTGGATTTAAATGGGCAATTAGTCATTTAAATTTACCAACTTCTAAATCAATAAGTGATGAATTAAAAAAACCTAAATAAATTAATTAATTTGAATCTTTCTATTTTTATGTCAAAACAATCTTTAAATACCATGATCGTGATCGGGTTGTAGTTGAGTTATAAATTTATTTATTTTTCAATAAGGAAGGATTATTTTCTCATTGATTTTCTTCTTTTTCTCTTCCGATATAAGCTTGAATTCAGGGGATTTTTCATCATCTAGGAAAATCCATATGGAGTATGCAGTAATCTGAATCCTTCCAAGATTCCTCAACACATTTGTAATTTGTATACACGTCCTGATATTCAAATTTACAGATACCATGGCCATCCCCTTCAGTGGTTTTTAACTGAAAATCTATTAACAAAGATTAGGAAGAGGTAATTTCGATATATTCACCTGTTAACTTCCCAGAAGAGTTTATTATATTCAACTTTACATTATCTTCCCTTATTTCTGCTCTAAACATATAACACTTACAATGATGTAATTTATATTAAAATTTTTAATTAAGTATAATTCCTTTTGTAATATTCAACGAATTTGTTTAATTTTTTTTCATCAATACTTATTTCAAATTCAAAGTTATAAGGGTTAGTTTTGTCCTTTAAAACTCTTACGATTATTATTTCAGAACTTAAAACCTTTAATTTTTTGTCTAATTCCTGTTTTCTTTGGTTAATCTCGTTTTGTATTTCCTGTATTTTTGATTTAATCTTTTTATCATCATTACCATCTTTATCGACAGTAAATTTGGTATTGTTAATCATATTAGTTGAATCAGCGGCGAAGTTTTGTATTAAGGCTAGATCATTTTTAAAATTTTCCAAACTACCTTCAGGTTTAAACTCTTCATACAAGGAATATTTTGATTTAAGATTATTTATTTTCCTTTCAGTATAGTTAACAAGGAAAAGATCCACCTTGATTCCCATTTTTTTGGCTAAAAACAAATGCCACGACATTTGTTTATCAGAAACCCTATCTCTTTCACTTTTAACTTCTGAAAAAAATAATTCATTATTATTGTAGATGATCAGATCGGGTAAACCACTTCTATTTTCAGAGAAATTCGAGATTAATCTTTCTAAAATACTTAGAAAGTCCGTTTTATCCATTCTTGTGGGAATAAGTAATTCTTCGAGGGTAAAATGATCCCACCTTTCAATGGGGCGGCATGATTTCCCATAGTTTCTTTTGTAAGAATTTGAAATTTCTTGTTCTAGGTTGCTATTTTTGAGTTGATTCAACCGGTTGTTGATTAAATTTTTCCTTCTGAGATAAAATTCTGGTTTGAAAAAATCATGGGGCATATCATTAAATTGAGAAGCTAGTGGGAAGCCTTCGTTAAAAACTCCATTTATCCTGGTGAAAATGACATCCCAAAATAATAAAGCCATTAAAAATCCCCAATAAAAATTTTCTGACCATAAAGCGTTGTATCCGAGATTTTCATAGAATTTGATAGCAACTTCTTCGATGAAAAGATCTGAGCCTTCAAATAGATATTTTGCTTTCCCCCTACCTCCACTATCTATCTTTTCTACATTAAAAGTTACAAAATTTATTTGATCGTCCCTACTTTCTTTAGTCTGTTTTGGAGGTGTTTTTTCATCAGAAACAATATTATTTTCAATACCTATTTCTTTAATCAAACCATCAAAAGATTGTTCTTTTGATAATATGGATTTAGGTAAATTTAAATCATCAAAACATTTGTAATATCTGATTTTTAAAGCATCAGAGTTAGATTCTAATTGTGAATCTGTCTTTTTAATTAAATATTGTATAATATCTATGACTCCTGGTGCAAAACCAATAAATTTTTTAGAATATTGATCGTTATTGGATAGACCGCTTGTATCCAAGATGCAAACTTTGAAGTAACAGTTTAAAGCAGTTTTATAGTCATTTTTATCTTTATTTACCTTAGCTTTTGATAGAATTGAGTTTCTATATAATCCCCAATTCCCTTTTCTTCTCTCTGTTGATCCATATTTTCCCAATAAATCTATTGCTATAGTATATTTCAAATTAGCATCAGTATTGTTTTTTAATAGATCATGATATTCTTCTAATGAAAATAAACCGCTGAAATTTGTTGAATTGTAATGATAATAAGCTACATGATCATTTTCTTTAACTATTTTTTCCCCTTTATCAGTTAGAACATAATATGATCCAGGGAATTCGGATATAATTTCCTCTTCAGTAAGATTATTCTTTACACGATTTACCAATTCTTTTTTTCTGCCCGAAACTGGTTGACCATAGTTTCTTAATATTTTTTTAATATCAATCACTCGGGCCTTTTCTACATTATATAAAGGTTTAGACAAGGTCAAATGATTATTATTCATGGCATCTACTAATAATTCATCAGTATTTATGCCATAATTATAGTTGAAATAATTGGGGAACTCAGAACCAACCATATGCCCATTAGCCCTACTTAAAAAAATAACATATCCCGGTTTGATGTCATCATAATTTTCGCTTTCAGTATCAACGATTTTAGTTTCATCGTGTTGCTTTTCTTCAAATATATCAGAAATTTTTTTCCCACACTCTTGGCAAAAATTAGCATAATCTGGATTTTCAGTTCCACAATTTGGGCAATAAATTATCTTTTCTTGCTTACTTTCGCTATTCACTTCAAGACTATTTGAATAAACTAAATTCCCACCACAACCGCATTCACTAACAAAATCACCAGGAGATTCATCATTCTGGAGTTCATAGTATCCATTGCACCTATCACAAATTAAATAACCAATGTTCTCCTTTTTATGTAATTTACCTTCTCTCCGTGCCAGGAGTCTTTTATTTATTTCGTCGCTAGAAACCACTTTAAACCCCTTCATTCTAAAATTTGTAGTTTAAGAACCCCTATAATAAGTTTTAAGGCTAATTTAGCAAATCATCAATGGATTTTTCAAAATTATAAACATAGCAAATTTTAAAATTTTTAAGGGCTGTTTTTTCCATAAACCCTAAATTTTTAATTCTACGTTCCATTTCTTCAATCTGTTCATCTTTTTGGGATTCTTTTATTTCAACTGGATCAGGTAATAATATTAATAAATATCTGGGAAACTTTTCATTGTCTAAAATATATTCTAACGTTTCATCTAAACCACCTTTAAGCTTAACTGTGATTGATTCAGCTATCGTATGAATCAATACATTTCCAGCAAGGGTTATAGGGGTAGTTGTATCCTTTGCCATCATTTCAACTGATAAATATGGGTGATCATCCTTTAAAATAAGAGCTGAAGACTGTTTGATCCAAGTAGTCTTCCTTTCCTTTGAATCACCTTGAAACAGTTCTATGTTATGAACATTTCCATATTTAAGTGCATAAATTTTCTCAAAATGCTTTTTCAGATAAAAATAAATCTCTTTGGTTAATATGGATTGTTTTTTCTTTTTATTTGATTTATTTTCAGATACTCCTATTGTTCCACAATCTGGACAATAAATTACACTATCTTCGAATTCTTTACCACAATCCGGACAATTTTTCATTTAAATCACCCCTTTTAAGTATTTTCAAAGCATTTTCGGATTAAAATATTTTAGCCCATAGCAAATATTATTTCTCCTGTGATTGCGTTGACTTTAGCTCCACCTATACTTTGACCATATAAATCGCTTTTTGGATCGTTTTGCCAAGCTGTTACGAGCCAGTAAGGCGGATTTCCATTCACAAATTTAGCTGTGAATCGGGTTCTGTTATCGGGATAATAAGCTGCTGCTGATTTAGCTATTTCGATGGCTTGGGAACCTGAAATATAGTCTGGTTCACTGTTGGTTATTATTGGTGGCGGTGTTGTTTACAGAAGTGTTAGTTTGATTTGTTGAATTAGTTGTGTTGTTATGCTGGGATAGATTTCCCTGTAAAAAAAATGCCCCCATTATTCCCACTGCTACAGCTAAAATAATGATTACTACAATTAATATCTTAGTTAGTTTATCCACGTTAATTCCTCAAATTGGAGTTTGTTATTATGCACAATAAATCTTTTTATTAATTAAATCAAAATTATTTCAACCCACCGCTCCCTCATCGCCCGTTCAAACTCCCTCTCAGCAAATCTTACAACTTCCATCAGGTTCTGGTACTTCAGTGCTGGTGTTATAACCGGGACCCGCATATCGCATCGCCTCATATCACTGGTGTAACTGCTTTTCTGTTTTTTGTATTTCTCCTCAAGGGTTGATATGTACTGGTAAGAAAAATCAGACCTCTTCCCCGAGTCAAACAGGTTCTCAAGTTCTTCTGTAATATTACCTAGCACGCCTAGTGCCAAGTTAAGATCAACTATGTTAATTTGTTCAGTTTCCTCCCGGGTGTTGATCTGGTAGAGGCCGTCTATGTATTCTTTTATGTCGCTGTGCCATTTGTGGAAGTCTTTGCTGGGGAAGGCCAGGATGTCGCATCCCTTTAGGAATAGTTGTGGGTTGTAGAGTAGTATCTTCCTTCTGTCCATGATGCCGTAGCTGTAACGCATAGCTGACCCATACCTGTAATAATTTACAAATTTTTCTATAATTTCACTGAAACCGTATTCTTCGAAGCCGTAGCCTTTTTTTCATGGTTTCCAGTACTTTCATACAGGTACGCGTCGAGGTACGTTTGCAGGGGTTCTTTTTTGAATATCGAGTCCATGTTCGCGTCCAGGATATGCACCTTCTCCATGATCTTGGGCCAGTACCCTATTAGCTTCCAGTCTTCGCTCCGGTCGAGGTGCAGATCTGCCTTGTTGATGTAGTTTATCTGCTCCTGTATGGAGGTGTAGATCTGGTTGAATTCCTGCCGGGTGAATACTATGACTTCCTCATGTTCCTGGAATATTCCCGGGTTGTAGAGTTCTGCAAATCTTCCCCTGGGCTCTCCCTCACTCACTCTCATACGATCTTCCCACCTTTTGCTGCCGGGTTAAGTATTATAGAAGTAAGGTATCATGCTATTTTGGGGAGAGAGCGTGTGAGAAGTAATAATTTCTTTTAAAAAGTTATATTACTGAGTTAGAACAGAATCTAAGCTATATGGGGACTAAGAAATTCGTGCTTTTAGACATCGATTACATCACCCGGAAGGGTAGACCAGTGGTAAGGTTATTCGGCAAACTCCCCAGTGGAAGATCCATAATTGCCCATGATAGAAATTTCAAACCCTACATCTACGTCCTACCCTACCATCTCTCTGAATGCATGGATGAACTGGACAGCCTGGGACTCCCCAGTCAAAAGACACTCCGTAAAAAAGACGGCAACCTGGAGAAGGAGTTTATCAAAATCACCCTAGACCACCCATGCGACGTACCCCATCTGCGGGAGAAAATAAGAAATCTAAAAGAGGTAGAGGATATCAGGGAGTACGATGTCCCCTTCGAGGTAAGATACCTGATTGATAAAGGCCTGTACCCATGGCTGAGGTAGTGATACAGGGGAAAGTAGTAAAGCGATCTTCACACAACCAGGCGTGCATGTTCGAAATAGAAGGGGCATCTGAAATAGATGGAAACCCGCACCATGTTAAGTCCAGTTTACCAGATTTAAGATTTTAAGTTTTAAAATCGATGTCTGCACCCCCCGGGGCGTGCCCCGGGTAAGCGGAGACCCCATCAGCATCATCAGCTTCCACAGCAATCAGGGCTTCTCTAAAGTGTATTCCACCAAGGGATCGGCACTGGATTTCGTTGAAACCGTCCCCACTGAGAGGGAACTGTTGGAAAAATTTAGAGATACCATTCAAGGTGAAAACCCGGACATAATATTGGGTTACAACTCGGACAAGTTCGACTTCCCCTACCTTAAGGAACGCGCAGAGAAATTAGATGTGAAACTTAAGCTGGGGGTGGATGGGTCCCTGGTTAAATTCAGGACGGGTAAGATTAAAACCGCATCCATCAAGGGCAGGGTGCACATCGACCTCTACAAGGTAGTACGCCGACATCTCCAGCTGAACAGCCACACCATGGGGCACGTTTACCTGGAGCTTTTCAGGGAAGAAAAGATCGACATCCCCGGGGAAGACGTTTACACCTGCTGGAACAGTGGAGGTGAACAGTTGGAACGGCTCTTCAGGTACTCCTTTGAAGATGTAAAGGCAATAACCAGAATCGGAGAAAGGATGCTGCCCATGGGCATTGAACTCGCCAGGATCGTGGGGCAGCCCCTCTTTGAAATCACCAGGAGAGGGACGGGGACCCAGGTGAAGTGGTTCTTAATGCGGAAGTCCCATGAACTCGGCCATATACTCCCCAACGAGTTTGGGAAATTTGAAAGGAACGTGGTGGTGGGTATGTGGAGGAGCCGGTGAAGGGTTTGCACGAGGATATCGTTTACTTCGACTTCCGGAGCCTGTACCCCAGCATAATAGTGGCGAAGAACATCTCCCCAGACACCCTCACCGAGGATGGTGACGGGGAAACATGCCACATCGCCCCTGAGTTCGGGTATAAATTTAAAAAAGAGCCGGTAGGTTTTATACCATCTGTCACAGCCCAGATATTAAACGAGCGGATACGGGTTAAGGCGCTCGTGAAGGAAACTGAAGATCCCGGGAAAAGACAGATCTTAAACTTCAGACAGGAGGCACTGAAGACACTCATCTCCACAGTCTATGGACTCTTCAACCACCCACATACAGGTGGTACTGTATAGAAGCCTCAGAGGCTATAACTGCATGGGGGAGGGAATTCCTCCAAAAAACAATGGATGATGCAGAGAAACAGGGTTTCAAAGTATTATACGCGGATACTGATGGGTTTTACGCCACATATAATGATTAGATTTCTTAATTATCTTAATAAATTTTAGTAAATATTAAATAACAATG
>Ga0334888_1004770_pt1 | contig 11992 bp, 11 predicted proteins | sample GraSluR1_MG_FD_207227 | JGI IMG/M metagenome (GOLD analysis project Ga0334888, IMG submission 207227) | Sludge microbial communities from methane-producing bioreactor in Wageningen University, Netherlands - Granular Sludge_3_08-R1 | ecosystem: Engineered > Bioreactor > Anaerobic > Unclassified ...
GAGACACCGGTAGATGAGCCACAGCCCCAAGCGGAAGAATCCTTGCCCGTGGTGATGGCGGCAGAAGCCACGCCTGAACTGGAGGTCATCTCGACCCCGCTTGAACCAGCGAGTGAACAGGACGACCAGGCAAATGAGCCAACCGCTGCCCCCACAGCCACCAGCCAGCCTGAAGCAACCATCACCCCCCTGCCAACCATCACGGAAACACTTGCAAATGACGGGGTGGTGCTGACCGGCGTGGTGCGCTGTGCGCGCGGCTGTGCCTATCCGGGCAAATGCCGCAAATACCAGGACACCATTACCGTCAATGGCAAATGTGATTTGGGCGAACCGATCTGGTAAATGGTTGGTTGGGGCGGGTTCGTTGGCCGCCCTCAGTAAGACAACTCCTCAGAAGCGCTGTGACCAATCACGCCACAGATCGCTGCCCAGCCATTCACAGCGGTTGAGGTACTCAATGCGCCACCAGCCTTCTTCAGCGTCCTCCCCCAGGTCGCGCCCGTAATAAAAACCACTCATCGCGGTATTTTCCAGATCAATCCACACCTTCTCCTGCCGGGTGTCGCCCAGAATGGCGTTGATCAGGTGATTGTGGAACCCGCCATGGCTGACCAGGGCGATATGCTCTTCACTTTCGCCGAACTGTTCCAGCAGTGTGTGCAACACATAATTGGCACGGTAACTGCGATGATATACTGGTTCCACCATGCCCAGATGATACCAACCACCTTCATTGATCGAATCATCCAACGAAAACTGCGGAAACTGCACCTGCATCTCACTGCGGCACAGACCGCCGCCGATGATGCGCTCACCGGTCTCAAAATTGGTACTGAACACCCCGCCACCTTCGTAGATCCACGGCCACACCAGTTGCGGTATGCCTTCATAAAGGTGTGAGAAGGTTGCCGCGGTTTGCAGGGTACGCATGAAGGGGCTGATGTAGATGCGGTTGAAAGCAAAGGTATCACGGTGGGCAGCCAGGTGGTCGCGCAAGGCCTGCGCCTGCTGCCTGCCGAAATCGCTGATGGGGGCGTCGCTGCTGCCGCCTTCGTAACTGGCATTCTTAAACCACAGATAATTATTGACGGATTCCGCGTGGCGGATGAAAGTGATTCGCATGGGGTGCCGCTCCTGTCTGAAAAAAATTCCAGCGCTAACTATAACACACTCCACCGAGTACTTGTTTTGCGGATGTTAAGCCCGGGTTAAAACAAAAAGCGGCGGACACCCGCCGCTTCCTTGTCAACAAAGCTAATCTTCTTCGTAAGCGTCATCCCCTGTGTCGTCATCACTATCGGTGAAATCCAGCGGGAACTGCCCGCCCAGCACCTGCTGGCGCACGTTCTCCTCGATCTCATCCAGAATGTCAGGGTTCTGCTGCAGAAATTCTTTGGTGTTCTCGCGTCCCTGTCCCAGGCGGATCTCGCCATACGAATAGAAAGCGCCGCGCTTGGAGATGACATCATACTGCGTGCCCAGGTCAAGCAGGTCACCGATGCGTGAGATGCCTTCGTTGTACATGATGTCAAATTCCGTGGTGCGGAAGGGTGGGGCCACCTTGTTCTTGACCACTTTGACGCGCACCCGGTTGCCGACCACTTCTGCACCCATCTTGATGGACTGGATGCGGCGGATGTCGATGCGCACCGAGGCATAGAATTTGAGGGCATTGCCGCCCGAAGTGGTTTCGGGGTTGCCGAACATGACCCCGATCTTTGAACGCAGCTGGTTAGTGAAGATCACCGCGGTCTGGGTCTGGCTGATGGCGCCTGACAGTTTGCGCAGCGCCTGCGACATCAAGCGCGCCTGCATACCCATGGAGGCGTCGCCCATGTCGCCTTCGATCTCTGCGCGCGGCACCAGCGCCGCCACCGAGTCGATCACCACTACCTCGACCGCGCCGGAACGCACCAGCGTTTCAGCGATTTCCAACGCCTGTTCGCCGGTGTCAGGCTGCGAGATGAGCAGTTCATCCACGTTCACGCCCAGCCGTGCGGCGTACAGGGGGTCAAGGGCATGTTCCATATCGATGAAGGCAGCCGTGCCGCCCATTTTCTGGGCTTGCGCCACCACATGCAGACACAGGGTGGTCTTGCCCGAGGCTTCCGGGCCATAGATCTCGGTGACACGCCCGCGCGGGATACCGCCCACGCCCAGCGCCAGGTCTACGGACAGGCAGCCAGTAGGGATGGCTTCCACATTCATATGGTGTGCATCGCCCAGTTTCATGATGGCGCCATCACCGTAGCGTTTGGTGATATCGCCCAATGCTTTTTCCAGCACCGCTTTGCGGGCTTCTTTGTTGTTACTGTCTTCCGGATCCAGGGTGGCATAGGATGAGGTGGATTTCTTTCGCGCCATTTTGTTTTCTCCTTGCAATCAAACGAAGGGATGTTGTGTATGATAGGGTTTTATTATAGCATATTTGTTCTAAATTACAAGAATAACCGGATGGATTCACCCCACCAATTGAAATTTCTTATGCTTTTCCAGTACAATAGTGACAGTAACTGCTGATATTTCAAGGAATCTGACCATGTTGCTTTCCACCTTGCCTTTCTCACATCCGGAACCTTTATGGCCGCTGGGCGAAACCATCATTTCTTTTGCCGCCCAAGGGGTTGAGATTGTCGGTGTGCTGGTGATCGTTGTGGGCATAATGACCTCTTTGGTTCGCTTCATTCGCGGCACAAAATCGATCGCTTTTGGCAAGAACACCAAGGATTATGCGCAATTGCGCAGAGAATTGGGGCAATCAATCCTGATCGGCCTTGAACTGTTGGTGGCAGGGGACATCATCTTCACTGCGGCCGTGCAGCCCTCGCTGGAGAACCTGCTTACATTGGGCGTGTTAATTCTGTTGCGCTTTGTTCTCAGTGTTGCGCTGGAACTGGAAACCACCGGGCGCTGGCCATGGCAGTGCTCTGACCTGATGAGTGACGATAATTAAACATAACAGGACCTGCTGGAAGCGATCCCGTTTTGCTTATTTTTATTACTTGTTGTTTGCTTTTCCAATAACCGCGAGTGTTTAGAACTGGCGGTAGATATCCTTCGCCCAGGCGGCGATGGCCTCCCAGTCGCGCGGATCACCCTCACCAATGGTCTGGGCAGCCACGTTCTGTACCATGGTTTTCATGAAACCGCGCGCATTGTCTACCAGAAACGCCCCGGCAAACGGCTTGATATCCAGCAGTTTGATTTGGGGGAACTTGTCCATGAATTTGGTGATGTATACCTTGGCTTTACCGGCAGCATCCGGTTCATTTTTGTCATAGATGACGGCACAGCCGACATAGGCCGCCACCGGTTTTTCAGCAAGTTGTTTGCGAAAGCGCCGCACTGCGCGTTTCATACCGCCGTGCAGCATGCCGGCGCGCACCGAACTGCCAATGATCACGCCATCGTAACCCTCGACACCCTTCACCGCCCGACCGCCAAGCACATCCACCTGCGCGCCTTCCGCGCGCATGCTTTCGGCGATGGCTTCGGCGATCTCGTGGGTGGATCCCAGCCAGCTGCCATAGATGACCAGTACTTTTTTGTCTGTCATGTGTGTCATTCCTCTGTCGATTGTGTTTGCTATTCTTATGTACGTGTGCCAACCGTGCAGGTTGCAGCGCGTTTATTCGTCAGTGAACAACGGCAGATGCCCTAACGACACCACATGCGCCCACTCATCCGCGTCACCTTCGGTGAAGATGGCAGCGATGGCTGCCACACTGCCGCCGGCCTGCTCCACAATCGATTCCATGCCGATCAGGGTTGAGCCGGTGGAGATGACGTCATCAATCAGCACCGCTTTGGCGTCTTTGACCAGGGCGTGATCCTTCTCATCCAGCAGCAAGGTCTGTTTCTTGCCGGTAGTGATCGACACGGTTTCGGCTTCGATCACATTGCCCATGTAGGGTTTGTAGCCCTTGCGCAGCACGATGTAGGGCTTGCCGCTTTCGGCGGAGATAGCATGCGCCAGCGGGATGCTTTTGGCTTCGGCAGTGATAAACAGGTCGTAGTCAACCTCAGCCAGTTTTTCCACCAATCCTTTGGCGGCGGCAATGGTCAATTCGGTATCGCCGAGGATATTGAGAATGGCAATGCGCAAACCGGGCGCCACCTCGAACAGGCGCAGGTCGCGCTTGACCCCATTGACATCTACCGGAAACACGGCACGTTCGTTCATTTGATTCCTCCTGCAGGTCCATTGAACAAATCACCGGAGGCGCATTCGTCCTCCGGTAGTTAAGTATACCTTGAAAGCACCGGCAGGACGGAAATATTAATGAAATTTCCTTTTCTTTCACCAACTTCCGCGGTTCGATGTTACAATTTTCGGGTTACGCAGGAGGCTGTCCGCCATGTTCAAAGACCGTGAATATCTTCAGGGATTGCTGAAAATCGGCGTGCCGATCGCATTGCAGCAACTGCTGTTCGCTTGCTTCAATGTGCTCGACACACTGATGATGGGGCAATTGGGCGAACAATCGATTGCGGCGGTGGGCCTCGCCAACCAGATCGGCTTTCTGTTCAACATGATCCTGTTTGGCATGGTCAACGCGGCTTCGATCTTCTCCGCACAATATTGGGGCATCAAAGACACCGACGGCATTCACAAAGTGACCCGCCTGACGCTGACATTAGCCCTGGGCATTGGATCGCTCTTCTTCCTGGTGACTGCCTTCCTGCCCGAGGTGGCGCTGGGTTTCTATACCGAAGACCAACTGGTGATTGAACTGGGTGCGCAATATCTGCGCCTGATCTCATTCACTTACCTGACCTCCGCCATCTACATTACCTATACCACCATCATGCGCACCACGCGCCAGGTGAAACTGCCCACCATCATTGCCGTGGTAGGACTGGCGTTCAACATGCTGTTGAATTATCTCCTGATCTTCGGGCATCTGGGATTCACACCGATGGGTGTGCGCGGCGCGGGTTTGGGCTCGTTGATCGTGCGTATCCTTCAGTTGATCGTGCTGCTCGTCATCATCTACAAACACAAATATCCAGCCGCCGCTCCGCTGCGCAATTTTGACGCCCTATCCAAAGAATTCATCCTGCGCTACTTCAAGACCGCTGCGCCGGTGCTGATCAACGAAACCATGTGGGGCTTTGCCATCACCACCATCTATTCCATCTACGGCCATCTCTCCACCGAAGCCATTGCTTCCATTAACATCAGCGCTTCCATTGAACAGATCATCTTTGTGGCGGCCATAGGCATTGCCAACGCCTCCGCCACGCTGGTGGGCAACGAGATCGGCGCGGGCAATAACCACAAAGCGACCCTCTACGCGGGACGGTCGGTGTTGTTGAGCCTGTCGATCACTTTTGTGCTGGGGATTGGCATGTTCCTGCTGGCGCCGTGGCTGGTCACCTTCTACCAGGTGTCAGAAGCCACCCGCTATGCCGCCCAGCGCGTCATGCAGAGCATCTCGATGGTGATCTGGATTCGCGCCACGCTGGTGACCACCATGATCGGCATTCTGCGGCCGGGCGGCGATACACGTTTCACCCTGATGGTGGATGGCGTAATCGTGTGGGTGGTGGGGGTCAGCATGGCGCATCTGGGCGCCAATGTGCTGGGGTTGCCCGTGTATTGGGTGTATTTAATGGTAGCGAGTGAAGAGGCGATCAAGGCGGTGATTTGCCTGCTGCGCTTCCGTTCTGGCAAGTGGATCAATAACCTGGTCAGGACAGAGGCAGAAGCACCGCTGGTTGTGGTTTGATGGGGTCTATTCTGACCCCCGGTTTATTTTCGTAAACCAGGTGTCTTGTTTGATACGTTAACCCAGACACGGAGTTTACGAGCATAAACTCCGTATCGATCCTTGCGACCGAAGGGAGCGGAGGAATCGGAACGGCTGGCACATTTTTCGTGTTTGGCGGTTTCGATCCTTCGAATCGTGAAACCAGCTTTTTTGCCGGCAGGGTCGAGCCCTGCCCCAGCAGGTTCTTTGATTTTGTCTTTCCGGCCGACCGCAGGGAGCGGAGGAATCGAAATGATTGGCACACTTTTCATGTTTGGTAGTTTCGATCCTTCGCAAACAAGCTGCGCTTGTTCATGCTCAGGATGACACAACCCGCGGCGACATTCTTACCAGTTACTTGACAGTATTACGTAATAATGTTATTATACTGTCATGGAGGAAACCAAATGAACGAAAAACATAAAAAAATGACTATCGGGGAGCTGGCGGACGCCGCCGGGGTGACGGTGCGCACCATCCGCTACTACATTAACGAAGGCATACTGCCGACTCCCGAACTGCAGGGCCGCTATACCCTGTATGAACCCTGGTATCTCGACTATCTGGAGTTGATCCGCCGCTGGAAGGATGCCTACCTGCCGCTGAAGGAGATCCGCGCCCGCATCCGCGCCCTCAGCCACGAAGATGTGCGCAATATCCTCTCCATTGATATACTGCCGCAGGAAGCCGTGGTGGAAAGCATCAACCAGATCACCCAGGAATTGAGCACGGATTCGTCCGACCATCCCGCAAAAGAGGAAGATCAGCAGGATGCGCTGGCATACATCCAGGGACTGCGCAACACCTCGCCCCGGGCAGTCAACGAATCAGTCAGCGACTACATCAAGCGCGCGCGGCGCGAATCACGCCGGCCGGCTACGCCCACACCCCTGCCCAAAACACCCGCGCCACGCCCCAGCAGCCGCGGCACAGAATGGCGCCGTATCGAAGTCTTTCCCGGGTTTGAACTGCACCTGACCGAAGACCTGTCGCGCCGCTACTGGCGCGAACTGGAGGAACTGATCGACTGGGTCCTCCAGCATATCTCACCCAAACACTACTGATGAAAAGGAAGGAACAAACATGACGAAACAACAAATGGGCCTGCATCTCAAGGTCGAAAAGAACCTGATCGCGCGTGAAAGCGCAACCCGGCGCGTGATTGAAATCAAACTGCGCGCCCCCAAACTGATGACGGCACGCGATGAGCGTATGCCGCTTAACCTCGCGCTGGTCATCGACCGCAGCGGGTCGATGGGCGGGGACAAGATCGACTATGTGCGCCGCGCGGCAGGGCATGTGATCGGATTATTGAACGAAAAAGACCGCGCCGCGGTGTATATCTACGACAACGTGGTCGAATGTATCATGCACTCGGCGCCGATGACAGAGGACAACCGCCGCCATTGTGTGAGCGCGATCAACGAGGTCACGGCGCGCGGCATGACCAACCTGTCAGACGGCTGGCTGGCGGGTTGTGAGGCGGTGGCGCAGCACCTGAGCGCTGAAACCATCAACCGTGTGCTGCTGCTGTCCGATGGCCTTGCCAACCAGGGCATCACCTCAACCACGCAACTGGGACAGCATGCCGCCGAGATCAACCAGCGCGGCATCGCCACCAGCACCTTTGGCGTGGGCTTTGATTTCAACGAACACCTGCTGGAGCGTATCTCAAACCAGGGCGGCGGCAACTTCTATTACATCGAACAGCCCGGCCAGATCCAGGAGATTTTCTTGCAGGAACTGGAAGAACTGCTCAATGTCAGCGTGAAAGAAGTGACGGTCAGCCTGCCTTTGGTGAACGGGACCATCTCCTATGAAGTCCTCGGCGGATGGAAACACACCATTATTGACGATGCCCTGCAGATTCACATCGGCGCGCTGGCGGAGGGGCAGGAACGCAGCCTGTACCTGGTCGCCACCTTGCCTGCCACGCAGAACGACCAGGAAATTTCACTGCCCATCGTTTTGCACGCGCTGGATGAAAACGCACAGCCGTTTGAGCAGAAGCAGGAGATCACCTTGCGCTACGCCTCTTTGGCCGAGTGTGAAGCAGCGCCCTTTGACAAAGAACTGATGGAGCATTTCGGCCGTGTGTATCTGTCAGATACCACCCGCGAAGCGCTTATTTTGGAGCGCAAGGGTCATCACCGGGAGGCTTCGCAGTTGATGCAGGATGCCATTTTGATGAACCGGCCCTACATGTCGACCGAGGAACTGCGCCAGTTTGAACGGCGCAATGAGCAGATCAAAGACGGCCTGACGGAAATGAAGCGCAAACGCATGCACTACAACACCTTCCGCGACAGCCGCACGCGTGGCTATGACAAAGCCATGGACGAGGAAGAATAAACCGCTGATTTCGGCTGATTTGTGAGGATTTGCCGCCTATAAGGGGACGCAGAACGGCACGCACGTGCCGTTTTGTCGTTTTACCTGCCAATCAGGTGCGCCAGTGTGGGTATAATTAGCCCATCACAACCAAGCGAGGAACTGCCTGATGACCAGCTATTTTGATACCTGCCCCCCACGCCGCGGCACCGATTGTTTCAAATGGGATTTATTTGATAAAGAATGCCTGCCGATGTGGGTGGCGGACATGGATTTCCGTTCACCCGAACCGGTGATAGCCGCGCTGCAGGAACGCGTGGCCCACGGCGTGTTCGGCTATACCATTACCCCGCCCGACCTCAAAGGGGTGCTGGTGGAGCGCATGCAGCGATTGTATGGCTGGACGGTCACAGAAGACGATATCTTGATATTGCCGGGCGTGGTGCTGGGCTTCAACCTCGCCATCCAGGGACTCACCCAACCGGGTGAGGGCGTATTGATCCAGCCGCCGGTGTATGGGCCGTTCATGAGCGCTGCCGGGCATGCCGGCTGTGACACGCAGGAAGCGCCGCTCAGCATCGGGACGGATCAACAGCATTTCATTGATTTTGATGCCTTCCGCGCTGCCATCCAGCCAGATCATACGCGCGTTTTTCTGCTATGCAGCCCGCACAACCCGGGCGGCCGTGTCTGGCGGCGGGATGAACTGGCGCAGCTGGCGGAGATCTGCGAGGAGAATGATCTTTTCATTGTTTCCGATGAGATTCATTGCGACCTGCTGTTTGATGGCCATCAGCACATCCCCATCGCCTCGCTCTCACCGGAGATCGCGCGGCGCTCGGTGACCATCATGGCGCCCAGTAAAACCTTCAACATCGCCGGGCTGGGGGCGTCCTTTATGATCGTGCAGGATGAGGAGTTGCGCAAACGCATCCATGCCGCCCAGAAAGGCATCGTGGCGCATCTTGACCTGCTGGCCTACACCGCCATGCAGGCCTGCTACACACAGGGGCAGCCCTGGCTGGAGGAATTGCTGGCCTATCTGCAGACCAACCGCGACCTGTGTACGCAGTTCGTCAACAGCCAGCTGCCGGGTTGCCAGACCAACTTGAACGAAGCCACCTATCTGGCATGGATCGACTGCCGCGAGAGCGGCGCCTGGATCCCGCGCGAACAGGATCATGACGCCGGACCGCAGGATGACGCCCTGATGCGCTTCTTCCGCGACCAGGCGAAAGTGATCGTCAACCCCGGCAAGTTCTTTGGCAGCGGTGGTGACGGGTTTGTGCGCTTCAACTTCGGCTGTCCGCGCTCGCAGGTGACAGAAGCGCTGGAACGTATGCAAGCCGCGCTAAATAAACTTGTTTAACCTTTTCTGCTATACCTTTCTTAGGGTATAATAAAATCGAAAAAATATTCTAATATAATATCAAACCAAAGATGAATAAAATACAACTGTCAGATCATTTTGAACCAACATCAGATTTTGTGCTGTTTAATGGGGATGTCATTGAACTGTTGCCTCAAATTCCTGATGGGTTAATTAAGTTAATTGTTACATCGCCTCCTTATAATATTGGAAAATCATATGAAACGAACCTTGATCTAGAAACTTATATTAATCAACAAAAACAAATTATTGAGGAGTGTTATCGAGTGTTGCATCCTCAAGGAAGTATTTGTTGGCAGGTTGGAAACTATGTAAAAAACAGTGAAATTATTCCTCTAGATATCCTTCTGTATCCAATTTTTGCTGATTTAAATCTCCATCTTAGGAATAGAATCGTATGGCATTTTGGACATGGTTTGCATGCAAAAAAGCGATTCTCTGGACGGTATGAAACTGTATTATGGTTTACCAAAACTGACCAATACACTTTTAATTTAGATGCAGTACGAATACCTCAGAAATACCCTAATAAACGATACTTTAAAGGGCCTAACAAGGGGCAAAAATCAGGAAACCCTCTTGGTAAGAATCCTTCTGATATCTGGGAAATCCCAAATGTGAAGGCTAACCATGTAGAAAAAACTGATCATCCGTGCCAATTCCCCGTAGAATTAATCGAACGTTTGGTTTTATCAATGACAAATGATGGCGATTGGGTCTTTGACCCTTTTTTAGGTTCAGGAACTACTGCAATTGCATCATTGATGCATAACCGAAAAGCGATTGGTGCAGAGATCATGGAAGAGTATATTCAGATCACTAAAGATAGGATCATAGACGCGGAAAAAGGCACTTTAAGGATTCGTCCAATGGAGCGAGAAGTGTATGATCCAAATGGTAATGGGAAGAATATCCCCCCTAAAACAATTAAGTTAGAAAAAAGATATAGAACTGAAATACAGCAGCAACAATTGTTTGAAAAACCCGAAAATTACCAACAAGAGGAAGAACAATGAGAGTTGTTTATGAGTATTCGCATTTAGGCGGTTCGGAAATATTACAGGTGCGGTATCCTGAAATTAATCATGAAATATATGCTGTTATCAATCAAATTACTGCAAATAGAACAAAAATTAGTAAAGAGAAAACGATGAGAGGAAAACGGCTGTTTGCTCCGACCGACATGAATAAACAATTTAAGCAGCAGTTTAATCAACTTGGATTTAAGGAGATAAGGGATCATTACACAATCACGATTCCCAACAGCGAAAAGCAGATAAAGGGTTCATTTAAGCAAATTGATTTTGTGAAAAACCGTGTCTTGGTAGAGGTTCAATTTGGGAAATATGCATTTATGTTCTATGATATGGCAAAGTTCCAGTACTTCTTTAATGAAGAAAAAGCCGATGTAGGTGTTGAAATAGTTCCTTGCCACGATCTTCAGAAGGAAATGTCAAGTGGTGTTTCTTATGGAGAACAACTTGTTTATGATATTGAGCGTTTGAAAAGGCACTTTCCAGCTGTTCCCGTAAAAATCATCCTTATAGATGCCGATTTAGCAGTTTGATTTTGAAATAGTTGTTAGGGTTATGTTAAACGCCACCGATATCTACAAGGATTATGAAGGCAAACCGCTGCTGTGCGGGGTGTCTTTCGAGGTGGCTGGACACGAAATTGTGTCGCTGCTGGGGGCTTCGGGCAGCGGCAAAAGCACCCTGCTGCGCATCATCGCCGGGCTGGAACCCGCCGCCAGCGGGCAGGTTAGCTGGCAGGGACAGGATTTAGAACAGACACCGGTGCACAAACGCCGGTTCGGGCTGATGTTCCAGGATTATGCCCTCTTTCCGCACCGCAATGTGGCGCAAAATGTAGCGTTCGGGCTGCGCATGCAGAACCTGCCCAAAGAAGAGGTCGAACAACGCACACAGGAAGCGCTTGTCATGGTGCATATGCAGGATTTCGCCGACCGCCGCGTCAGTGACCTGTCTGGCGGAGAGCAGCAGCGCGTGGCATTGGCACGCTCGCTTGCCCCGCGCCCGCGCCTGCTCATGCTGGATGAACCGCTGGGCGCGCTGGATCATGAACTGCGCGAACGCTTGATCGTGGAGCTGCGCCAGATCCTGACGCAGGCCGGCATCCCCGCCATCTACGTGACCCATGACCATGAAGAAGCCTATGCCATCGCCGACCGCCTGCTCCTGCTGCATGACGGGGTCATCAAGCAGCAAGGCGCGCCGCAGGAGGTCTTTCAACAGCCGGCGGATGTGTGGGTGGTGAATTTCTTCGGTATGGGCAACCTGATTGCGGGTACCGTTATCAGCACCGATCCTTTGAAGGTGGAAACCGTGCTGGGTGTGTTTGAGGCGGCGGCACCCGCCCAGCCTGACTTCAACAAGGGTGACCAGGTACAGGTGTTGCTGCGGCCGGCGGCCGCCCAACTCGGTGATGGGGTGAATCAGCTCCACTTACGCGTTGTGGATGTCCGTTTTCGCGGTGACCATTTTGATGTGCGCGG
>Ga0334888_1004772_pt1 | contig 11991 bp, 9 predicted proteins | sample GraSluR1_MG_FD_207227 | JGI IMG/M metagenome (GOLD analysis project Ga0334888, IMG submission 207227) | Sludge microbial communities from methane-producing bioreactor in Wageningen University, Netherlands - Granular Sludge_3_08-R1 | ecosystem: Engineered > Bioreactor > Anaerobic > Unclassified ...
TTTCATTGACATCGCATATGGCGGTGATATAATTTAAGTGGTAAAAATGACTTTACCACTTAAGCCTGTTTTCTCTGTTATTATGGTTTCAATCGCATCATAGAACCAAATATTTTGAGGAAAATTGGAGGGGTATTCTGAAAACAATATAATCCATCAGATCAAGATTTCAATGATATTCTGCTAAATCGTTCCAGCGTTCCGAGGTCAAATTACAAATCAGCATGACTATTCCTTGAAGTTTTATTTCTTAAGTAGTACAGAATAGCACCTTTATGAAGTTTTATCTTTATTCTTATACCACTCATTTTTTCTTTTTAAAAAATTCATTCTTTAAGAAAGGAGGGAAAAACCAGAAAAAAATCAGCCAATAGAAACCTTGGTCACTTTTTATCTTTTTACCATTTAAGGAGGGCAATATGTTTAAAAAAATTTTTATCAGTTTGCTTATTATCCTCGTTTTGAGCGGTGGAGCTTTAGCAGCTGATATTCCGAAAATCACCATCGGTTGGACTCCACCCGATATTACTGGTGTTTTTAAAACTGCTACCGATTTCTTTGAAGCATCGGCTCGACAAGCAACCGAAAATGGCATACCAGTAGAAATCATTACCCGTTCTCCAGCTTCACACATCGAATTCGCCAGCCAAATAGCCATTATTGAAGACTTTATTCAAAGAAAGGTTGATGTCATTGCTATCTCCCCTATCGAAGTCGAAGTCGTTAAACCAGCTCTCATAAAAGCCATAGAAGCTGGAATACCAGTCGTTGTGGTTAACCTTCTCGAACCAATCGAAGGGGTTGATGTTGATTGTTACATCGGTTTTGATAATACCATTGCCGGAACAGTATCTGCTTATGCAGTCATTGATTATTTTGGTGGGCCGGGTATCTTAGGTGAAGGGGAAAAAATCGATATTTCCGAATCAACCTATTTAGACTTAGAATTTTGGCAAAATCTCTATACTCCCGAAGTCATAGCCGGCTTACAAGATCTAACTTTGAATGGTGCGATCGTTGAAGGAATTGCCGGGGGATTTTTCTCCGTAGCTCGTTTAAGAGGCTTCCATTCAGTTATCGACCAATTCCCCAAAATAAAAATTGTCACCACTCTTCCAGCCGACTGGAATCGTGAAAAAGGGATCAAAGTCACCGAAGATATACTCTCGGCCAATCCCCAGGGAACGCTCGATTTTATCTGGGCAGCATCAAATGAAATGGGTTTAGGAGCAATGCTCACCAGTGAAAGAATGAATCGTCCGGAAGTGAAAATATTTACCAATGACGGAACGCCTGAATCAGTGGAAAGAATACGTGAAGGCCGGCTCATTGCCGAAACCTGGCATGGATTCCCAGAATGGGGTTGGTACGGAACTAAATATGCTGTGATGTTGGCGCTTGGTTTAAAAGATATGGTTCCTCAATTCTTTGACATTCGACCCAGAATTGAATGGCAGGGGAATGCCGATAAATTTTATCCCAATCCCGAATTAGAACCTATCGATTGGAATGCCATCAAAGAAGCCTATCAAAAATAATTGTCTCTTATAAAGAGCTGCTCCCCTTCATTCTTGAGACAATCATGGCTCTTTTGAGTACTAATCCATAATACCACTCAATAAAAGCTATGATTGTCTTTTTGTTTCAGTAATTGGGTGAAAAAAAAAGGAAGAATTGAAAGGAGGATAAGAGAATGGATTTAGGCTTTCAGGGAAAAATTGTAGTTATTACCGGAGCTGCTGCTGAGTTGTTTGCCCAGGAAGGAGCCAAAGTCATGATTGCCGATCTGGACAGCAATCGAGGGAAAGAAATCGAGAAAAAGATCCAGGATCACTCAGGGTATGCTGAATTCCACTTAGTCAATATAACTCGGGAAGAAGAAGTTCAAAAGATGATTCATTCCATCATTGCATCCCATCATCGAATTGACATCTTAGTCAACAATGCCGGGTTATATGCTCACGGAGATGCTTTATCCTTCAATGAAGAAATTTGGGAGAAAATCGTCTCGGTCAATATTAAAGGGGTCCTATGGTGTATCAAGCAGGTGGGACTGCAAATGGTTAAGCAAAAACGGGGAGTAATCGTCAATGTTGCTTCCGAAGCAGGATTGGTTGGAATCGCCAATCAGATTGTTTACAACCTCACCAAAGCCGCGGTTATCTCAATCACTCAAAGCTGTGCTATTGATTTAATCCCTTACGGCATTCGGACCAACTGCATTTGTCCGGGAACAACTCTCACCTCGCTGGTAGAAGCATCCCTGGCACAAGCGAGCGATCCCTTCTCCACTCGTGAAAAATTAGAAAACAGCCGACCTATCCAACGGTTGGGAAAACCAGAAGAAATCGCTGCTGCTATTCTCACCCTCAGCTCCGAAGTAATTGGTTATGCTCATGGAACCATCATGAATGTTGATGGAGGGTACACCATATGGTGAACCCTGAACCTACCCCATCCCTGGTTATCAAAAATGTCAGCAAAAAATTCCCTGGTGTAGAAGCACTGAAAAATATCAATTTAGATATTTACTCTGGAGAGATTCATGCCATTTTGGGAGAAAATGGTGCCGGGAAAAGTACCCTCATGAAAATTCTGGTGGGCATTATTCCCCGGGATTCTGGTGAAATATTACTGGAAAATAAAAGCCTCCATTTAGAAAACCCTCGGCTTGCTCTTCAAGCTGGGATTGCCTTGGTCCATCAAGATTTATCCCTCCTTCCCTATCTCTCGGTTGCTGAAAATATCTTTTTAGGCCGATGGCCCAAAAAAGGTATTAGTATCGATTGGGAAAGTATGATCGAAACCACCAACCAACTTCTCAATCGATTTCAAGTGAAAGTTGACCCCCGAACTCTGGTCGGCACTCTTTCGGTCGCTGAACAACAGTTGATTGAAATCTTAAAAGCCATCAGCCATTCCCACGTTAAAATTCTCCTCCTCGACGAGCCGACTTCAGCACTGAGCGGAGAGGAAATCAACCGGCTTTTTCAAATTTTATTGGAAATTAAAAGTGAGGGAAAATCGATAATTTTTATTTCTCATAAAATTGATGAAGCAGTGAAAATCTCTGACCGAATTACGGTTTTAAAAGATGGTGAAAAGGTAATCACCGATACCAAGCTAAATCTCGATGAAAAAACCATTATCTACCATATGACCGGTAAATATATAGATTTAGATAACTTCCGCCATACTCCACCCGTAAAAGAAAAAAACATTGCTTTATCTCTCGAAGAGGTAGGAACTAAATTTTATAAGAAAAAAATCAGTTTAAATATTTATCAGGGTGAAATTCTAGTCGTTTTTGGTTTAATGGGTTCGGGGAAAACCACCTTAGCGAGGGGACTTTTTGGTTTTGAAACCTTAGAAGGAACCATCCGTTTATTCGGAAATCCGGTTATTATCAATCATCCCAAAATCGCCATCCACCTTGGAATCGGCTATATCCCTGAAGACCGCCGTTTTGGCCTGATTTACGAATTACCCGTTTATGCCAACATCACTTTGGCGATACTCAAAAAAATGATTCGAAACGGTGTTCTTCAGATCAAAAAAGAACATGAGGTTGCCAAGCATTACGTTCACGCTCTACAAATTAAACCTCCGAATATTTTCCGTGAAATTCTCTATTTAAGCGGTGGTAACCAACAAAAAGTTCTTCTTGCCCGTTGGTTGGCACGAGAACCCAAAATCCTGATCATGGACGAACCAACTCGTGGGATCGATGTGGGAGCCAAATTTGAAATCCGTAATTTTGTCAAAGAGATGGTCCGGGAAGGTTTAACCGTCATTTATATCACATCGGATCCTTTGGAAGCCATTGAAATGGGGGATCGGATAGTTGTGCTTCGAAACGGACAAATAGTGACCACCTTTAATAATCCTCTGGGATTAGATAAATCAGAAATTTTAGCAGCCGCCAGTGGAGTTCATTATGGGAGGGAAAAATGATGGATAAGAATCATTTGACCAAGAATGAACAAAAAGAGAGAGTTTTATTACCATCTTACCAACCTGGGAATCTGGTACGTCTGGTTCTCCTAAAGGGTGGTTCTTTAATCGGCTTGATTGGCTTAAGTGCTTTTTTTGCCTTATCATCTCAACATTTTCTTACTATCAGTAATGTGCTTAATATTTTCCGTCAGGTTTCCGTCGTTTTAATAGCCGCCTGTGCCCAAACCATGGTGATCATTTCTGCCGGTATTGACCTTTCGGTAGGACCTCTGATAGCTCTGGGAGGAAGCGTCGGTGCGGTCGCCATGAGTTACTGGGGATGGGATTTTCTTTCTGGTGCTTTTTTGGGTGTTGTCATTGCCATGCTAGCGGGTTTTACCAATGGAATTTTAATCGCCAAAGGAAAAATCCCCGATTTCATCGGTACCTTAGGTATGCTTGGTGCTTTCCGGGGTGTGGCTTTATTGATTACCGATGGATTGCCGGTTCCCTCTCACTTCACTGCAACTGCTTTGAAAGGATACCTTCCTCCAGCACTAGTTTGGTTGGGAGCCGGTGACATCTTCCAAATCCCGGCACCGATGATCATCGCTCTTATTATGATAGGAATCACCTGGTTTATATTGATGCGAACCAGTTTCGGCCGCTCTATCTATGCGGTTGGCGGCAACAAGGAAGCTGCCCGTGCTTCGGGCATTAACGTCGAATGGACCAAAATTTGGGTGTATGGCCTATCCGGTCTCTATTGTGGAATTGGTGGATTAGTTCTCACCGGACGGATGAACTCCGCGAATGCTTTGATGGCTGAAGGTATCGAGCTTCAGACCATTGCTGCAGTTGTCATTGGAGGAACCAATCTGTTTGGCGGCCAGGGAACTATATTTGGAACTTTTATCGGTGCCATTCTGATGGGAGTGCTGGCAAACGGCTTAAACCTTCTTAATGTTGAACCCTTCTGGCAACGGGTCATCAACGGAATCATCATTGTCTCCGTGGTGATCTTTGACCAATGGAGAAGAAGAAAACTCATTTCGTAAAAAAAATTACCTTTCTTCTATCAATGAATAATTTTTTGGTATCATCCTGAGCGGCTCTCTTTCGCGCACGCTTCTTATTCTTTTGATTTTTTTCTCCCCCTCACCCCCTCATTCCCTCTCCCCCTCGGAGCTTTCTGTCAATACTCTCCCTTAAGGAATAAAAAACCAAAAAATTCATTACACAATATTAAAAGAAATTTCGCAGATAATGAATGAGGTGATCAACATGAAAGGGCTCCTGTTTGCATTACTTATCATTTTGCCCTTTATTTTTGGAAGTTATACATTAGCACAAGAATCAAATCAGAATCCCTCGAAACTGGAAAAAGCTACCCTGGCAGGTGGTTGTTTCTGGTGTTTGGAGAGTGCCATGGAAAAACTGGAGGGAGTCATCGAAGCCATCTCTGGCTATACCGGAGGCCATACCGAAAATCCCACTTATGAGCAAGTCAGTTCGGGAACCACCGGCCATTATGAAGCGGTTGAGGTTACTTTTGATCCAAAAAAAATATCCTATCGGGAAATCTTGGACGCCTTCTGGAAAAGTATCAATCCGACCGATCCCTTTGGTCAATTCGTTGATCAGGGTTCACAATACCGAACTGCCATTTTCTACCACAACCAAGAACAGAAAACTATCGCCGAGCAGTCAAAAGAAGATTTAAAAAAGTCGGGAAAATTCAATGATCCCATTGTAACCGAGATTCTCCCGGTTTTAGTTTTCTACCCGGCCGAAGAATATCATCAGGGTTACTACAAAAAGTCCAATAATCGCTACGAAGTCTACCGTTCATTTTCCGGACGGGATCAATTTCAAGAAAAATACTGGAAGGATGATGAAAACGTGACCGAAAATCAAGATAAATTCGCTAATTACCAAAAGCTAACTCCCGATGAGCTTCGGAAAAAACTTACTCCTCTTCAATATGAGGTCACTCAGGAAAATGCTACCGAAATGCCGTTCAACAATGAATTCTGGGACAACAAAAAAGAAGGCATTTACGTGGATATCGTTTCCGGCGAACCACTCTTCAGCTCTCTCGATAAGTTTGAATCCGGAACCGGTTGGCCGAGTTTCACTCAGCCTCTTATTCCAGAGAATATTGCAGAAAATACCGACAGCAGCCACTTAATGAAGCGAACTGAAGTCCGCAGCAAATATGCCGATTCTCACCTTGGGCACGTTTTTGATGACGGACCTCTGCCAACCGGACGTCGTTATTGTATCAACTCAGCCGCTATGCGCTTTATACCCAAAGAGGATTTAGAAAAAGAAGGGTACGGAGAATTCATCAAGCTCTTCGAGAAGTAATTGAATGACTTTACCCGCCCTGCGGGGACCAAAACACCCGCAGGACGGTACAACCCCCTCCATTTTCCACTTCAGTTATTTCTCTTCTCTTTGTTCGCGACTATTTTGGTCTGATCGTTCGGAAGTTTCGGAAAATATAACGTAGGCAAGCAGGACCGAGTCTTTCTTTACTGCAATATGGTGTTTGTCGGGAGCCGGCCATTCGATGGTCACCATGAAGCTTTGACCTTGTGAAACCATTTGTTTAATGAGCGAGTGTTCGATCGCATCTGAAGCCGGATAGCCGATCCCTACAGTGTTTTCCGGATATTTAGGCCGGAAGGTATTGACTAGGTAGAGAGTGGAACTCCCCAACATATTGCCATTGAGATCAAAAATTTTCACTTTGGGATTCGAGGTATAACCACTTCCTCCATTCACTTGATTGGTCACTAGTAAAGAAAAATTCAAGGCAGCAGCTTTAACCTTGACTGGTTCTGATTCAAGCTTAAAAGTCCAGGAAGCGCGGTCACCCGTCTGGGTGAGCCAAGTCCACCCATAGATAGGACCATTTCCTAAAGTATTAAACGAGAACGGTTGAACCGTAACGAAATCTCCTTCCTGGAAATACTGTGATAATCCAGATTCTTCTTCTTCCCTTTCTTCTTCTTCCCTTTCTTCTTCTTCTCCTTCTTCTTCATTTCCTTCTTGATCTTCTTCCTCATCAGTTACCACTGATGACAACACAAAGCTGATTTGCTGATAGTCTCCTGGTTGAAAGGTTACAGGTTTACTCTGGCTGATATATCCTGGTGCATCAACAGCAACACTGGAAGAAAGTTCTCCCTCACAACCCAGAGCGGCATTCATAAGTCGATAATCTCCTGGATTGGCCAGGGAGATCGAATATTCGGTTCCAACCATGGACACCTGGGCATTATTTACAGCATCACCATTGCTGTTGGTCACCATGACTCGAAGAGAAAAAGTCGGTGGTTGAATGACTGGAAGGATAAAATGAACACCGCTTCCCTCATTGAGAGTCAAGGAAACAATCTGGATTCCCGGGTTATATCCGGTTTTCTCGGCTTGAATTTCTACTGGAGCGAACTGATCGGTTCCGGATATTTTATTTAATATGACACCTTGCAATAGATAACTCCCATCTGACCCAGTTGTGGTGGTAAAAGTCGTGTTCGGTATTCCAATTGTCACGGCTGCTAATGGTTGGTTACATTCATCCTTGACAATACCAGAAATGGACGTAGTTAGGGTGACTGGGATAGAGTCTGGACCGGAACCAGGTGGGAGAATCGGATAGCGAGCGATGGACATCGTTATCTCAGCTCGATCTTGGCTATCGGAATTCTCTCCTCGAGCAAATACCTGAGTCTCATTTCCAACGGCAGTTGCATTCACGTCACCGGATACCGTCCCATTAGCTATATTGTATGTAATATCAAGATCACTCCCTCCGCCGGGGTCGATGTCGGCATGGTCGTCAGAACTTACGGTATCCTCATCCCAGAGGCTAATTTCCACTGGAATACTGGTCGTTCTGGAATAGAACCATACCGGATAAAACCAGTTGTATTCAGAGAGGATATTCGGATTGGCATCATCGCAACCTTCAATCACCCCAGAAGTTGGAAATTGCCGATAACCCATTCTGATTTTCACATAAAAATCAGCATCATCTGGACAGTCGAGATACTTCCCACATCTTGAACCAATGGCTTTCACTCTGGTAATTTTTAAGACTGAAACCATGAAGGATTCGTTCTTCCAATTTTCATAAAATCGGCGCATCAAACCGGCACATACCCTTTCCGCCAGTGGCAGGACAATATTGGCAACCGGCAGGAAATACTGAGGTCCGGTATCTTGATATTTAATATCATGAATATATTGTGCTGATTGCTGTGCAGTATAGGTGCAGAAATCACTGGGAATCCAATCATTATGATAGATCCCCCCCATGGTTGCATGAACAATTAGTCCTTCATCAAGAAAAGTATCGACCGCATCTTCATAAACCCCGTGAGTGGTTTTTTCCGAAGCATCGGCATTGATGGTGAGTTCTTCTCCCAAACGATCTTGATGGGCTCCGATATTAGTGGCATGGTGAGGAACCGCAAGATCGGAAAGGACATGAAGAGCATATCCCATATATTTCATTGCCAATTCTGGACTGTTATCTCTCATGGCTTGCACCGCTTGGGCGTAATACCAGTTGCACATGTCGGTCGCGGCGGCATGTGGACCCCGAAGGGTGGAGACTTTCCAATCAAAGGATATGCCTTCCGCCGCACTGTAATCAGAAGTTAAATAAAAACCCTTGCCAGTGGAAGGTTCATAAAAATGAGAAAAATAATTCCTCCCCAGGGTCACACCCAGATAACTGAAGGATCCTCCCTGGTCAGCTTGATAGGCTCCCTCGTAAAGCTGCAACAAATACTGGTTGTAAGTATCAGCCATGGTCGCATTACCATCGTTTCTTAAGACATCAATCGCTTTGAGGATAATAGTGCCATGACCATTGGGATTTTCTACTTCGGTATGGGCATCGTTAAACCGGGGTGGACTGTAAGAATAGGCAGGAGAAATCAATAAAACCGATATGAAAAGACCAACAGATATTCCAAAATAAAAAACAGATTTTTTTGAAAATATTCTATTTTTCACTTTTCCCCACCTCTCTATGTCATCAATTATACCTCAATCAACCAATAATGAAATCATCCATCATCCTGAGCCTTCTTCTCTTCTTTTTTTCTCTCTCTCGCCCCCTCATCGTCTTTTGCCGATGATTCTCCTCGTTCCTTTGAGCGTGAAAATCTCATCAACCCAATCCGTCATTGCGAACACTATGACTTTGTCAAGTACCTTTTACATACATAGGATGAAAAGAATGATATTCTTTGATATACCGAGAGTTATCCCGGATGAGAGCACAGGCTAATTTTAAGAGTTTATTGGCAATATTATTCAATACCAATGCTTTGGCCTTACCTTCTGCCAGCTTACGCAAGTAATATTTTCTAAAGGTCATATTATGGGTTGCTACCGACTGGGCAGCAAGACGTAAGAGCTTTCGGCAAGCACGAGGTCCATAGTGGCGAATTCTTGCCTTCTTTAGGATGGAAGTCCCACTTTGGTGTTGATATGGTACAATGCCAACAAAAGCAGCCAGTCGTTGGTAATCATTGATGCTGGTAAAGTTTTCAGTCATGACCAGAAGATGGGCAGAAAGTAAGAGACCAAATCCGGGAATGCTCTTGAGATGGTGAAACTTTTGGGAGAGATCGGGATTTTCTTTCATCAGCCTATCCAGTTCCTGATCGATCCGAGTGATCTGTTTTTCCAGCTGTGCCAAGGTTTCCTGGTGGGCTTTCTGGATGAGCTCGACTTGCACCTTCTGTCTCTGATAGGCATCTCGGGCATTTTTAAGGGCTACCTTCTGTTTGGTGAACTGTTCTCTGACACTAAGTAATTGGCGGATCTTCTCGAGGAGCTCTTCTTTGGGATGCCAGGGGATAAGCCGATCAGAGAAGCGGTAGGCGTATTCGGCAATCTGACGGGAATCGACCGGATCGGTCTTATGTCCGGCTGGATGGAAGGCCCGTTTGACCCGTAAGGGTGGTTCTACTGTGACCCGATACCCCTGGGCCGAAAGATAATAGGCTACACCATCTGAATAGACACCAGTCGCCTCGAGGCAGATATGGCAGTTCGTTGTATTGATCTGGTTATCCTGGAGCCACACGATGAGCTCTTTGTACCCTTGAGGATTGTTGCTGAAGTTCTCTTTGGTCAGGACCGGTCTATCCGGTGTATGATAGATACTTGCCACAAAGGTCTCTTTGGCTATATCAAGGCCAATAAAATAGAAGTGCTTTTCCATAATAGGTCCTTTCCCGGTGCCGGATGGAGATGATATGAGCTTGCTCCATTACTAATCGCTCCATACGCGATGAAAACACTATTTAGCTTTAATCATCGGGAAGGCTGGGTCTGGTTCGCAATGTAGGTTATCCCTTTGAGGAAACATAGACTTATTCAGCCTTCCTATCCGGTACCTGGTTTATTTGATTCTTATTCTAAGAAATTCATAGGTATAAGTCTAATGGAGGAACGAAGTGACGTGGCAATCTCTGCCACCTCATATGTCATTCTGATGAGTCCGGTGTTTTCTACCGGACGACGTGAGGATCTCATCTTTTATCATTTAATGGTTTTTTTCATTTTCTCAATTCCCTAATCCCACTGCTTAATAAATTCAAGAATCAGGACTTAGCCTCAGTTTATTACAGGTTCGCCTCTACGATTCTTCTCAATTGGCTTTTTATCGTTATTTAATTTTTTTATTTTTATCATTGTAGGGGCAGACCTGTGTGTCTGTCCTAATATTGCCTATTATTTTTTCCCCTTAATATTTTTACTCCAATATTTATTTAACCAATACCACCTTTTCAAAACCACCACGCTTCATTACAAAAGCCACCGTGATCCATAAGGTCGCAGCAAATGCACAACTATAAATCAAAAAAGGGACTCCTTTTATTGGACCGGCAAAAACAAAAAGCGTACTGAAGATATAACTGGCGTGCATGATTACTGCTAAAAACAGACTCTCAGTGTGCTCGTAGACCCGCACCATGAGCACCCGGAAAGCCGTTAGAGCAGCTATCGAAGAAATAAAGTATACCGGGAGAAAGACGGCAGGAGCAACAGGAGCATAAGAGCTCACGCCGACCCAGGTCATCTGGAGCAGATGCCATACTCCCCACAAAATACCAACGATAATCCCAGTGGTCAGGGCATTATATCGTTTTAAAAGTCGAGGAATGGCAAATCCTGTCCATCCCAGTTCTTCAACAAAGCCGCCTACAATTCCCACTATGATACCTGGCAACAAGAGGGGTATTTTATCATTCGTCTTAAGTATAGCCGGGAGAAACTCTGGGGAGAAAATGGAAAGGATAAGGAGTACCAGTACTTGCCAGAAAGGAGCGATTACGAGTGCATCCATATACCAGCGAGCACTCACCCGCCATCGTGACAAACGGAGGAATAATTCACGTAAGCCTGGTTTTCCAGAAAGGAGAATGGTTAATAGTATACTGGCGATTGGTGGACCTGTTAACATTGCCAGGACTGCAATTTGGAAACTCGGGTCGGTCTCCCAGTTAGTACCAGCGAAAAGACCAGAACTCCCGACCAGCAAGAAACCACCAAAAGAGATAGCAAAAGTTAGGATGTAATAGATGATTACTGGGTACCACTTAATAAAAGGCAGATGATTCGTCATATAGCCTCTCCCTTAAAAAATAAATAATGTTTAAAATCTCTTCACAAACTCATCGCTTTTAGTTTTTTTATTTATACTACTTATTAGAGAAAAATGAAATAAACTGAACCATTTAAGAATCACTTTTTTTACTGAATTGATCTTTATGCCACGTCGTAAAATCATTTACGGATGAGAAACCAAGGATTCGACCTACCATTGCATGTCGCTACATGAATCGGACGTGGTAATGGTTGAGGGGCAGAAGGGGCGCGGGTTTCTGGTTACTTCTCCCATCAAGGGAGAAGGAATCTAAATCCGTCATTGCGAACACTATGACTTTGTCAAGTACCTTTTACATACATAGGATGAAAAGAATGATATTCTTTGATATACCGAGAGTTATCCCGGATGAG
>Ga0334888_1004777_pt1 | contig 11978 bp, 9 predicted proteins | sample GraSluR1_MG_FD_207227 | JGI IMG/M metagenome (GOLD analysis project Ga0334888, IMG submission 207227) | Sludge microbial communities from methane-producing bioreactor in Wageningen University, Netherlands - Granular Sludge_3_08-R1 | ecosystem: Engineered > Bioreactor > Anaerobic > Unclassified ...
ACCAGTATCGTCAAGCTGCTGGATGATGCGATCCCCGACTCTGCTGTGCTCAGCACTCCTCCTTACGATTTTACGGATATTGAATGATGGATAGGACGAAAAAAGAAAAATGGGATGCTTATTTGGATGAGCATCCTGATGCACATTTGTTGCAGACTACTGCCTGGGGAAAGTTGAAGGCAGATTTTGGCTGGGAAGCCGAAATTGTTCAAACGGATGATTGCGGCGCGGTGGTGCTTTTCCGTAAACTCCCGTTAGGATTGCGCATCGCCTATATCCCGAAAGGGCCAGTTGGCGAAAACTGGCAAAGTCTGTGGCCGGCAGTAGATCAATTGTGCAGGCAGAAACGGGCAGTCTTTTTGAAGGTGGAACCGGATGCGCTGGAAGGCGAACAGCAGGTGTTGGAGGCTGCCTTTGACGGTTTTACGGGTGGCGCAAAGCCCATTCAGCCGCGGCAGACGATTCTGGTCAGCCTGGAGGGCGAGGAGGAGGACTGGATGGCACGGATGAAGCAGAAAACGCGCTACAATATCCGCCTGGCGAAGCGCAAGGATGTCCAGATCACGGAAACGTCTGATCTGGATGTGTTCCAGTCTTTGATGGATGCTACGGGTGAACGGGATGGCTTTGGCGTGCACAGCCAGGCGTATTACCAGCGGGCATACGACTTGTTTGCTCCTTCGGGCGCGTGCAGTATTTTGCTGGCTTCCTGTGAAGGTACGCCTTTGGCTGCGATGATGGTATTTGTGCGGGGGAAGCGGGCCTGGTATTTTTACGGCGCTTCCAATAATCAGGAGCGCAACCGTATGCCCACCTATTTGCTGCAATGGGAAGCGATGCGCTGGGCGGCAGCCCGCGGCTGTACCGAGTATGATCTGTGGGGCGTTCCGGATGCACCAGAGGATGAATTGGAAGCCAATTTTACGGAGCGGCATGACGGTTTATGGGGAGTGTACCGTTTCAAACGCGGTTTTGGCGGGCGGCTGGTGCGCTCGGCTGGCGCATGGGATCGCGTTTATCATCCGATGCTGTACCAGCTTTACCTGCGCTACATGAAAGGCAGGGGCGGATGATCGACATGTGTGGGTTTGAACCATTGGATGCCGCCGCCTGGAATCGTCTGATTGCTGAATTGCCGGATGCGCATTTATTGCAGACCTGGCAGTGGGGGACGGTCAAAAGGGATGGTGGCTGGGAGGTGCTGCCAAAGGTGTGGCGGAATGAGGAAAACCAGGTGAAGGCGGCTGCGTTGGTGCTGGAACGCTCGCTCCCGCTGCCTGGCCTGAAGGTACTGTACGTGCCGCGCGGACCGTTGCTGGATTGGGAGGATGGCGCTTTGCGCAGGCAGGTGCTGGGTGATTTGCAGACGCTTGCAAAGCAGCGCGGGGCGATTTTCATTAAGATGGATCCTGAAGTGATTTTATGGCGGGGCATTCCCGGAACGGAAGGTGCTGCTGAGACTGCCACAGGGCAGGCGCTGCAAGCTGAATTGGGCGAGCGCAGCTGGCATTTTTCTGAAGAGCAGATCCAGTTCCGCAATACGGTTTGGCTGGATGTGACGCTGCCCGAAGAAGATTTGCTGGCGAAGATGAAGCAGAAAACCCGGTACAACATCCGCCTTTCAGAACGCAAGGGGGTCAGCGTGCGCGAAGGGGGTATGGATGATTTGCCGCTGATGTACCGCATGTATGCCGAGACTTCGGTGCGGGACGGGTTTGTGATCCGCCCGGAAGGGTATTACCTGCGGGTGTGGACGCTATTTATGGAAGCAGGCATGCTGACACCTTTACTGGCAGAGGTAGATGGTGAAGTGGTCGCTGGTCTGGCGTTGTTCCATGCGGGGAAAACTGCGTGGTATTTACACGGCATGTCCCGCGCGGTGCAGCGTAACAAGATGCCAACCTATTTGCTGCAATGGGAAGCAATGCGTAAGGCGAAGGCGTTAGGCTGCGCAAGATATGATCTCTGGGGCGCACCGGATGTGTTTGATGACAGCGATGCCATGTGGGGGGTGTTTCGCTTCAAGCAGGGGCTGGGCGGCGAGGTAATCTGTACGCTGGGGGCGTGGGATTATCCGGCCAGGCCGCTTTTTTATTGGGGGTATACCCAGGTGCTGCCGCGAATTCTGAATGTGATGCGCCGCCGCGGGAAACAGCGCACTGCTGAGGCGGTGGCGTAATACTGCCCTCGCTTGAAATCCCTGGGCAGCAGGGAGTTCTTTCTCTCCCGGCGAGCGGAAGAGAAAGAAGTTTGTGTCCAGTTGTCGGTAAATTAATCTTCCTGGTTTTGAAAACAATGAAAATTATGGCGCAGGGCGGAAGGCGGCGTCGAAGTCTGCGCCGGGGTCTTCTGTCAGCCGTTCCAGGCTGCTGCCGTTAATGCGTGCGCGATAGATATCCATATTGCGGTCCGGGTCATTGGCATCGTGATGTTCAAAGACGATCCAATAGCCATCGGGGGAATAGTCTGTGTTCCAGGAGGGGAGCAAATCGGTGATTTTTGTTTCCACGGACAGGCTGACCGGGGTGTCAATGGATGAGAAGGTTTTATAAGCAGGCCAGGGGAAGTTGTCTCCCTGGGTGAAGGAAATGGTCTTGCCATCCGGGGACCAGGCTGCATATCTGCCCAGGCCGTTTTCAATCCCCGTAAATTCATGGGCTTTTTGTACGCCGATTGGATCCAAAAGCCATATCTGCCAGGGGCCAAGCCGGGTGGTTTCATAAGCGATTAAGCGCCCGTCGGGGGACCAGGCTGGCCGACGATCATAATTGGTGGGCGCAGAAAGATTGGTTATTTGTTTTGTTTGCAGGTCGTAGAGGTAAATTTGATGCCGATTGTTTTCTCTGAACGATGTAAAAGCAATGGTATTCCCATCAGGAGACCAATCGGGTTCAAAATCACCCCCCGGCACAAAATTAACGGGAAATGGAAGGCTGGTTTCATCGGTTACATCCAGTAAAAATAGTGCAGACCTTTCCATTTCCGTGATGGATTTTGGACGTTCCCGGCAGGGCGAGGTAAACACGATCTGACTGCCATCGGGTGACCAGGAAGGCTGACAGGCGCCGTCCGGCAGGTTGGTGAGCTGTTTTTTATTGCTTCCATTGATATTCATCAGCCAGATCTGCGGTAAGCCAGTGCTTGAAGAAGCATAGGCGATTTGCCCGGCGCCGCCGCCAATCGGCGTTGCTGCGGGAGTAAAGGTTGGGGCAGGGGCTGCTGTAGGGGGTACGGGAGTTGGCGGGACAGCGATATTGTCTGGCGGGGCAGTTGGCTGTGGGTTGACAATGGCAGGCGCTTCTGTGGCGGCGGCCGCCAAAGGCGCGGCGGGCAGGGCGGGGGTTGTTTCGCGATTTAATAGCGAAATAATGCCGAAAATGATCACCGAAAGCAAAACGAGAGCGCCAATGATGGCTGCGATCACCGGGAAAAACTTTCCTGATTTTTTAGTGCGTGCCATTGCTCCCGATGCGGGGGTGGGGGTGATTTGTTGGCTTGCCTGGACGATGGTAGCGGCTTTGCTGAGACGGATTTCTTTCATGTTTTGGGTTTGGGCGTGGATGGTGTTGTTTACAACTTGCAGTGCAGTTTTCATTTCTTCCGCAGTTGGGTAGCGGTCTGCGGCGTTTACCTGCATGGCACGCTGAATCACATCGGCCAAAGCCGGAGAAACGTCGGGATTATGATGATGCAGAGAAGTTAATTGGGTATTGTTGGTTAACCGGGCAAGGCCGTCTTCGGGAATTTCCTGGGTCAGTCCGGCGTAGAGGGTAGCGCCAAGGGCATACATATCTGACCGGGGATCTGTTCCCTGCCCATATTGTTCGGGCGGGGCAAAGCCCGGGGTGAGGGCCTGCGCGCCTGTATGGGTGATTTGACCGGCCTGGGCCAGTTTGGCGAGGCCAAAATCCACGAGGAAAATTTGTCCGTCGGGGGTAATTTTGATGTTGCCTGGTTTAATGTCACGGTGGACGATGACGGGATTGCGGCTGTGCAGGTAGGCCAGGGCGTCACAGATGGCCATGCCGATCAGGATGGCTTCTTCTTCGGTGAGCTTGCTAAGCGAGCGCATGCGGTGGCGCAGGTCTTCGCCTGGAATGAAATCCATCACCAGGTATTGGCCCTGACCTTCGATGACGAAGTGGTCGGTCACGCGGGGGAGATTGGCATGGCGCAGGCTGGCGAGGATAGTGGCTTCGCGGTGGAACTGGCGGGTAGCTTCCTCAGCCGTATACAGGTTTTCTTTGACGGCAACTTCCACTCCGAGGCTTTCATCAATTGCGCGATAGATAGCCCCCATTCCACCTTTCGCAATGATTTCAAGAATCTTGTAACGCCGGTGGAGAAGGCTGTTGATCTCTAAAGCCATAAGAACCTCGTGCTTGGGTAAAAAATTATGGGGCGTACGGCCGCCAGGCAGGATCAAAGTCAAAGCCAGGGTCTGTCGTCAGGCGGATTTTTTGGGAACCATCAAAATTGGTCAGCCAGATATCGTGATTACGGCCATCGGGCCAGCTCTCATAGGCGATCCACTTGCCATCAGAGGAAATGTCGGGCATTGCCACGGGGCCAAGGTCCCCTTCACCGATGCGGGGAATGCGGGTTTCTGCGCTGCCACGGTCTTCGTAGTTCAACATTAACAGCCAGGGAATCCCCGTTTCAACCTGGGCGCGGCTGTAGAGCATGGCGTCCCCATCGGGAGTCCATGCCGGCCAAAGATCATGGACGGAACCGCTGGTGCTGAACTGGAATTCTGTCTGTCCCTGGTCGGACATGACCCATATATGATTGTATGGCTTTTCCCGAACGAAGGCGATTTGCTTGCTGTTGGGCCGCCAGGCGGGCTGAATATCCGCATAACGGGTATCAGAAAGCTCTTCAATCAATTGGTCTTTGAAGTGATACACATAGATGTGGGCAATGCGATTGTTATTGCGCAAAGACGCAAAAGCAATTTTGTCTCCATCAGGTGACCATGCGGGGTCGAAATCGCCCGGGGTGCTGGAGGGCAATAGTCGAGGATTGGTACCGTCTGCGTCAATGATATAAATTTGAGCTTTTTCATAATATTTAGAAGATTTTGCCGTGCACGGGGAGATGACAGCCAATTGCTGCCCGTTGGGCGACCAGGCGGGTTGACAGGCGCCTTCCGCGAAGTTGGTTAACTGATGCTGCTGGCTGCCGTCCGAATTCATCATCCAGATTTGCATGATGCCGGTACGGTCGGAAACGAAGGCGATTTGCCCATACCCGCCGCCAACGAAACTGGATGGGATAGGGGAGGGAATGGGCGTCGCGGTGTCTGCGAAGATGTTGGGCGTGCTGGTCGGACGAGGCATCAGCGTTTCGGTAGGTGTTTGTGTGGGCTCATCCGTAGGTATTTCGGTTGGTGTGCCAGTGTCTTCTGTAATCCCCGTCACCGGTGTTTCGGTTTCAACCGCTGCAACAAGTGCCTGGGTGGCCGTTTTAATAACGGTTGCTGGGGGCGGGGGATAGATCAGATTGGAAGCCCAATCTGTCATGGCCGGGGTAAAAAAAGCAGTAATAGTGAACAGCGCAATCAGCAGCATCGGCAGAATAGTGATGGGACGGATTTTCCAATTACCGCCTTGTTTCTTGCTGCCTGATTTTTTGCCAGATATTTTGCCGGAATGTGGTTTCGCCTTACGGACAATTTCAACGGCAGCCTGGCCTTCGTCAATATTGTTGGTCGGTCTGTCTGCGGCGCCTGGCGGTGGCGAGACGGTGAGTCGCGGGCGGGAAAATTCTCTCAAATTGCCAGCAGTCAACAGGTCGGCAGCAAATTCTTCCGCAGTCTGGTAGCGGTCATCCGGTTCAATTTCGAGGGCTTTAGATAAAACGGTTTCTGTAGCACGGGAAACAGTCTCTTTCAGTTTCCGCGGGGTGGTCAGCACGGCTTTTCCGGTAGCGCGGGAGAGGCTGTCTTCCGGGATAACACCAGTCAGGGCGGCGTAGAGAGTCGCGCCAAGGGAATAAATGTCAGAACGGGCATCTGTGCGGGCTGTGCCGTATTGTTCGGGAGGGGAGTAACCGGGGGTCATGGCGCGGGCGCCGGTGGTGGTGTGCTGGCTGCCGCGCATCACTTTGGCCAGGCCAAAGTCTACCAAAACGGCTTCGCCGGAGGGGGTGATTTTGATATTGCCAGGTTTGATGTCGCGGTGGATGACAGGGGGGACTCGTTTGTGCATATAAGCCAGTGCTTCGCAAACCGAGACGCCAATCACCAGGGTTTCCCGTTCAGAAAGGGTACCTACGCGTTCGATGCGTTCGCGCAAGTCTTCGCCTTCAACATAATCCATAATGAGATACTGCCCTTCACCATCTGTGGAGAAATAATCTCCTACACGGGGCAGGCAGGGATGTCGCAGGCTGGCGAGAATATTGGCTTCATGCTGGAACTGTCGGGCGTATTCATCCGAAAGGAACAGATTCTCTTTGACTGCAACGAGGATATCGAGATGTTCATCCCGGGCACAGTAAACAGCTCCCATGCCGCCTTGACCAAGAATGGAGATGATGCGATAACGATTATTGAGCAGAGTATCCAGCTTTAATGCCATTTTAATCCCATTTTAATCCATCCATTAAGAATCTGTATTGATTTTACCTGACCTGATATGTTTTCACAACCCATCAGGCGTTTTGGAAAACGGTATTAATCTGACTTTTACGTGTCAGAAGGAGGTTTATGAAGGGGGGAAGGCATGCTATAATTTCACAAATCATGATCGATACCTTTGTCAAGAATCTGGATATCCGAACGTTTGTCCAAACGGCTTTTTATCTGTCCATCCTGGGTGTGGTGCTTGGATTGTTTTTGGGCATCCGCAATATAAAAAGTGGACAGAAATTGATGTATTTCCAAAAAAAGCGGGCGATGGTGCTGCGCGGCTGGCGGATGATCTTAGCTGCTGTATTTCTGCTCGGGGGGGCAATTTTCCTGAATCAATATGCTGAGCCAGTAGCATATCGCATCTTTCCGCCTTCGCTGACGCCTTCTCTGACGCCTACCATCACGCTGACCCCCACCATTACTTTGACGCCAACCATCACCCTGACCCCAACCATTACCGAGACACCTTCGGTATCGCCCACACCGGTATTGCCTGATGATATTCTTGCCGGGTTTACCGGCTTGATCACCCCCGCACCGGATGCAGCTTTTTCTCCGCTGCTGTTTTCACCCCAACTGGATGAGGAGACCAATCAAGCGGTTGATCCAACTGATACATTCACGAACCCGATTCCGGGCATGTATGGTTCCTTCAGTTATAACAATATGCTGGATGGTGTGCAGTGGTCCGCCCTGTGGTACCGCGTAGGGGATGGGGAGTTGATTTGTTATGAGTCGGCGCCGTGGGCGGGCAGTACGGGCGGGTATGGGTATACGGATTGTTTCCCGATCTCGACGGCCTGGCAGCCAGGGGAATATGAAGTGCAGATCTTTGTGGGTGAGGTGTGGTATCTTACCGGACGGTTTACGATTGCCGGCGATCCAGCAACGCCAACGCTGACGCCGGTGCCTTCCCGGACACCAACGCCGACCTCTACGATCACGCCGACCAATCAACCTACCGGGACGCCTACGATTTCGCTTACGCCTGCTCCAACACGCACGGTGACTCCCAGTTTAACGAAGACGATCACACGTACCCCGACGCCCAGCCGCACACCGCCGCCGACTTCAACGATGCGGCCTTCGCGCACGCCGCGCGCCACGGATACCCGCTGGCCCAGCCCGACGAAACCAGCAGGAACGAGCGCGCCTTGATGGGGGTGTCATATTAAACCAAAAATCCGCCGGACGTCGTCCGGCGGATTTTTTTTGATTTTAAGTGAATTTAAGTCTGGAAACCTGATAGCGCCTGTTTTCGGTCAGGGCGCAGGCGATCTCGGCTGCCACGCGGGAATTGTTGCGCAGCAGGGCCAGGTTGGAACGCAGACTGGAACCGCCGCTGAGTTCCTTGACGCGGCTGAGCAGGAAGGGGGTTACCTTTGCGCCGCTGATGCCTTTTTCTTCGGCTTCGGCAACGGCTTTCTCAATCACTTCTTCCAGCTCGGCACGCGGTACGGCTGTTTCAGCAGGGGGTGGAATCACAACCAGAATGGCGCTTTCCAGACCCATGGCCCAGTGATGAGCGGCAATGTCGGCGACTTCCTGCGGGGAGTCAGCACGCACGTTGACCGGGAGTCCGCTGTCCGGGGAGAAGAAGCCGGGAAATTCGTCAGTCTGGTAGCCAACGATGGGCACGCCCCAGGTTTCGAGGACTTCCACGGTGGCGGGCAGATCGAGGATCGACTTGGCCCCGGCGCAGGTGACAATCATCCCGCTGCGGCCCAGTTCGGGCAGGTCCGCGGAGACATCAAAGGGGGCGTTGCGATGCACGCCGCCGATGCCGCCCGTGGCAAACACACGGATGCCTGCGGCGCGGGCGGCGATCATGGTGCCAGTGACGGTGGTGCCACCTTTTTCCTTGCGGGCCAGGGCAATGCCAAAGTCACGGCGGCTGATCTTGCGCGCCGGTTGGCTGAGGTCGCCCAGGCGGACGATTTCATCGTCTGTCAGGCCGATGTGGATCTTGCCGTCCAGCAGGCCGACCGTGGCGGGAGTTGCGCCGCCGGCCTTGACTTCGGCCTCAAGCTGGCGGGAAAGTTCAATATTGTCGGGGTGGGGCAGTCCGTGGGTCAGAACGGCCGTTTCCAGGGCGACAATCGGTTGTTTGTTGTTCAGTGCCAGGGCAACTTCTTTCGTATAGCTTAAAAACTCGGAGATGTCATTTTTCATTTCAGATCACCAATTGGTCATAGATTTTTTCGAGGGACAGGTCCGGGACGACCGTTCCCGGCTGCCGTAAGGTCAGCGCGGCTGCCGAAACGCCCAGCCGCAGGGCTTCTTCCATTTCGATATCGTTCAGATAGCCGTAAATGAGGGTGGCGGTGAGAGCATCCCCCGCGCCGGTTGGGTCTATGATTTTGGTACTCATGGCGGGGATATGCCCGCTGGTTTCTTGCGTGGCATAGCATACGCCAAATTCAGCGATAGGGATGATCGCGGTGTGGACGCCTTTGTTGATCAGCTTGCGGGCGGCCTGCATGGCGCTGTCCCGTTCTTCTGTCAGTACTTCTACATCGGTGATGACACTGGCTTCGTGGGCGTTGGCATTGAGCAGATAGATCTGGTCGAGGAAGGGCACCAGGCGCGGAGCGACCTTGTGCGAAGCGGCATCCGCCCAGACAGGGATTTTCGCCTTGCGGGCCTGAGTAAAAATTGCTTTGAGGGTTTTTTCATCCAGATTGGCATCCACGAAGATCAGGCCTGCTTCTGCGAACAGGTTAGCGTTCTGCTTGATGTATTGAGGGGTGATGGTTTCCAGCACGCGCATATCATACATGGCAAAATTCAGCTCGCCAGTTTCGTCCAGAACGGCCAGATAGGAAGCGGTTGCCCGTTTTTCGGAGGCGATGCTGAAATCAATGCCAACCCCGGCTGAGGCGGCGTGCTCCAGTAAATGCCAGCCAAACTGGTCCCGGCCGACGGCGGTGATCAACTGGACATTTAAGCCTAAATGGGCCAGGTTTTCCGCCACATTGCGGGAGACGCCCCCGAATGACGGGCGGACTTTCGCCGGGATAGAAGTCTTCGGCTCGGGCATTTCGATGGTGCGGCCAACGATATCCAGACCGGCAGCCCCGATGACAAGAACCGTTTTGTCCGCAGCGGGTGACTCTTCATAAGGGTACATGGCATGTCCTGTTTGTGGTTTGATATGAAAAATGATATCGCAATTTCAATAGCAATTTATACCACAAAAGCGACGGGATACGTCCCTTTCCTGCGCTAATTCGGAGCCTCCCGCAGGGATGTATGTTGTGCGAGGGTTACAAAGCAATATCTTCAGAAGTATATGATGGACTGGGCAAGTCCAACCTGCGGGAGGATGTCAATGCCAGCCCAAACGTACTTGCAGGGATGCGCCGGTTCTTTTTATATCTCTGGTAAATCGTGTATAATCCAACGTCATGAATAAAGCGGATATCGAAAAAAAGGAAATTTCCATCTGGCGGCGGTTGATCCCTGGGCTGCTGTTGGGGTTTTTTGTCTTTCTGGCCCTGGTGCTGATTGGCGATGTGCGCAAGATGGGCGATACATTGAAACAATTCCGCTGGGAGTGGTTTATCCCGGTGTTGATGTTGACCACATTTAACGACGGGCTGCGGTTCATTAAGTGGCATTTCTACGTGCGCCAGCTTGGGGTGACCAACGTAGGTTGGAAGGAAAGCATGCGCATGTTTGTGGGCGGCTTTCCGCTGTCGGTGACGCCGGGCAAGGTGGGCGAAGCGCTGAAAGGGGTGTGGCTGAACCAGGCCAGCGGGCTGCCGGTGGGCAGCGGCGTGTCGGTGGTGGTCGCAGAGCGGATCAGCGATGGTCTGGCGGTGCTGGTGTTGTCGGTGTTCGGCGTAGCTGCTTATCCGCAATACTGGCCGGTGTTTGCTTTCGTGCTGGGGATGTTACTGGCTGCGGTGGTGATTTCGCAAATTCCACCGCTGGCGAACTGGTTTCTGAACCTGGCCGGGAAAATCCCGGTGGTGAAGCGGTTTGCTCCCGGCCTGCGTGATTTTTATGAAGGCAGCGCCGGGCTGTTTAAGCCGGTTGCGACGGTGGCAGCGGTGGCCCTGGGGTCACTGTCCTGGATGGGGGAAGGGATCGGTTTGTATGTGATCCTGATCGGCCTGGGCGAGACCCCCGACTTTCAATTGCTGGCCCTGTCGATTTTTGTGATGGCTTTTTCTACAGTGGTGGGGGCGGTTTCGGCACTGCCGGGCGGCCTGGGCGCGGCAGAAGTGTCGATGACCGGCATGCTGGTGCTGCTGGCCGGGCTGGACACGGCGGTTGCTTCATCTGCTACAGTATTGATTCGGATCGGTACGTTATGGTTTGGCGTTCTGCTCGGTTTGATCGTGTGGGGGGTCTCGCCAAAGATGCTGGGATTGAGAGAGAAGAATGGAAGCATTGCTGAAAGTTGAATTTCACTGTCATACGATTTATTCGCGGGACAGTTTGAGCAGTCTGGAAGATGTGTTAAAGAAATGTGATGAGCGCGGCGTGGACCGCCTGGCGATCACCGACCATAACACGATCCGCGGGGCACTGCGGGCGCAGGAAATGGATCCGCAGCGGGTGATCGTGGGCGAAGAGATCCTGACGCGCGAAGGCGGGGAAATTCTGGCGTTGTTCGTCAAGGAAGAAGTGCCCCGCGGGCTGCCCGCGGTGGAGGCTGTGCGGCGATTGAAGGAGCAGGATGCGTTCATCAGCCTGTCACACCCGTTTGATTACAGCCGCCATGGCTGGACACGGGCCATGCTGGAAAAGGTGCTGCCCGACCTGGATGCGATCGAGGTGTTCAATTCACGCACCCTGATGCCGGAGATCAACCAGCGGGCGGCGCGCTTTGCCGCGGAACATGAGTTGCCCGGCACGGTGGGTTCGGACGCGCATCTGCTGCTGGAGGTGGGACGGACGACCCTGTCGCTGCCGCCTTTCCATTCAGCGGCTGAATTGCGCGAGGTGATCTGGCAGGGCGAACCGCAGTTAAAGCAGGCGTCTGTTTTCATTCGCCTGGCGACGCGGTATGCGATCATGGTGCAGCAATTTGCGCCTGAAAGGATCGAGCGCCGGCGTCAGCAGGCATGGGAAAACTTCCTGGCTGACAAGCAATAAGGGGTGAATTTTCTTAACAGGATTGTATAAAATCCGTGCTATCTGATATAATCTCGGACGACGGTGAACGTGCCGTTGTGGGGCGGTGGCGGAATTGGCAGACGCAGGGGACTTAAAATCCCCCGGTTAAACACCTTGTGGGTTCGACCCCCACCCGCCCTACAAGAAACGACACAGCCAGGCGCATTGCGCCTGGCTGTGGTTGTTTAAGGATGTGATCACAAATAAAATTGGATTT
>Ga0334888_1004778_pt1 | contig 11976 bp, 14 predicted proteins | sample GraSluR1_MG_FD_207227 | JGI IMG/M metagenome (GOLD analysis project Ga0334888, IMG submission 207227) | Sludge microbial communities from methane-producing bioreactor in Wageningen University, Netherlands - Granular Sludge_3_08-R1 | ecosystem: Engineered > Bioreactor > Anaerobic > Unclassified ...
TGAGAGAAATTTTTTCTCCTGTTATAATAAACTTATATGGTTGCCTACGACCAGTATTTAAATATTCTGGCCAAAAAAGAGCAAGACGTTAAAGTAAACCCCGACCACCGTTTTTTAACCGTTTATTTCCCCAATCAAAACCAGCCTAAAGAGCGACTTAAAAAAGAACTTAGGTCTTTTGTTTTAACTACATTAAAGAAAAATAGAAAAGAAAATCTAATTCCAAGCGGGAAAACGATTGCCAATCAAATCAGCCAAACAATCGACCGCCTAGAATCTTTGCCCCAAGGATTATCTTTTTTTGTTAGATTTAACCCCAAAGCCGAAAATAATAGGGAAGCTTCACTAATCACCGAGGAGAATTTTATTTTTATCCCCTTAGAAAGAGTCCCCCAAAAAGAAATTTTTTTAGGCACCAACTTTGACCTGGACCAGTTGGTTTGGCTGGCCGATAGGGGAATCGACGGCTTAGTTTTTCAAATTAATCAAAAGGAGGCCAATATTTACCTTTATGATGATCGTCGTCTTTTCCCTGTGGCTAACCAGCAAAATCCTTTTGCCAGCAATGAAGAAAAAGAATACCTAGAACAATTTTCACCGATCAATTTCCAAGGGATCTTTCACGGTACCGGCGAAGATAGCATCACCAAAAGAGAAAAAGAAGAAAATAAATTATTTTTAAAAAAACTGCAAACCTTTGTTAAAAACCAAGTTAATCTGGCCGAGTCTTTTGACTACTTAATCATCAACTGGTCAACAAATTTCGTTAAACTAAACACCAATTTTCCTAAAGAAATGGCCGCCTTTTTTCCCAAAACCAAAACGATTTTAATTGATAAAAATATTACCGACCAGAAACAGCTAGAAGAGCTGGTGGTTAAAAAAACAGACCAACACAAAAAGAAAACAATCAAAAAACAACTAAAAGAAGCCCAAGAAAGGTTTGATCGCTATTTGGAGACTTGGCAAGAAATTTTAACCGCCGCCAACGAAGGCCGAATTCAAAAACTTTTTATCAAGCCCGTTATCAATAAGAAGGGTTATGTTACCCCTGATAATCAAATTTATAATTACCCTGTTAAAAGCTCTCGGCTAGTCAACAATATTGCCCCCTGGCTTGTTCATGGGGTCTTGGCGGCTGGCGGCGACATCATTATTTTAGATCACAACAGCCAAAACTCTTTTCCTGAAGTGGCCGCCTTAAAAAGATATTAATATGAAACTAATCATTAGCGGTGACAATTTGCCGATTAGCCAAAAAATCAAAGATTTGGCCGAAAAGCATGTCGGTCAAAAAATTGATAAACATCTTAAAAACTTCGACCAGGGTTTAAAAGTAGCCTGGTTAAAAATAACCAAGGGGCCGCGCTGGGGTTTTAGCGCCAGCTTAAAAATTGCTCTTCCCCAAAAAAATATCTTTGCCAAAAGTCAAGATCAAAACCTGCTAAAAACCTTGACCGCAATTAGAGATCAGGCCATAAAACAAATCAAGGAATATAAAGAGAAGGTCAAAACGAGAAGTTAACGGTTAACGATTATTCCCGCGTCTTGATCCCAACACTGGCTGGCTAAAGAGGCCGGAAAGCTAATTTCGGCCAACTTTTGACAAATTGGCAAACCTTGGCCATCATGAACTAAAAGCCAGTCTTGTTGATTGTCTTCCCGATAAGCCAACCACAACCAAACCCGCTCATCAGGAAAAAAACTGACTATCCCTTGAGCAAAACGGCCCTGAGCTTCCAAAACCAGCAAATTAATCCGATCTTGAGATTGGTTATAATTTTTTAATAGGGCGTTTTTTATGGCTGTCTCGTCGATTCCATTTTCTGGAGCCGGTGATGGTGTTGATGTTAGTAGTGTCGGAGCCAAACTCTGACCCTGACGATCAAACCACCAAAAAAGACCTAAAATAATAAAAACCAAAATAAAAAGGGCAATTAAGGTACCGTTTTCTTTTAACATTCAATCTCGATTGTAACACACTAAAAAATAGCCCAAAAGGGGGGAAACAGCCTGGGCTTAACTGACCCGCAAATACCCCGAAAAGACAAACCTAGAGAACGGTGCTTGGTCACCCACCCCTAGGGCCGGAAATAAATTGTCGTTTAGCAGGGGCTCTCCCATACCCATAAAAGAAACCGCATCTACCCCTTCCTCTTCAAAATGGAAAAAAGCAATTGGCAACCAAGAGCCAAACTCTTCTTCCGGCTTCTCTCTTAGCTGTTGGGGCAAAAAAACATTTTGGCAAAATCAATTTCTTTCTGAACAAAGATACCTCTGATGATTTGAGTCAGGCGATAATCGGGCTGACCAGAACAACTCAAAAATAAGGCTAGCCGTTGAAGTTTATTCATCGTTGAAAAATAGTCAATTATTTTTCAAAACGCCTTTTTGGTCGGGTTTGTTTTTTAGGCCCCGCCTAAGAAGAAGATCGATCTTTTTTTTAACCTGATCAGGTTTTTGAGCTAACACAAAGGCCGCCTCTTCAGAAACTCGACCAACCAAAGAATTAAAAACCCTTTTTTGGCTAACAGTAAACTCTTTGTTTTCTCCTTTCCGGGAATAATAGAGGTCTTTGGCCAGATCAACCATGGCAAAAAAATCATTCATTGAGGTAATCTTTCTAGTCTGATCAAAATTAATTAAGCCGGAAGGGGCAGAGAAGAGAGAAAATTTAGCCAAACCCTCCCTAATTGCCTTTTTAGACAGCGGTCGGCGGATATTGGTTTCTGACAAGTTGTCTTCCGGAATAGTACAGACTAAATCTTGGTTATTGTTCTTCCGATAGAAGGGGCGAAAATAAATTAGTCGTGTTTTTCCTTGGGAAGTTGTAATTTGGCTAATCTTAAAAACCCGATAAACTCGACCAAAATCTATAATCTTATCGCCAACTTTTAAGGTTCCCAAGCTATCTTCGCCCATAACCATCAATTCTCCTATCAATAAGAACATTATATCACAAATTAGTCTTGACATTCTGGCAGTCAATGTGATACTCTGCTAATAGTAAAGTCAATAAATATCAAAAAGGAGGTGAGAAAAATGGCTATTGTCAAAGTTGATCCTTGGACAAAAAATTTCCTACGACCTTTCTTGGGTGATGAAGAGGGATGGTTTGCCGAAGATGGCAGCTTAACTTCCTATGAAACCGAAGACAACTTCGTTGTTCAAGCTAATGTTGCCGGTGTTCCTGCCGATGAGGTCGACATTTCTATTGATCGAGGCGTGGTAACAATTCGAGCTGAACACGAAGAAAGTAACGAAGAAAAAAAGGCCAAAAAAGTCGTTTACCGAGAAGGCCGAATGGCAAAATATCTTTACACTACTTCTGTTCCTTGCCCGATCCTGTCGGAAAAAGCTCGAGCCGACGTTGAAAACGGAGTGGTAACTGTTACCATCCCCAAGGCTCCGGAAGCTAAACCACAAAAGATTAAGGTCGCCAATAAAAAATAAACCGGCGCCCTATTTTTTACCCTCGCCCTCCGGGGCGGGGGTGCTATTTGTTAGCTTTTTATTTAAGAAGAAAGTTTTTGGTTGGCCTTTTTTAAGTTCTGGGCGGCTCTTTTCTTTAAATCAGCCTTTAGCTTAATAACTTCCCTTTTAAGGCGGGCAACTTCATCTTCACCACTACTAACGGCTTGGTTAATTTTTTTTCGGGCCTTTTCTCGAGTATCTTCGTTTAAAAAAAATACCGCTGCCGCTCCACACAGGGCTCCTATTAACGTCGCCGCTAAAAAACCACCACCATCACGACGATTGTTGTCAGTCATATTTTCACCTCCTAAAAAAATCTTAAAAACAATTCTAATAGCTTAGCTTTTATACCGGTGCCGGTCTCATCGATAAATCGACGCCAAGATCTGACCGCTCTTTTAAAAGTCACCAAGGCTACTATTAGTTTGATGCCAATAACAAGAATTAGCAGGGTTAGCAAAATAAAAAAAGCGGCCCCAGAATAGTAAAACAGTTCATTTGCCATCATAATTCTTTTTTGAAAAAATTCTTCACCCCCTTAATCTATATCCTTACCTTAAGTAAAACAAAAAAAATTAATCATTGCAAGTCCCAATTACCTTTTTAGAAAAGATAATTGTTTAGAAAGAAAAGGATCCGTCTAGCATAGGCGATACTCCCCAAATCGAAAGGGAGCAAAAAGATGATATAAAAAAATATTTTCCAAAATTAAAAAAGCGCCCAAAAACAATTTTTGAGCGCTAATTTAACAGATAGTTTCTGCCTTTAACAGCAGATTATCTTGATTCTTGGGGTTTGGCAAAATCAACTTTAATTGTTCTCCCATCGAAATCTTTACCGTTGAACATTGAAACCGCTTTTTGGGCTTGTTCTTCTTCGGCAAATTCGACAAAACCAAAACCTTTTGAACGACCAGTGGCTCGATCGGTAATTACCACGCTATCGACGACTTCACCAGCCTCAGCGAAAAAATCTTTCAACTGATCACGATCAGCAGTATAACTGAGATTGCCAACATATAATTTTTTAACCATTATTAATCACCTCCTAGAGTCGGAATATATTAATATTAGAAGAAGTAAAAAAATAAACCGATACTTTACGAAGTTTGGGCACGAGAATAAATAATGAAATAGATATAGGCTAAAAACAGTTTAGGGTAGACTAAACTAGCCCTTATTATAACAGGTTAAACTTAAAAGTAAATAGATCTAGCCAAAAAGCGCCTTTTTTGAAAACGAGGGTTTTGGCTTTTCTTTACCCGACACCGGTTAAGACTAGATCCTACTCCATCACCCAAGTTGATGTTCAAAGCAACAATCAACTCTGACGGCTCAATGACCGTTGAAGAAAAAAGATTGTTTAGTTTCAGCTCCTCGGGAGTTGGATCGTGAGGGCTTTCCTGGTGGTGGCGGTGGCGCTGGGTAATTAACATTAAAAAAGCCACGAACCCTAAAAAAGGATCGCGGCTTTTTTTAGTCTAATAATATTTAAAAGCTTATTTTTGTCTTTTAAATATTAAACTTGTCGGCGAATTGACCAATTAAGGGTAGTGGCTTTTCTTCTCCGTTTAAAACATTGATAATCCCCATTACGGTCAAAACAAGGCAGGTCAAACCACCAACAAAAGCAATTGGCTGACCCAAGAGAGGAATAATGCCAATTATGTTAACAGCGATAACGGTAACTAAAAGAACTAAACCTTGTTTGGCATGAAAACGGACGAATTTATTTTCTTTGGCTGTCAAAAGAGGAATTAAAACTAAAATGCCAATATAGCTCAAAAGGGCCATTACCTTGTTATCACTAACTTGTTTACTTGTTGTCATTTTTGGATTTTCACCTCCCTTGTCAAATTAATTCAACATCAGAATACCACAAAAAGAACCTTCTTACCAGACTAAATAGCTACAAAACAAAAATACCAGCTTAGTGGTGATGTTCCTCCTCGTACCTATCAGCCTCGGCCTTGGTTTTGTGAACCGTGCCATCAGGATGATTGGCCGGAGAATAAATAGTGTAAAGCTTTAATTTTTCGGAAAGGGAGATATTAATAATGTTGTGTTCTGCCCCGGCCGGAACGATAACGGCATCGCCATCACCAACCTCAAACTCATCACCATCGATAATCACCTTGCCTTCACCGGCCTCAAAACGAAAGAACTGGTCAACGGCATCGTGAACTTCTTGACCGATTTCTTCACCTGGGCCAATGGCCATCACCACCAACTGAGAATGATCACCAGTAAATAAAACTCGACGAAAATCTTCGTTTTCTAAAGTTTCTTCCTCAATATTATCTTGATAAAATTTCATCATTTTTTCACCTCCCTTTTTTCCCTCGTCTTTCTTCTTGTTTTAAAAATTGTTCGAATTTCCCGGGGTCCTTTTGGGCTCCGTTAACACCAATTCGACCATCACACTGGGTTACATCTTCATCAACTAACTCTTCTGTCTCCCCAATATAAAGATCGTTGTCGGGGTCATAATCGGGAGGACGGTTCTTTTTGCCAAATTCGGCCATGGTACTCATGTCAACCTCTCGGGGGTCTCTTGGTAATTCACCAGGCATATTCAGTCCAGCCAAATATGCTTCCCAATCTTCTGGCGAACCTGCTTTGGAATGAGGAGCCGGTTTTTTCACTTTGGGAGGCAAGCCCTCATTTTCGCTCATAAAATGATTATAACAAAAGAGTTATTGCTAGAAAAGATGGTAATTTTTGCCAAATCTAAAAAAACCAAAAACTTGCCATTTAACGGGCGATTATTTATACTGGTAGTTACTAGAAAAATAAGCCAATAACCTGCCAATAATCAATGTTTAAAGTTCTAGGCTTTACAAAAGCTCAATGCTCCCAAAGCAAAACCTTCTTTTTTTGCCATTATAAAGGCGCCGCTTATTCAATCATCCAAAATAAAAAACCGCTCCGAACCGGGCAAATTTTAAAAAGCAGTGATGGTTTTAACTTTAAAAAGGCCCGGCCCAAAAGCCTATTTGTCAAAACCTATCCCAAAATCAAAGAAAAGAAAATCGCTTTCCTAAACCAGCGCTACCATCATCTGCTCGCCCCGGGTAGTGAATATGTTGACCCAGAATCTTTAAAAATCGAAAATGCTTTTACCACCAATGAGGGAGTTTTGGTCTTTTTCCACTATCAAAACCCTCAAAACAATCAAGTCGAAATTGGGGTAATAGCCTTTTCTCAGGAAAAAGACCCCAAGCTTCTTTGGCGCAGTAGTGAACCGGTTTGGCAAATAAACCCATCCTCAAAAAACAACTCGCCAATCTTTATTGATTTATTAAAAATCAGGGGGCAATATTTAGCTTATTGGTTAATCGACGGGGCAATTTGGGCTATAGTTTATCCCGATTATCGTATCAGCGGCCAAATCGAAATTAGGAAGAGCTATCAGTTAACCAAACCCGCCCAAAACCCACTTATTAGGCCTGAATCAAAAAATGCTTGGGAAGCCTTTAATACCTTTAATCCGGCGGCAATTTATGAGGCCGGTAAGGTTCATATTTTCTATCGAGCCCAAGGTTTTGACTATGTTTCCTCCATTGGCTACGCCACCAGCAGTGACGGCATCAAAATTGATGAGCGGTTTGACCGACCGGTTTTTGTCCCTACCCAGCCTTTTGAAAGCACTAAAAAGCCTGGTCAATTAAGCACTGCCTATTCTTCCGGTGGTTGTGGCGGCTGTGAAGATCCTCGCCTAACCCGAGTTGAGGAGCGAATTTATATGACTTACGTTGCTTTTGATGGTGTCACCGAACCCCGAATTGCCCTCACTTCAATTGCCCTAAAAGATTTTTTAAACCGCAACTGGCTTTGGAAAAAGCCGATTCTAGTTTCACCGCCCGGGGTGGTTGATAAAAGCGCTTGTATTTTACCGGAAAAAATTAACGGCCAATATGTTATTTTCCACCGAATTTTCCCTGATATTCTAATTGACTTTGTTGATTCTCTCGACTTTACTAATGGTAAATATTTAAAAGGCCAATATCACATTCGCCCCCGTTCGCCAATGTGGTGGGACAGCCGGAAAATCGGCGCTGGCGCTCCACCCCTAAAAACTAAAGATGGTTGGTTGTTAATTTACCAGGCCGTTGATGACAAAGAAGGTCATCGCTATAAAGTGGGAGCGATGCTTTTAGATTTAAATAACCCAACCAGGCTTCTTTATCGCTCCCGACAGCCAATTATTGAACCTGATCAGTGGTATGACAACGACGGCTTTAAGGCCGGAGTAGTTTACCCTTGTGGCGCGGTTATCATTGGTAATAATTTATTTGTTTATTACGGCGGCGCCGACTCTTATGTTTGCGTTGCCACGGCTAACTTAGACCGCTTTTTGGATCAGCTAAAAACTACCGGTAATGCTAAACTAGAAAATGCTGTTATTAAACCAAAAAACTAAAAAAATGATCAATAATTTGAAAGTGGTCCGCCATCCTAAGAACCCAATCCTTTCTCCTGATCCAAAAAATCTTTGGGAAACCGAGGGGGCTTTCAATCCCACCGTTGTCAAAGACGGCCAATATCATCTCCTATATCGGGCGATGTCGGCCAAAAAAGAGCATCTGGGCCAAAAAATGACCGTTTCTACCATTGCTCATGCTGTTAGCAAAAATGGCGTCGACTTTACCAAAAGAGGGGTTTTAGTTGAACCGGAAAAAGAATGGGAAAAATACGGTTGTGAAGACCCCAGAGTTACCAAAATAAAAAACAAATATTATATTTTTTACACCGCCCTGTCTTGCTATCCGCCAAAACCAGAGGGGATCAGGGTTGGCCTGGCCATTAGCAAAGATTTAAAAACCATTCAAGCCAAACACCTGGTCACCCATTTTAACGCTAAGGCGATGGCTCTTTTCCCGGAAAAGATTAACGGTCAATATGCGGCCGTCTTAACCGCCGATACCGACCAGCCACCGGCTCGAATTGGTTTGGCCTATTTTAATCAGCTGTCCGATATTTGGTCGCCGGGTTTTTGGAACAAATGGTATAAATGCCTGGATCATTATCGACACTCCATTAACTTGCGCCGCTTAAACTCCGATCAAATCGAAGTTGGCACGGTACCAATTAAAACTAAACATGGCTGGTTGCTAATTTATGCCCATATTCAAAACTACTACACTCCCGAAAAGCGGCTTTTTAGCATCGAAGCCGCCTTATTAGATAAAAATGACCCAAAAAAAATTATTGCCCGAACCGATGGACCAATAATGGCCCCAAAAACAAAATACGAAAAAAAAGGCGCCGTCGACAATGTGGTTTTTCCTTCCGGAGCCACGCTTGAGGGTAAACGCTTACGCCTTTACTATGGTGCCGCCGATAATCATTGCGCCCTGGCCGAAATTGACATCAACGACTTATTTAAAAATATGTTCCATAACCCTACCAAGGAAGTTTTTTTGGCCACTAAATATCATCATAATCCTATTCTTACTCCCCGCGAAGAAAATTTATGGGAGGCTAATTCCGTTTTTAACCCGGCCGCAGTTTACGAACAGGACAAATTTTATTTGGTTTATCGGGCTCAATCGCCGGATCATACCTCCACTTTGGGCTTAGCCGAAAGCGATGACGGTTTCCACTTTAAGCGTTTTAATGAGCCAATTTATACCCCCCGAGGGGACTTTGAACAAAAAAAAGAACCAGGGCGGCTTTCTGGTTGTGAAGACCCCCGAATTACCAAAATGGGGGACCAGTTTTACATGTTTTATACCGCCTATAACGGCATTGATCCTCCTCGCGTAGCGATGTCATCAATCACCGTTAATGATTTTGTTAATCATCGCTGGGAGTGGTCTGATCCGGTTGCCATCTCTAAATTTGGCGTTCACAATAAAAACAGTTGTCTCCTACCGGAGAAAATCAATGGCCAATATGTTATCCTGCACCGAACCGGGGGGAGAGATATCGCCATTGACTACGTTAATAGCCTAGAAGAACTAAAAAAAGAAGAAAATTGGCTTAAAAAAGAGCAGGCAATTTATCCTCGGCCTAATGGCTGGGATGGAGAAAAAATCGGTATTGCCGGCCCACCAATTAAAATTAACTCCGGCTGGCTGCTCCTGTACCACGGTGTTTCCGATATCGACCATCAATATCGGGTTGGGATGATGATTTTGGACCAAAACGACCCCGGCAAAGTTCTTTATCGAAGCAAATACCCAATTATCAAGCCCACCGAAAAATATGAACAAATTGGTGATGTTCCTAACGTGGTTTTTCCCTGCGGAGCGATCTTGGTGAAAAATACTCTTTTTATCTACTACGGCGGTGGCGATAAGGTGATTGGCATGGCCACCGCCCAAATAGACGAACTCCTAAGCCAAGTAATTTTCTAAAACCCGCTTGGGCGTTAATAATCTTTAAATTTCCCTCGCCAACGGATCGGTTAAAACTAGTTCCCCTCGCTTAAAAGAGAAAATATTAACCAAACAAGCTAACAAATCAACTACTGACCACTTTACCTAAAAACCACCAACAAGTTTTCCCCTAATTTTACTCGGCCATTCGGGCTGGTCCGGTAATCAACCATTGGTCATCAACTAAGGCCAACGGAAAAACTCGAAGAGAATCTCCTTCTTCTGAATATTTCAGATTAACAGTCGCTTCGGCTAAACTATTAGCCTGTCCGGTAACCGGGTCATCTTGATATTCAACGCTAACCAGCTCATGGCCAACATCGGGAATATCTTGAACCCCAACAAACAAGGGCAAAGAGAATTCGTCTTCGTCGTCAAGCGCCTCTTCTATTGCTTCCAGAGAAATAAGGGCCATCGCAGCTTCACGAGCAGCTTGGTCTGGCTCTGGGAGAGCGGATTTAATAAAATTGGCCAAAAACTCTTCCACCACCACCTCCGGACCGGTCACTGTTTCTTCGGCCTCTTCTTGAATTGGTTCTTCAAGAGGCTGGTCGTCCTCAAGATTAACTTCTGGCGCCTCAACCGGACTTTGATTGAGGGCTAAGAAACCGACCACCACCAACAAAACCAAAACAACTACGGCGACAATTGTGTTCTTATTCATTATTATCACCTCCTCCTACCTTCCTTATTTTACTAGAAAAATTGCCCCGAAAGCAAGATTATCGACATCGACAAGCCTTTATGAGATGAATATTTTAAGAAAGAAAATGGCCATTACCCTCAAAAAACTGATTGTTTTTTGCTCTCTTGCTACCTCTTTTTTAAAAAATGTTTCTTCGGTCGATCAAATAAAACATCGCTATTCTCAATTTTTTAATTTGAACTATAAAGGGTGGTGAACCACCAGTAATTAATTCTTTAATAATTCGCAAAAATCAAAGTATGAGACAAACAAATTAAATACGAATGCTGGCCGACAAACTGCAGTGGCCGCAGTGGCCGCCAAAATTAAAGACCAAGTTCTAATTCTTTCCTTACCGCCCTGCTGACATTCTTCATAACAACCTTGTAATTTTAACCAAACATTAATAATCCCGGTTTAAACAAAAGCAGTAAACCAATAACCAGCATTAACAAACCGCCAATTAAATGAGAATAACGGGCATACTTAGTTTGAATCCCGGTTACCCTAAGAGTAATCATGGCGGCAAAAAAAACAAATAAATCATCGATCATAAAAATAATCACATAAAAAATAAGATAAAGATAATATTGCCAGGTAGGCAAATTAGCCAAGGCCAAAACTTGAGTATAAATAGCCGGCAAACCAGCTGAACAAACCAGCTCAACCGCATTAACAGCAACCGCTAGTAATATTATTCCCAGCAGGGCCAAGAGAAATTGCCTTTTTTGGGTAATAGCTTTTATTTTCTGGAAAATTTTTTGCCTCTTTTGGTTGCCGGTTACCGGGCAAACTCCCTCCCGATTAACCCAAAAATCTCTCAAATAATATCCGCCGGCCACCAAGGCTATCAAACCAATCAAAATTCGAATCCAGGTTACCCAACCTAAAAATAAAAAGAGATTTAGCCAAGCCGAAAGAAACAAGAAATAAATTGCCCCGCTAGTAACAATAAAAGCAGTTCCTAAAATCCACCTTCGCTTTTTGTCTTTCATGCCCAACAATAAGCTAATTAGAAAAATTAAAGTCCACATGGCGCAAGGGTTAAAGCCGTCCAAAAGAGCCACCACAAAGGTCAACAGGGGAAGAGAAAGTTTGGCAATCTCTAGATCGCCAAAAACCGGTACTCTTATAGTGTCGGCCCCTTTTACTTGAGCTTGCTCGTTTTGATTTGACTGCTCGGCAGACAATAAGTTACCAACTAAGTCATCATGATCATTCTCTGTGGCCGACCTTATCATCTCTTCAATCCTTCGGCCGGTAGTTTCATCACTCTCATAACCAATAAGAAAGTCCTGGCCAATAATGGTAAATGGCACTCCGGAAATATTTATCCCTAACGCTTCTCCGGTTTTTTCCAGCAAAATTGAATTGGGCCGATTAGAAGTTACTTCATAGGCCTTAATCGTTAATTCGGGATATTGATCTTTCAGGT
>Ga0334888_1004779_pt1 | contig 11973 bp, 8 predicted proteins | sample GraSluR1_MG_FD_207227 | JGI IMG/M metagenome (GOLD analysis project Ga0334888, IMG submission 207227) | Sludge microbial communities from methane-producing bioreactor in Wageningen University, Netherlands - Granular Sludge_3_08-R1 | ecosystem: Engineered > Bioreactor > Anaerobic > Unclassified ...
ACAGCGCGTGCTTTTGCTCTTCCAGATTGGCGGCGATCATCGTGCGCAGTCGCTTATCCGCGTCGCGACGCAGCTCCTTGTCCACATATCCCTTGATGCCGGGCAGCCCCTTCAACAGCCGCTCGATTGCGCTCATGTTGTCCTGGGCGGCGTTCACAAATTGATCGCTCATGCGTTTTCTCCTGTCTGAGACTCTTGCGGGCGGCCCTCTGGGGAGGCCGGCGTCACAGCCGGTGTTGCGGCTGATGCAGCCGGCGTTTCGGTCGACGTTTCGGTCGATGTCGCGGCCGCCGCGCGTTTGGTCAAGAATACCTCACTGCCACAGTAGGGACAAACGATCAGTCCCTTTCCGGCAAATTGCAAATCGCCGCCGCAGTTGGGGCATTTGCGCCCTTCGGTCAACTGCTGGCTCTCTACGCTGTAGAGCATGCCCTTATCCCAGTTGATGGCGCCGCTGAACAACTGCTTGCCCACCAGGTTGCGGATCATGCCCTCCACGTCCTCGCGCGGCGCGCCCAGCCCGGCCACCAGTTCGCCCATGGTCACCTGGCCCTGCGTCAGCACCATATTGAGGATTTTCTTCTCCTGCGCCACCTGGGCGTACTGCACCTTTTCCACCGTACCTTTACGGAAGACATAGGCGCCCACGCCGAAGATCGGCGCCAACACGATCAGCGCCAAGAACATGCCCAACACCATCCCTGCCGATGTGGTTTCCTCCGCGCTCATCGCGGTCAGCGCCCACGCAGCGAAAGCCGCCAGCAGCAACGCGCTGCCGATCATCAACACCAGTCCGACAATTCGTCCGCCGCCAATCATAGATGCCCTTTCCCATCAGTGCTATCACTAGACGAAATCCTGGCTTAGCGGAAGCCGCCGCCACCGCCTCCGCCACCGCCTCCGCCTCCTCCGCCGCCGCCGGAGAAGCCGCCTCCACCGCCGCTCCAGCCGCCGCCCGACGACGAACTGGCGGGCCGGCTCGTCAACGTGCTGCTCGCCGACGACAACATGGCCCCCAGCCCCGCGCTCATGGCGGTGAGGCTGCCGCCCATGCCGCGGCTCATGCCGCTCAACCCGCCGCCAACACTTCCGCCGCCGCCGACAGGCGCCAAGGAGCCGCCGCCCATGCTGACCGGCCGCGGGGCGCCCGGCGTGTCGTAGTACCACGGGCGATTGGTCCCATAAGCGGTAGGCGTCGGGAAATACCAGCCGGGCGCGGGCGCATCCACCTTTTCGAACTTGCGGATGTACTCCTTCTCAAAACCGAAGGCGATGGCATAGGGCAGCCACTGGTCCCAGATTTCCTTCTGCGCCTCCAAGTCCGAATACTTATCGATGTCCTTCAGATAGGTTCGGAAGGCTTGCCAGCGCGCGGCTTCTTCCGCGCCCTTGTCCGTTTTGCGCGGCATGTAGCGCGCCATGATGAGCAGCGCCACGGAGGCGATCCCCAGGCCGACGCCGGGCAGCACGGCCGCGCCGGTCAGGTCGCCGAACATCGCCAAGAGGCCCACGCCCAATACCGACGCCAGCATGATCCCCGCCCCGCCCATACAGCCGAAGCGCGTGCGCACGCTCTCCGGGCTGACCGGATACAGGCCTTCGGCCACCACCGCTTTGTAGATATCCTCCTTGATGCCGTCGATCTTCGTATAGAACTTGTTCTTTAGATCGGACAGCCGCACCTCGTCCTTCTTACCGAAAAGTGCGTTGAGCAGCTTTTTCTCATACGACGACAGCGGCACGTCTTGCCGCTCGCGGCGATAGATAAAATCGGTGCTGGTGCGCAGCCAATTCTCCTGTTTGTCCTCGGTCATGCTGATGGCTTTGCGCCGCGCCAGGTCGACCAGCGTCGCCAAGATGTCCTCCATGTCGACCGTCTCGTCCAGCAGCGTGCCCGCCAGCGCCGGCGCCAACGTGCTCGGCGGTTCGGGCAGATAATCCGCCACCATCTCCACCGGCTTGTCGCGTCCAAAGCGATACCACAGCCCGTACAGGCCCGCGGTTCCGCCCGCGCCCAGCAACAGCCCGCCGAGGCAAAAGAACAGCGTCGCCACGGGTCCCCACCGATCACGGAAAGTCTGCTCGGCCTCGAGGCGGGCGACTTCCTCGTCGGCGCGCTGCTGCCACGGCTGCACTGCCCCATCCACCCGGCCGGGCGTGAACTCGACCCGCACCTCAAACTCCTCGTTGGGGTTAAGCTGCCGGGTCAGTTCGAAGATCACGGCGCGCTCGTCGTCCAGCACTGTCGCCGTGGCGTTGCCGCGCGCATCGCGGCCGTTGATATAAGCCGCCCACTCCTGAACGCGCGTGGATTCCGGCACGACGACGCGCACTGCCCCTTCGCGCACAGGGAAGCCGCGATCCCCGTAGATCGCCTTCCACCACACCTGGTCCCCACCTTCATAGAAGCGCAGGCCGTTGTGAACGGTGTAGCTGAGCGTGTAGGTTTCGGCGCTGTTGGAAGCCGGCGGAAAGAACCACTCGATGACGTAGCGGTCGCCGCTGTCGGCCACCGTAAAGGTATAGGGCTGCTCGCCGCCGCGCGCCTGGGTGTAGGTATTGCCCCGCCCGTCGGTGACCGCCCAGTTGTCGATATAGCCGAAGTTCCGCTTGGGGATGTCGCGATAGCCGGCTGTGAACGTGCCGGAGGTGAAGCGAATGGTCTGCCGCTCGGCCACGTCGAAGACGCCGCTGGCGCGGACAACAATGCTGACGTCGAAGCGATCCCAGACCAACGACTTGTCTTGCGCCTGGACGCCGGGCGCAAAGACGCCAAGCCACAAGGCCGCGACTACAAGCAGAATCGTCCAACGCATGGTGGTTCGCATAATTCCTCCACGGCTTGGCCGCACATCGACAACGCCCGGATAACGCCCGGCCGGCGCCGGATGGTCGGCTGTTCGGTTCCTACGCCCGCGGGCAGGCGGTTAGCGGGCCGGCTGATCGCCTGCGACCGGTTCTTCCGTGTGGCGGTCTGTCCTGTCCTCCTCCGTGCCGGGCGGCTCAGTTTCGGCATCAGCCGCAGCCAGCGCCGTCGCCGCATGGAGCAAGTTCTCGTCTTCATGCGCCAATGGCGGCAGTTCGCCCAGTTCCATCAGCCCGAAGTGCTGCATGAACAGGTCCGTCACCCCGTAGAGAATGGGGCGACCGACCGCCTCCAGCCGGCCCGTCTCTTCGATCAGGCCGCGCTGCATAAGCGACCGCAGCACCGCCGCGCAATCCACCCCGCGCACCGCCTCAATCTGCGCACGCGTCACCGGCTGGCGATAGGCCACGACGGCCAACGTCTCCAACGCCGCGCTGCTCAGCTTTGTGCTGAAGTCCAGGTTCAGGAACTCTTCCACATATGGGGCCGCAGCCGGCGCAGTAACGAGCTGATACTTGCCGTTGTGCACCTGCAAGCGCAGCCCGCGCTCCTGCCGCTTGTACTCCTCGGCCAAGTCTGCCAAGCCCTGCTCGACCGTCGCCGCCGGCAGATCCAGCGTTTTGGCGATAGAGGCGACTTCCACCGGCTCGCCCGCCACAAAAAGCAGGCTCTCCAGCACGCCGGTCAGCCCAACTTCCTCGCCGGCAGTCTCACTGTCCGCTTCCGGCCCCAGCTCGGCGGCCACGGCGTCTCCGGCCAACTCGCGCGGAGCGAGCCTGCGCGCCGCCACCGGCAGCCCATCCGCCGGCCCGCCGTGTAACGAAGCCCCCACAACAGGCGTCCTCGCGACCGGCCCGTCGCCGTTGCGATGCGGCTCAGATATTCGGGTAGGATCAATCTGTGACATCATCTGCGCAATGCGGTCTGCCGGCAGCGCCGCCCACAAGGCTCGCGCCCACGCCATGACCGCCTGGATAGCTTGTCGGAACGTCATAAGACGGCAAACGCCTCTGGCAAAGCCTCGGCCCAAGACGCGCCGCCGGGCTGCGGCCGGTCATTGCACCCAATCGGGATCGACCGGCGCGTAGCGCATGCGAACATCCAGCTTGCCGAGTTTAAGCCCCATGTCCTGTTCGATGATCTCACGCGTCACCTCGACGACCTCGTCAGTCTTCATGGGCACGTCTACATCCGGCGCGGTTTCGATCTCCAACTTGATGTCGACCGCCCCGCCTTTGGCCTTGACCGTAGGCGCGACGGTCACAATCTCGGCCAGTTGATCCAGCCGCCAGCTAAGGCGACGGCTCACGCTGCTCGGGTCCAGTTCGGCGGACCCGCCCTGCGCCGTACGGATGCGCACCCCGCGACGCCGCGCCGTCCACACTTCCAACACGGCCAAAAACCCAAAGAGAAGTACGGCGGTTATCGCCACGGCGATCTGGCCGATCAGGAAGTTCGTCGGGTTGGCGGCTTTCCACTCCGACAGCAAGACGCCGGCGCGGCCCAACTGCGTCTGCAGCCACGCAACCGTACCGAGCGGGATAACCGCGGCGACGCTTACGACAGCCGCCAGCGCCAGCCACAGAATCGTCGTGACCACGCGATTGAATACGTTCATGCAACGAAATCCTGCCTGCCGGTCACTTATCCCTCGCCTATTCTCCGCCGCCGTCTGGGTGAAGGGAGCATGTTACAACTTCTTGCCGGGCGTTTGAATCGATGGGCGGCCTATTTTGCCGCATATATCCTGTGCAGCGCTCTTGCGGCCTTGCCGTGGATTATACACCACGGGCAACCCGCAGACGAACGGTCTGCGTCCCCGCCAGCAGCAGCACGGTCAATAGTAGCCCGGCAAGGCTCATCGCCCAGCCCAGCCGCCAGCGGAGCGGCGTGTAGCGGAACGTCACCACATGCTCGCCGGCGGGCGTATAGACGCCGCGAAACAGGTAGTTCGTCGCATAGATGGGCGCGGCCTCCCCGTCGATGTACGCCTGCCAGCCCGGGTAGTTCACGTCGCTCAACACCAGCAACCCGTCCGCCTCGCTGGCGATGCGTACATTTACCTCCTGATTACCATACGCAATGATCTCAACTTGGTCGCGCCCCTGGGGGGGTGCGACCAGCGCCGGGCCGCCCTCGACGACCGCCGTCTCCCCCGGCGCGAAGTCGGGCGCAGACAGATATGCCAGCGTCTTCGCGCCGTCAGCCGCCGCGCGCACGTCGTGCACCAGATAGGCGCGCGGCAGCACATCCAGATTCTCATACACCTTGACATCGCCGCTGTGCGCCAGGCGGAAACGACCCCGGTCGCTGGGCAGCAGCGCCAAGAACATGCCGGTGCGCGCGTCGACCAGCGTCGCCGCCTGGATCACCGCTTCAACCGGGCCTTCGACCCAGCGCAACGCCAGCTGCTCCGGCGTAGCGGGCGCGTCGAAGGCCAGCCGCACACGATACTCCTGTCTGCCGCCCTCCACGTCGCGATAGACCACGGTCGCCCCCGCCGATGCAGCCGGCGCGCTGTCCAAGGAGCCGTCAGCCAGCGCCGCCCCCGGCGCTCCGCCGGCAACCAGAGGCCACTGCATCAGGTCGACGTCGCCTGCCTGCGCCGTCACCGTGGCGACCGTACGATTGCCCTGCGCCAGCGCCCGCATGTCGCCCTCCACATAGCCGATCAGGTCGACGTGCGTCGCCTCGAATGGATAGGGGACTGCCGCCTCCGCTTCCATCAGGCCGGAAGGCCCCAGCCGCACGCCGATCTGCCGGTCGTAATAGACATCCTCGAACCACAGGTCGCGCACCTTGTCGGTAACCACGTACTGCACGTTGAGCAGGCCCAGCAGCCTGGCATCCGGCACAGTCTTCACCTGTTCGCGCAGGCGGCCGTCGGGCACCAGTTCGTCGGGCGGGATGAATAGCCCCAGCACGTCGAGATAGCGGCGCAGGGGCAGTACGCCGCCGTCGAAGCCGTCCACGCTTGGCGTGCGCCACAACAGCGCCAAATTGGGGGCGAGAATCTCCTGCGCCTTGAGCGCCGTAACCAATTCGGCAAAGGCAGTCTCGTTAAGCTGGGGCGGCGAGGACTCGACCAGGATGCGGCGGTAGTCGCCCATATCGCCGGGGTCGAAGGTGATAGCGCTCATGCTCAGGAACCGGCCCGCCGCGCCAGGACCGGCCGCCGCGCGCGCCGGGTCGGTTAGCAGATGCGCCGGCGCCGTGCGCACGTCATAGACGGCCTGCGGAGCGGTCGGGTGCGTGTGCGGCAGGCTGCGCGCGGCCAGCAGCAGGTCCGCGGCGATGACGAACGCCAGTCCTGCGGCGGCGAGAGCGACATAGGCGTGTCTGCGCCTTTGCGCTAGGCTGTGCAGCAGCGCGTCCGCGCCCGCACCGGCCAACGCCGCCATGCCCAGCGTGTAGAGCATCATCCAACGCGCCGGCGCGCGGAATAGATCGAAGCCGGGTGCGACCAGATAGAGCAGGTAATAGAACGGGTTCCAACGGCCCAACGCCAGGAACAGCCCCAGCCCGGCCATCAGCAGGCCGAAGGCGCGAGCCGTCCCCCGGCCGCGCCACACGCCTAGCGCAGCCAGAGCCAACCCTACCAAGCCCACATACGCCACATACTCGGTATAGCCGAGCGTGCCGAACGTCACGCCCAGGTCGATTAGGCCATACGTGGGCAGCAGCGTCCACGGCAGTTTGAGCGGCCGCAGGCTAAAGCTGCTCGCCTCGCCGTAGTCCAGCCCGCCGCTGCGCAACCCCAGACCGCTCAATTCCAGCGCCGGCAGGAGTTGCGCGCCGCTGATCAGCAGGCCCAAAGCGGCGCCCAGTGCATAGACCAGCAGCCGCGGCGCCGCCTCACCCAGACGGGCGCGCATCCCCGCGCCGCGCGGCGCGGCCGCCGCCGGCCAGATCGCCCACACGCCCAGGCCGAACAGATTGATGTAGAGCGTCTGGGTGTGGCCGGCCAAGAACATGAGCGCCACCAGCAGGCCAAAGAGCGCGCTGCGCCGCCACAGTTCCGGTCGCCGCAGAAGATATCCCGCCCCGCCGCGTCCATCCAGCGCCAGCACGGCCCAAGGCAGCCAGGCCGCGCCGTTCATCTGGTTGATGTGCCCGATCAGCCCGCCGTAGAAACCGCTGCCCGCCAACGCCAGCCCCGCGGCCAAGCCCGCCCACGCGCCGGCTCCCCAGCGCCGCAGCAGCAGATAGCCGCCCAGACCCAGCAACCACGTATGCAGCGCCGCGCTCCAGTAGACCTGATTGGTAACCGGCAGCCAGCTAAACGGCCAGTGCAGCGGGTAGAGCGCCGCGGCCTGCGGGTTGGCCAGAAACGGCGCGCCCAGAAAGATATACGGGTTCCAGAAGGGGATCTCGCCGGCGCGCAGGGCCGCCGCTGCAAAGTCGCGGTAGGGGTAGAAATAGTGCAAGATGTCGCCGCTCGCCAGCACGCGGTTGGTAAAGAGCAAGCGGGCGTAGAGCAGCGCCGCGAACAACGCCAACGCCAGGGTGACCGCGGCCAACTCGCCCGCCCATCCCCGGCGCGGCACGGTCCGCGACTCACCGCTCCTCGAAGTAGGCGACTCGTTGCGGGCGATCATGGCGGCGCAGACCTCGGCAGGGCGGATGAGGGACCGTGTGCAGCAATGGCCGGCCAAGCGACGGGCGCACGGCAGGCGCACCAGTCGCACGGCTTCGCGGGGAGATGCGTCACCTCCCACACGCGGAAATGCTCGAAGGCGCCGCGCGGCGTCAGGGCCAACCCGCGCATCGCCATATGCGGGGCGAGATTTGGCAGGCTTGCCCAGTCCGGCTCAATCAAGTATGCGGGCGGGTAAGGCGTCTTGGCGGCGTTGTCAGCCAGATAGACCGTGCTGGGGAACCAGCGCAGGTCGACGCGGGCGTCACCTAGGGCATTGTTCAGATCATTGTACAGGTAGAAGCGATAATGCCAGCCCAACGCCTGATGATAGAGCACGTATTGCTCTCCGCCGAGCGTGCGCACCTGCTCGATTGCCGCGGGCAGCCCGGCATACGCACCGTGGTCACCGCCGATGGGGAAGGCGCCTACGGCCGCGCGCCAGGCCGGCGGCGCCCACACCAGCAGCGCCCCCGCTATGACGAGAGCCGCGCGCGGCAGCGTCCACGCCCGCCACGCAACCAGACGCCCTCCGCCCCAGCCTACAGCCAGGGCCAGCATCGGGGCCAGCGGCAGCAAGTAGCGATCCCACGCCTGGACAGTCGTCACGCCGTGCAGCAGCAGAAAGGCCGCGCTCCAGAGCGCAATTACCGCGATAAGGCGGTCGCGGCCGTGCGTCCGGCGTCCGGCAAATAAGCCGCCCGCTACAAGCGCGGCGGCCAACGCCCACGCCGCAGCGCTCCCTGCCAGATGCCAGACAAGCTCGCCCCATGCCGCCGCGCGTTCGGGCCATACGAGCGACGATGCCAGCCCCAGCGCGGCGTAGTTGCGCGTCGCCAAGTCCCAGGGCGAAGGCGCCACCGCCCAGCGCAGGCTGTCCCAATAGAGGACAGGCGCAACAGCCAGCGCCAAGCCCGCGCCCAACCGTAACAGGGCGCGGACAAACGATTGGCGCGCCGGCTCCCCGCGCGGGAGCGTCGCCCACAGCGCGCCCACGACCAGCGGCGCGAAGAGCAGCCCTTGCTGCTTGGTCATCACCGCCGCGCCCAGCCACAGCCCGGCCGCGCCCGCCCGCCCATAGACGGCCAAACACAGCGCCGACGTCCCGGCCAGCACAAGCAGCGGATCGGTAAAGGCCGTCGCGCCAAAGCTGACGGCATACGGGTTCAGCGCCAGCGCCGTCGCCGCGATCGTCCCCGCCAGCGGCCCCCAAGTGCGCCGCGCCGTGGCCGCGACTACGGGGATCAGCAGCGCACTACAGGCAACGTTCAGCCAACGTGCGCTTGCCTCGCTCACGCCGAACAGGCGAAACGCCCCGCCCAACAGCCACAGATAGAGCGGCGGCTTATCCGGCCATACCTGCAAGAACATGGGGTCGTCTCCCCAGGCGTGCAGCGCCCAGTAAGCGTAAATCGCTTCGTCTTCGCGCAGGGGAAAGCGGTCGAGCAGGATCAGCCGCAGCCCCAGCCCGGCTAACGTGGCCAGCGTCACCGGCAGGGCGTAGCTCATAGCGCGGGCGACGACGCGCTCGCCGAAATGCAAAGGCCAGATATGCGGCGCGGGCAAGCGCGTTGCGTCGCGTGAAGGCTGCGGAGAGACGGCGCCGTCGATCACGCTGCGTCGCATCTTCTCAGTGTGCGCCGCTGCACCGGTACGCCGAGCAACACGCTCCGGCGGATCGATGCCGCCACAAGACTAGTCCGTAAACCGGTAGCGGACCAGCGTGCGCACCGCAGAAAAGCCGTCGCTCCAGCCGATCTTTTTGCCTTCGTGAAAGGAGCGCCCATTGTAGCTGATGGGGACTTCAAAAATGGTGTAGCCGCGCTTGAGAATCTTGGCCGTCAGTTCCGGCTCGATCTCGAAGGCCCGGCTGCGCAGCGTCATGCCGTCGATCACGTCGCGGCGGAAACACTTGTAGCAGGTCTCCATATCGCTCAGCGCCGTGCCGAACAGCAGGTTGGTCATCAGCGTCAGCATCTTGTTGCCGAGCGTATGGGTCAGGCTCATGGCCGAGCGCGGCCCGCCCATGAAACGGCTGCCGTACACGACCGGCGACCGCCCTTCCAGCAGCGGCTCCAACAGCTTGATGTAGTCGCGCGGGTCATATTCCAGGTCGGCGTCCTGGATGATAAAGATGTCGCCGGTGGCGTGCAAAAAACCGGTGCGCAAGGCTGCGCCTTTGCCGCTGTTGTGTTCGTGATAGATGATGCGCACGTCCGGGTTCGGCTCGGCGCGCCAGCAGTCAAGCAGGTCGCGCGTGCCGTCCGTAGAACCGTCGTCGACGATCACCAGTTCTCGTTCCAGCGTCACCGGTCCGTCTAGCATGGGGTTCGTCCCGTGGCGGTTGACGGTCAGGTCTACGGCGCGCACGCGCTGGACGATCTCTTCCAACGTCGCCAGTTCGTTAAAGACCGGGATGATGACGGAAAGTCGCACGATCCGGCCTGCTACTCGCTAACCTGGTGCGCCAGGATGATGGCGTCCGCCACGGTGCGCATCGATTTGCGATTGTTCATACTCATCTTTTGGATTTTGCGGAATGCTTCGGTTTCGCTCAACCCCTGGGTATCCATGAGGATGCCCTTGGCGCGGTCCACGGCTTTGCGCGTCTCCAGCGCCTCTTGCAAATTGTCCACTTCCCGCTCCATGGCGCGGAACTCGCTGAAACGGGCCAGCGCCACCTCGATAGCCGGCGTCAGGTCGCTCTCGCGAAAGGGCTTGACCAAATAGCCCGCCACGCCGGCCTTCTGCGCTCGCTGCACCAGCTCCTGCTGGCTATAGGCGCTGAGCAACAGCACGGGCGCCACCCGCTCTTCGGTCAACACCTGCGCCGCCTCGATGCCGTCCATATCGGGCATCTTTATATCCATCAGGACGATGTCGGGCCGCAGTTCCCGCGCCAGATTGACCGCGCTGCGCCCGTCCCCGACTTCGCCCACCACCAGGTAGCCCAAGCTGGTCAGCATCTCGCGCAGGTCCATCCGTATCAATGATTCATCGTCGGCGATGATAACCCGTGTGCGTTCCACGTCCCCAATCTCCTCATTTCCAGCCGTCCCATTAGAAAGCGGCGGCCCTGCCCTTTTCCATTAAGCTGCAACCGGCCCTATGAGTTGCATGCACCGCTCGCCCGATCATATCATACTGCACGCGCTCTTGCCTTGCGACATCTGACCTGGATGCAGCGCCGGCACGCGCCTGCCGCCCCCTACGCGGCCATTAAACACGCGACCGCGGCCTTAGTCAACCCTGAGCGACCGTTTCGGGAAAGTCACAACCGCCCGCGTCCCTCTGGGCTTGGCCAGGGCTTCATCCGCTGCGCCGTCTCCGTCCGCTCGCTCCGCCGCAGCAAGTTCGCTCATCTCCGCCGTTTCAATCACCAGCGTTCCCTTGAGGTCATCCGTCACCAGCGTATGGATGATCTGCAAACCCAGGCTGCTGTTGCGCTGCGGGTCGAAGTCGGGCGGCAGGCCGCTGCCGCTGTTGGCCACCGTCACCCGCACCGAATCGCCCAAGTCTTGCAGCGCAATATCGATCTGGCCGGTCTGATGGCCCTGCAAGCCGTGTTCGACCGCGTTCAGCACCAGTTCGTTGATCACCATAGCGACAGGCGTCGCCTGTCCGGCCGGCAGCCGCACGCTGGGCCCGTGCACGCGGATATCGATCTGCTGCCCCGGGACGCCGGTCACCTTGCTCACCTGCCCCACAATGCGATCGGCCAGATCGCGGATATTGATGGGCCGGTGCTCATCTTCACTCAGGAATTCATGGATCACCGATACGCTCAGGATGCGGTTCACCGCCTCGCCCAGTTGCTGGCGCGCTTCGTCACTTTCGCTGCGCCGGGCCTGGATGCGCAGGATGGCTGCGATTGTCTGCAAGTTGTTCTTGACGCGGTGGTGGACTTCCTGAATGATGGCCGATTTGACGTTTAGCTCGCGCTGTTTCTGCACCGCCTCCGTGGCGTTGTGCAACAACATCAGCACGCCGTCGATGCCGGAGCCGTCGCGGCGCCGCAGCAACTGCCTCCAACGCGGCCAGTAGAAGAAGGGCATCTCCTGCGCCGACATGCACAGCGGCAGCGCCGTCCGCACCCACACGCGGCCGTCCGGCGTCTCGCGGCGCTCTTCCAGGCATGCGCCGGTCCCCAGCACGACGTCCACCATCTCTTCGTCCAACGGCTCCAGGTCGGCGACGCGCTGCCCCTCCACGTCCACGGTCAGCCCGGCCGAACGGAACAGGTTGGCGGCAATGCCGCTCATATACAGAACCGTGCGCGTGCGGTCGACCAGATAGATGCCGTCATACAGCCCAAAGCGCGACAGCGTTTGCGCACATTCCAACTCGCCGTGAGCGCACATGCGCAACAGGCAACTGACTGCGTGGCGAAAGATATACCGCCGCCGGTGATGGCGCTCGTGAGCGAACATATTGGTTTGCACGGCCAGCGCGCCGATCGCGATGCCTTGTG
>Ga0334888_1004782_pt1 | contig 11970 bp, 8 predicted proteins | sample GraSluR1_MG_FD_207227 | JGI IMG/M metagenome (GOLD analysis project Ga0334888, IMG submission 207227) | Sludge microbial communities from methane-producing bioreactor in Wageningen University, Netherlands - Granular Sludge_3_08-R1 | ecosystem: Engineered > Bioreactor > Anaerobic > Unclassified ...
CAGTCTCAAAATTTATATCATAGACAGACATTCTGTTCTTTCTGCGCTGATCATCGGGATCTGCGGGAGAAAAATTTAAAGCCAGCAGGTCAGGAATAACCGTTGGTAATGGCTATTAACGGTTGTCAACGGCTATCAACGGTTAACAACGGCTATCAACGGTTATCAACGGTTAACAACGGTTATCAACGGTTAACAACGGTTGTCAACGGATGTCAACGGCTATTAACGGCTATTAACGGCTATTACAGGCTGAAACAGTCCCCTGAAAGAGCCAGTGAATAAGTCATAATGCAGAAATTATAAGTAAGAAGTCATAAGGTGAAGGGAGGCGAAGACCGCTTTGCGCTCATTGCGGTTAAAATGATTCCCACAATTTTAATCTGTGTTAATCCGTGTTATCTGTGGTAAAACAAATTAGCGGGGGAAGCAAGACAAGCGGACCCTTCGGCTGCGCTCCCCTCGACTTCGCTCGGGGAGCGGGCAAGCGAGGGAAGCGACCCTTCGATTTCGATACCCAAACCACTGTCTCACTACAACTGCCCACCTGTCTGCCGGCAAGCAGGCTGATCACTGCTCCGACTATGTATAGGGGGGTGAAGAAAAAGCCGGCGCAATGCACCGGCTTTAAAGGTCCTGCTATCGCTTGCGGCTTTAAGGACGTATGACGATCAGGCGTTTGCTTTCTTCGAACTGATAAGTGGCCGTGCTCCCGCGCAGGCGATATAAATATAGGCCGGAGGATAGACCGTGAAGGGGAAGTTGTATCAGATGATCTCCCGCTTCCTGACTGCCCTGAAACAAGGTGCGCAGCTCCCGTCCCTGAAGATCGAGAAGGCTGAGCGCCACATTGCTTTCCGCACTCAAATGGTATCGTATTTCGGTATGCTCCCTGGCCGGGTTGGGATACGCTTCTCCGAGCACAAAAGACTTGGGGGCCTTATGTACTTCAGGTATCCACAAGATGGCGTCGGAAAGCTCATTGCCATCCGGGCCGGCCAGACTGCTGCCGCCTTTCATCTGCCAGGAGGTTTGGGGCAATAATGTGTGGCTGGCAAAAATATGAAAGAGGGGGGCACCCGCTTCCAGTTTCCAGGCTTCCAGGCCAAACCAGGCGATACGAAGCTCATTATCCAGGATATGCCAGAGGAACGAACCCTCTTCGTTGGCAGGGCGGACCTCCTCCACCTGATACCCTGCCGGAACCGCGATCACCAGGGAAGCAGCCCCCAACTCCATTGCCGATCCGGCGCGAAAAGGCAATGTGGTTTGCATTCCCTTGCTATCTATGGAACCAGAGACTTCGAGCCGCACTCCAGAGCGCGCCTGCTTGGCAGGATCGTAAGAAGCATCCACATCCCCCAGGCAGATACCACGGAGGTGGTACTGCCCCTGCCCGATGCCCAAGGTATAGAATGCCTGCTCGCTAAACAGCCAGTCGCCGGCCGGGAAGGAATCTATCGCACCCGTAAAGCGCCGGGCCACCATCAGGGCATCTACAGCATTGGCGTAGCCGCTGCCGGTGACATCAGCGGCACCCAGCCGCAGCTGCTGAAGGGAGACCGAATCTACAAAATGCTTGAGGATCAATAGTGCATCGGTGGCATTGACCCCGCCCCAGGGAAGGGAAGTTTGCGCACGCAATTGGTATTGGCCGGTGCTGACTTCGGCGAAGGAAAAGGCGCCTCCCTGGGAAGTCTGCGCCGTTTGTACCAGGGTATCCTTCCAAAGAGATACACTGCTGTTGCGCAAGGGGCTGGATGCGGCATTGTCGTAACGCAAGGTCCCGCTAATGGTAGCGCCGGCTTGGGGTCCAACATAAACGGTAAGCGCATCGCTGCCTTGGCAGCCATTGCTGTCGGTGACGGTAAAGCCAAGGCTAAGGGTGGCTGTATAGGTAAAGACCGGGTCAGCCAGCGTGTGATCTTCAAAGGCCCACCAAGGCGACCAGGCATATACATAGGGTGGGGTGCCCCCTGTGGCAATGCCATTCAGATAGGCGGTATCTCCGAAATCAATCACCTGGTCTGATCCTGCATTGGCTATAGGGTTCTCAAATACCCTCACCTCAAGGCTGGCCTCGCTGCCGGTTCCACAGGCATTGGAAGCGTGTACCCGGATGAAACCCTGCTGGGCCACGCCGTGGAAATCCACCGTCACCCAGGGCCTTCCACTGTACCAGTTGGTTCCACTGGACAGGATACTGGCACCGCTTGGTACGGACCAATGATAGGCAGCAGCATTGGCAATGCGTGCGATGCTGTAGGTGGTCACCGGGTGGCTGGCACAAATGCTTTGCAGACCGCTGATGCTTCCGGCCGGCTCAGGGAGAGGCTTTACCTGGTATTGTATGGGAATGCCGGTGTAGAGGCCGGTATAATAAATGTCGCTCACCTGCAACACCCTTGCGGTGAATGTGCCGGCCTGGGGTGCGGGTACCTCAAAATAGAAGGGGCTTTGCAGTATCCCGTGCAGGGTGTCTATACCCAGGCCATTGTCCACGATAATGCTCCAGGGGGCAGAACCACTCAGATTGACCGTAAAAGTGGCGGTATCACCGATGCACACATTAACCGGCCCGCTGAGCGAGGCAGTTGGCAAGGTATCGATGTAATAGAAAATGGTATCACGCTGGGTGATGCTCCATTTCCCGTGTTCATCTTTTGTTCTGACAAAGAGAAAATGCTCCCCGAAACTCACGCTGTCCAGATCCAGTTGCCAGGCCAGAAAGGGGACTTCCGGGCCGGCTGGGAGGGGAACAGGAGTAGCAGCTCCTTCACCGGGATCGGTATCCAGGAAATATTCGGCGGCGATGATATTGCTGGGGGGGAAATGCATCTGCTGTTTGTAGAAGGGCCGTGTATTTACCAGGCTCCAATGTCCCCGTGCATCGCGGGCACGGAAAAAGAGGGTATGAAATCCTTCTGTGAGGCTATCCAGTTCGATCAGGTGCGCCAGTGCCACTACCTGGCTGTCGGCAGGCAGAGGAAGGGGGGTTGCCTGGCCGGGGGCAGGCATTGTATCGATGGCATATTCCAGATAGACGATATCCACTAAGGTGTCAGGCAGATACTGTTTGTAGAAGCTGCGAACCTGGGTTTGGCTCCAGTTGCCGGCCTGGTCTTTCAGTCGGAACATCAGGGTGTGAAAGCCGTCGGGCAAATGGGTGATGTCCAGATTCAGGCCATAGGACAAATGGGCCTGTCCATTCAGGTTGAAGGGCGTACCCTGTCCAAATCCCGGATCCTGATGAAAGAAGAACTCTCCTCCCAGCAGTCCGGGAAGGGTATCCGGCAAGTGCATCCGATAAAAGGTGCGGGTGTGCGTGATGCTCCACCGTCCGAGGGCATCGCGGCTGCGAATGAAAAGGCGGTGAAAGCCTTCATTCAGAGACTGTAGGTTGATGTCAAGTGCAAGAGAATGAAATGCGCCTGGGGAAGGAAGAGGGATATCTGTCCCATTGCCCCGACCCGGATCCTGGTTGATGAAATACTCCATCTTAGTGAGCTGCGGAGGCTGGGTGTCGAGGCACATTTTAAAGAATCCTCGGGCCGTGGTAATGCTCCAGCGTCCACTGTCGTCTTTCGCCCGGAGAAAAAGATGATGAAATCCTTCGTCCAGCGTATCGATGGAGATGGAGAAATGCAGGCTGTCGAGCTGAGGGCCGGAAGTGATTGCCAGTGCCGTGGCGTTGCCCGGTCCGGGATCCTGATTGAAAAAGTATTCCATTCGCACAATCTGTTGGGCATTCAGGGAATTGCCTGTGCTCAGCCATAAAAGGAATCCTGTCAGCAGGAACAATACCCTGCCGGGGGGCCATTGGTATAATCGTTTTGTTTCCATAATAAAAGGGTTTTGAAATGCAGGAATGCCTTTTCTCTTCCCTTAGTTATGGGATTTGGTTTTAATGGCTACATCGATGACATCCGAAGGAACCATCGGAGTGTTGAGGTAATAAATGGCCGGGATGTTGGGCATTCCGGAAAGGATGTAAGGAGAAGCACCTCCGAACATTCCGCAGTCCACCCCGTTTTCCCCGGCTCCCAGGGCAGGAGAGTTGGCTTTTAATTGCCATTGACCATCCGTACTATTGCCGGTAGCCCCCACGAAAACGGTTCCCATATCCACATTCGACTGGTTTCCGTTGCTGCTGCCCCACTGCGTGCTGCTCCCGATGTTGTATGAGAAGACACTGTTATTATTGGTGAAATTGTAGGAGTAAAGGATGTTGTTCTTATAAATGGAATTATGCGCGTTTACATTCCCGTTGAAGACATTGTGGGTGAAGATCCCTGAAAAGTTCGCATTGGAGTTTAAGGATCCAAAAAGATAGCAGTTGGATACCATTACATTGGAGGCATCACTGAAATTAAAAGCGGCCCAGTGGTAATAGAGGGTACTGATATGCGACTGGGTAACCACCAGGTTGCTCAGATTGCTGGCATAGGTCCCTACCGACGGGTTGGTGGTAGTGGCAATCCGGCAGCGGGTAATGAAGATATTGCTGGCATAGAAGCGCACCTGTCCGATCTCACAACCCATTACCTTGGAGCCTTCACTTCCTGACTGGAAATAGATATAATTAATGCGGCTGCCCAGGGCATTGGCCTGGGTTTCTGGGTTTTCTCCCAGAAAATATCCTGTTCCAATGATGGTCAGCGTTTTGGAGGCCGTCAGGCTACCCACCCCGTTGGCACAGGATTCGATATAAAGGGTGTCTCCGTTCAAAGTGGTGGCTGCATTGTGCGCATCCTGGATGGAACTGTAGTGCGCACTGCTGCCGGGACTGCTGTTGACCCGCCATACAGAAGCATTGAGATTCATTGTTATCAAAAAGAAAAAGAACATTGTTGAGGGAAAGAGCAAAGATTTCTTCATCGCTTTAAGGTTTTGACGTTTTCAATTATTTAGACGCAGTAAAAATAAGGATATAATGTGTTGACCAAGTGACGTTTAACTGTTTGTTAACAAACAAGAGATTCCCATTTTAATGCTGTTATAACTTATACAAGGTTGATTACCAGGAGCTTATTAATATCTGATAAGACATCAGCCGCCAGGTATAATACGGTATATCCCGTAGGCAGATTAGGGCATTTGTGAAGGAGCAGGGAGGCTCATTTCTGCACGTTTATGAACAGTATTGTAACAATTCAGCACACAGCAGCGTCCAATGACTTGAATTCGTACTCCTATAAAATTGGATACCTGATTCTTAGATCGATTGGCATATATTCTGCTTATTCTATTTGTGAAAAAAATAACAAACAAGCCAATCCGTTGTCGAGCATTCATTCTATGATATCACTCCGAAAAGTCCATAAGTCATACCAGATCGCCAACCATTCCCTGGCGGTGCTAAAGGGTATTGATCTGGAGATTGCGGAAGGGGAGATGGTTTCCGTGATGGGATCCTCCGGATCAGGAAAGTCCACCCTTTTGAACATCCTGGGAATCCTTGATAATTATGATGAAGGGGCCTATTATCTGGATGGCCGGCTGGTGTCTGGTTTTTCCGAGACCCGTGCAGCCGCCCTGCGGAATCAGTACATCGGCTTTGTATTTCAATCCTTCAACCTGATCTCCTTCAAGAATGCGATGGAGAATGTTGCGCTACCATTGTATTACCGTAAAATTCCGCGCCGGAAGCGCAATGCTGTGGCAATGGGAATTCTGGAGCGGATGGGTTTGGCCGAATGGGCCCATCATCTTCCCAATGAACTGAGTGGCGGACAAAAGCAGCGCATTGCCATTGCCCGGGCACTGGTGAGCAACCCCCGGCTTATTCTGGCCGATGAGCCTACCGGCGCACTCGACAGCACTACTTCTTCCGAGGTAATGGATTTACTCAGGGAAATCAATGCAGAAGGGATCACGATGCTCATCGTGACACACGAAACGGATATTGCCGCCCGCACCGACCGGGTCATCCACCTGCACGATGGTTTGATCCGCAATGGCAATGGGAAGGCATCCGAAGTGATGGCGGCCATCAAGCGGGAAAGCGAAAAAACACTTAGCCACTAAAGCCCCAATGCGACTCCCTGACCTCGATAACTGGCAAGAGCTCTGGTCCACCATCGGGAAAAACCGCTTGCGGACTTTTCTCACCGGATTCAGTGTGGCCTGGGGCATCTTTATGCTGATCGTGCTGCTTGGTTCAGGAAATGGTCTGGAAAACGGGGTCAAGTCGGAGTTTGAAGGAGATGCGGTCAACAATATCTGGATCAATGCCGGCCAGATCTCCATCCCCTATCAGGGCCGCAAGCCCGGTACCCGCATTTCTTTTACCAATGCGGATCTGCAGGCCCTGGAAAAAGACATCGCCCACATCGACTATATTTCCCCCCGTTTCTTTATCTGGTGGAACACACAGGTTTCTTTCGGGAAGGAATACGGTTCCTATGAGGTACAATGCATTCATCCGGACTACCGCTATATGGAGGCCCTCGAAGTGAAGGCGGGAAGGTTCCTGAATGTGCAGGACCTGAAGCATTTCAGAAAAAGTGTGGCCATTGGCAGGGCGGTGAAAGAAGATCTTTTCGGCGAGGCCGATCCAGTGGGTGCTTTCATCAAAGTCAGCGGGGTTCCCTTTCAGGTGGTAGGGTGGTATGATGATTACGGGCACGAACGCGACATACAGCGGGTATATATTCCATATACCACTGCCCAGAGCGTGTTCAGCAATACGGATTACTTCTGGAATATCAGCCTGAATACCACCGCTGATATGGAAGAGAGCCGCCAGATGGAGCAGCAGATACGCAAGCTGATGGCCGGCCGGCACAGGTTTGATCCGGAAGACCGAAGGGCGATCTTCATCTTCAACGGGATCGAGAACTTCCAGCAGTTTATGAACCTTTTTAAGGGCATCCGGATGTTCATCTGGGTGATTGGCCTGGGAACCATCATCGCCGGGATCGTGGGGGTGAGCAATATTATGATGATTGTGGTGAAAGAAAGGACCCGTGAATTCGGGATCCGGAAATCCATCGGCGCCAGCCCGGCTTCCATCATCGGGATGATCCTGATGGAATCGGTGGTCATTACAGCAATGGCGGGATATATCGGACTATTTGCCGGAACCCTGTTGCTGGAACTCGTTGCACCGCTTTTTTCCGAAAGCGGAACCTTCTTCAGGAACCCCGAGGTAGATATCCGCATTGCCCTGAGTGCGACCGCTATTTTGATCCTTTCCGGCACCATCGCCGGGTATATCCCTGCCCGCCGTGCAGCAGCGATTCGCCCGGTGGAAGCATTAAAAGATGAGTAAAGATGTTTGACCGCGACCGTTGGCAAGAGATTTTCAGTGTACTGAGGCAAAACAAGCTCAGGACTTTCTTCACGGCCTTCGGCGTGTTCTGGGGCATTTTTATGCTCGTGATTATGATGGGCTCGGGGAAGGGATTGCAGAATGCGGTGATGCGGGATATGGGGGCGATGGCTTCCAACAGTTTTTTTATGTGGACCCAGCCCACCACGAAACCCTATAAAGGCTTTTCCACCGGCCGTCGTTTTAATTTTACCAACGATGATACCCGGGCACTGAGGGCACAAATCCCCGAGATTGACCGCATCGCTCCCCGCCTCAGGGCCTGGGGCGATCAGGGTCAGAATAACGTCATCAGAGGACTGCAGAACGGGGCTTTTGATATTTACGGTGACTATCCCGACCTCCAGGAAATCAGTCCGGTAAGCCTTACCAGCGGCCGTTTTCTCAATTATTCGGATATCAATAATTATCGAAAAGTGGCCGTCATCGGGCAGCTGGTGTACGACCAATTGTTCGAAGAAGAGGAAGAAGCGGTGGGGGAATACATCCGTGTCAATGGGGTCTATTTTATGGTCGTGGGGACCTTTAAGTCGAAGCGGACCGGCGGACAGGCTGAGCGCGAGAACCGTGGGGTTTATATCCCCCTCACTACGATGCAGCGCACCTATAATTATGGCGACAGGGTAGGATGGTATTCCATCACGGCCAGGGAGAATATCCCGGCCTCTATCGCAGAGGAAAAAGCAAAAAAACTGATGAAGGAGCGGCATACGGTGCATCCGGAGGATGAGCGGGCTGTAGGTGGTTTCAATGTGGAGAAAGAGTTTAAGAAAATGACGGGGCTGTTTACAGGCATTCGTATCCTTATCTGGATCGTGGGCATTGGGACGCTCTTTGCCGGCATTGTGGGCGTAAGCAATATTATGCTGATCGTGGTCAGGGAGCGCACCCGCGAAATCGGGATTCAACGGGCCATAGGTGCCAGCCCTGCCAATATCATAGGACAGATCATTACCGAATCCGTTTTCCTCACCCTCCTGGCAGGCTATATTGGCCTGGCCATTGGGGTAGGGGTGCTGGAAGGCATAAACCAACTCCTCGAAAAAGCTGGAAGTGAGGGAGAATTTTTCAGAAATCCTGAAATCGATTTTAATATGGCCATTACCGCACTCTTTATCCTTGTTATCGCCGGCATCCTGGCCGGCCTCATCCCTGCCCGCAAAGCGGTTTCTGTCAAACCCATCGATGCCTTACGTTATGAATAGTGCTGCGCAATTAATTCAAGCGGTTTTTACAAGATTAATCTCCTGAATATGAAAAAGATATTGAAGATCCTTATCATCCTGGTGCTCGCTGCTTCTTTTGTGTGGACCCTCGTATTCCTGTACCGGAAATCGCGGGAGAAGCCCGTAGAATTTACCACAGAGAGCCCTTATGTGAGCGATGTGGTGAAGAAGACGGTAGCTACCGGCTCCATTCTTCCCCGCCGGGAAATTGAAATCAAACCCCAGATCTCCGGCATCATTGATCAGCTCTTTGTGGAAGCAGGGCAGTTGGTTAGAAAAGGCGACAAGATTGCACGGGTGCGCATCATCCCGGATATGTTGCAGTTGAACAATGCCGAGTCGCGGGTACGCAGGGCGGAGCTGACCCTGGAAAATGCCCGCAAGGAGTTTGAAAGGCGCAAGGGGCTCTTTCAGCAAAAGCTCATCGCCGAGGCGGAATACGAGCAGTATGCCCTGGCTTTCAACAATGCCAAAGAAGAGATGGAGGTAGCCAAAGACCAGCTGCAACTCGTGAGGGAAGGGGTTTCCCGCCGGGCCGGGGAGATCACCAATACCCTTGTGCTTTCCACTATCGACGGGATGATCCTGGATGTTCCTGTGGAGGAAGGGAATTCGGTGATTGAGGCCAATACCTTCAATGCCGGAACCACCATTGTTACGGTAGCCAATATGAATGAGATGGTTTTTGAGGGTAGGATTGATGAGACGGAGGTAGGCAAGATTCGCGAAGGGATGCCCCTGGTGTTAACGGTCGGGGCTATTGAGGATCAGGAATTTGATGCCATTCTGGAGTATATTTCACCCAAAGGGGTGGAAGAAAACGGAGCCATTCAGTTTGAGATCCGGGCGGCTTTGCAATTGACCGAAGATGATTTTATTCGTGCCGGATACAGTGCCAATGCGGCTATTGTATTGGATCGCCGCGACAGCGTGCTGGTGATTGCCGAAGCCCTGGTACAGTTTGAAAACGACTCTCCTTATGTGGAGGTGGAAACCGCGCCCCAGTCTTTTGAGCGACGGGATGTCAGGCTGGGCCTCAGCGACGGTATCAAAGTGGAAGTGCTGGAAGGACTTGAAAAAGAGGACAAGGTCAAGGTTTGGGAGAAGGGGATGCAACCCTGAGCAGGCTGATTGTCAATGCTTCAATAAGGTTGACCTTTGGGTGTTCTGATCTGCTGATCTGCTGATCATCTGACCTGCTGTCCTGCTGATCTTCTGACCTGCTGATCTTCTGACCTTCTGATCTTCTGTCCCCGCTCGCGCGCATCTTACCGTATTTGCCATAGCCATAGTGAAGGTGAATTTTCTGACGCGTGCGAACAAGTCCGCCTTCACCAGAGCTACGGCGAATAAAAGGGTCATCTTCAGACGACTATTGCTTTTCGCCAAAGTAATGCGACAAAATTTATTTTATATTTACGACGCATCAGGCGAGCGGGCAATGAAATTCACGGGCGACATCAGTCAGGTACAAATTAACCAGCAAACAGTTATTGATTATGCCTTGATGAATGACCACACCTATTATCCGAGTCCATTACTGAGCTTTGGTAGCCAGGGATACACAAAGCATTATTTTGTGGAAAGCCAACGTGTAATGAGTCGTACTGGTGATTACTTTGATCAGGAAGCAGCTTTGATTCCTTTGTTCAATGAGCCTGGAACCATTGATATGAATGAAAAGGCAATACAGATTGAGACGCAGCTTGAGGACCACTTTGAGTGTTTCGGCCTCGGCGGTGAGTATTCATACAGCATAGATTGGCCCTGGCTGGAGGCTGAGGGCGAACCTGCTTTATACTGGTACCACAACGATCATTTAGGCTCAAGCAGCTTCATCTCCGATGCCACCGGCCAGCCCACCCAACACCTTGAGTACCTCCCCTTCGGTGAGTTATTCATAGAAGAAAGGGATTCCTGGAATACGCCTTACAAATTCTCCGGCAAAGAACTAGACGATGAAACCGGTTATTCCTACTTCGGGGCAAGGTACTATGATCCGAATATCTCTATCTGGCTTAGCGTTTACATCGAGCGCAGCCGAGATGTGGATCCGTTGAGTGATAAGTATCCTAGCCATTCGCCGTATAACTATACCCTTAATAATCCTGTTATGTTTGTTGACCCGGACGGGAGGTATACTTGGCTTGGTGCTAAGTGGAGACAAGCCCGTGATGGTGGTTCGAAGCTTTATAAAATTGGCAATGATTGGGCATACAATATCCAAATTAAGGATAATAATGGGACTCCAGTTGATTATGCTACTAAGGTTGGATCTAAAGTTCATCGGTCTAAGAATTGGGGTGGAATAAATTGGTTCACAAGATCCGGGGCAGGAGGTGAGCAGGAAACACGCAAAACTTTTTCGGATGTCGTGAGTGAGAAGATAGACCTGTTATTGCAAACACTCGGCATTTCCGGTGGGGCAAAAAATCCATCGAAAGGGGCCGGCAATCTTGGCGAAGAAATTATCAATGCAGCCAAGGATATTAATAATGTCCAGAAAGCTTATGAAGGGCTGAATAAATTAGGTGATGAACTAAATCCGTCAACCGAGAGAATTAAGGATCAGGCTGACTCTAAACAAATGGATGTCTACTATTACTCAAGTCCAGAAACAAAGAATGTACGCAATTGCAACCCATTTATAAAGGAAAATGAACACAATAGGGAGGTACTACGAGGTAGAGGCACGAGCGATAACCCGGTTAGTAGAGAAACTATGGATTCATTGAAATATGATTAAAATACTCATAATCCTTTTTCCTATTCTTTTGATTTGCATATCCTGCAAACAAACTGAGATAGAATACTATGAAGATGGTAGTGTCAAGCTTGAATACACTTTAAAGGAAGGCAAAATTGACGGAGAGCTTACGTATTTTTCACCTGAAGGAGCTATCCTTAAGAAATTGCGATATTCTGAAGGTCAATTAAATGGCGATTGTTATCACTTCTATGAGAATGGAGATATTAAAGTCATTGAAAGATACAGTAATGGGGCTCTAGAAGGCTTAACAGAATGGTTTTATCAAAATGGCTCATTTGAATCCAAGCACCTCTTTTCACAAGGTCAGTTGAATGGAGAATCTGTCTGGTTCTATGAAAATGGCAGCAAAAAAACCGTCAAGTATTTCAATAGTGACACCCTCTTGGGTATGATGAAGTTTGATAGTCTGACAGGAGTTATGACCCATAGTTATCAGCGTGTATGGTATTCACCATCAGAGGTCAATGCAAAGCTTGGAGATACAATCAATTTCAATGTTAAATACTTCAAGATTCCTGAGAAGCAATATGATTCATTGAGGTTAATGGTGTACAATCTTAGTCAGGAGGAGTCTGTTTTCGATACTTTTGTTGATCCAGACAAAGCCATTAGTTTTGTTATTGTGCCCTCAGGGTATGGAG
>Ga0334888_1004786_pt1 | contig 11961 bp, 10 predicted proteins | sample GraSluR1_MG_FD_207227 | JGI IMG/M metagenome (GOLD analysis project Ga0334888, IMG submission 207227) | Sludge microbial communities from methane-producing bioreactor in Wageningen University, Netherlands - Granular Sludge_3_08-R1 | ecosystem: Engineered > Bioreactor > Anaerobic > Unclassified ...
GATTGAATCTAAACCAACAATATATAAAAAAGATGTCTCCGCCCCCATCGAGCGTGCCTGTTCAAGCAGTCTAGCACCATCTTTTAAGGTTAAAGAGGCTTTAGCCTCTTTCATCATTTCTTCTCTCCTATCAAAACATTCCACGCTTAAATAGTAAGCAAACGACCCACTAGCAATCAATTTTTCAATTGCTTCAATAGAGCGAAGCTGAGCACCAATATATTGGATTTCTCCTCTAAAGCCTTCTCTATCAAATTCTTTTCTTATCATTAGTAAATGATCAACCAGTTCTCCTTCATCAGAAAAACAGCCTGTTACTACACCAATCGAGTCTAGATCTCTAAAACCATTCTTCCTGGCATTAGCTAATTGCACTACTTTTCTTCTAATAGCAAAAGAAGTAGTTAATAGCTGATCGTCTCTTTCTAGGCTATAAGTCCCACAAAACCTGCAACCACAACATTGACTTCGAGAATTAGAATTTAAAGTCAAATGTCTTTTATCCCTTCGGTAATAGGAATCAGTGCAGGTGTCTGATTCCACATCAGTTACTAAACCAATTGCCTGATCAGCCAAAAACAGAAAACCATTATTTAGCCGAAAAGGGGAAAGTGGTTTTTCACTTAGTGTTAAAGCAAAACGATACTCGTTTCCCGAAAAACAAGTCAAGGTAAATCTACCTCTTTCAAGGCCTGACTCATCATAAACACCAGAACAATTTAAAGCCAAAAACACAACGTCTTCTATTGGCAAATGATAACAAGAGGCAATTTTTTTTGCTTGATTAATATTAGAAAGTAAGGGTTGAGGCTGATATCTTTCAATAATTGAAGCTGAATTATGAACATCCCTTTCTAACATAAGACATTACTATATATCGTTGGATATTATACCATAAAAGACCAAAAAATAAATAAATTTAGTCGAATAAGTTATAAAAAGAAAAAAACCTATAGAAACAAAATTCTATAGATCAAAAGGCCCATAATTCGGCTAGTGATTACTAAAATAACTTTCCCAAAGGAAGGAATATATTGCTCGAATGGAGTAACGGGGGCTAACTAACCAGGCGGTTTTGACGAAAACGACGTTTTTCTTGCCTGGAAACGGCCTTTTTTCTCAGGCGAACGCTTTTGGGGGTAATCTCCATTAATTCATCATGGTCAATAAAACCCAGGCCCATTTCCAAGGTGACCGGAATCGGGGGGACCAGTTGAATAATACCATCAGAACTTTTGGAGCGCATATTGGTTAGTTTCTTGCCCCGACAAACATTAACTTCAATGTCGTCTTCTTTGGTGTTTTTGCCAATTATCATGCCCTGGTAAACCTGGGTACCCGGACCAATAAAAGTTGGCCCTCGACCCTGGGCAATGTTTAGCCCATAGGAAAGAGCCTTACCCGATTGGGCGGCCACTAGGGCTCCGGGGCGTAACTTTCTGATCGGCTTTCCCAAGGGCTGGTAATCAACCACTTGAGAGCTGAAAATAATGGTTCCTTTGGTTTGAGTAACCAGCAAACTCCTTAACCCAATTAGGGCCCGGGTTGGCAAACGATAAACAAATTCGGTTTCTTTTTCACTAATGGGGGCGGTATTGACCAGAACAGCATAGCGCCGGCCTAATTCTTGATTAATAATCCCGGCATAGTCGGTGGGGATAATAATATCTAGCTCTTCCACCGGCTCCATTTTAACTCCATCAACTTCTTTGATAATGACTTCCGGCTTTTCTACCTCCAATTCATAACCGTCTCGGCGCAACTCCTCTAAAAATACTGTCAAGTGTAATTCGCCCTTGCCGGCCATTCTAAATTTACCATTGCCGGCCTTGGATACTTGTAAGCTAAGGTTAGTTTCAGCCTCTTTTTTTAATCTTTCCTCCAGCTGATTGGCGGTGGAAAATTCTCCTTCCTGGCCGGAAAAGGGCGATTTATTAGGTTGAATAGCAATGTGTAGTGTCGGCTTGCCAATTTCCATCGCCGGCAGGCTTTTGGTTTGACCAACCGCGGCAATAGTGTCGCCAATTTTGGCCCCGGTAACTCCGGCCAAAAAAACAATATCGCCTGAGGTGGCCATTTCAACCTCTTCTTTAACCAGGCCCTGAGCGATAAAAATTTTTTCTAAGGCAAAAAGGCTGTTTTCTTTCTGAATTAGGCTGACCTTTTGGCCCCGGGTAATTTGGCCCTGATGAATGCGGCCAATTAGAATCCGCCCCAAATGATCGTCATGTTCAAAAGAAGACACTAACATTTTAAAAGGTAGGTCGTCCCGGTTTTGGGGAGCCGGAATAAAATCAATAATTTTCTCCAATAGCGGGGTAACATCGGCCTCAACATTAAAATCGTCCGGCATTTCTTCAAAGACCTGGCCGTTTCGGCCGATAGAATAGAGAATAGGGAAGTCAAGCTGATCCTCACTTTTAGCTAAATCCAAAAACAAATTTTCTGTTTTCTCGATTACCCAGGGAACACGAGCATATTGCTTATCAATTTTATTGATAATGACAATAATTTTTAAACCTAAATTTAAGGCTTGTCGCAAAACAAACCGGGTCTGGGGCATGGGTCCCTCCTGGGCATCGATAATTAACAGGGCGCCATCGGCCATACCCAGGGTGCGTTCCACTTCACTGGAGAAATCGGCATGCCCCGGAGTATCGATAATGTTAATTTTGGTATCGGCAAAGCCAATGGCGCAATTTTTGGCCCTGATGGTTATGCCGCGCTCTCTTTCTTGGTCGTTGCTATCCAAAATTCGGGAAACGGTCATTTCTTTCTGATTATCCCGAAAGGTGTGGGTTTGCTTTAATAGGGCGTCGATTAGGGTGGTCTTACCATGGTCGACATGGGCAATAACGGCCACGTTTCTTATCTTTTTCATATTTTTAAACTACTTTTTACCCTAAATGAAGGGGCAAGTGGATATTGTATCAGCCCCAGGCAAGAATTGATACTCCCCAGGCTCTTTTGCTAAAAAACCTTAACCTCCTTATCCTATAGTTTATATTAACCTGCCGTTTTTTTGTGTTATAATAACCTTATCGCTAATCAACCTTCCGTCGACAAACTAATTAAAATCTTTTTAAAAAGAGGTGGACGGATCGACAAGTACTATCTTCAAGATAATAATCAGAGCAAAAACACCCTGGTTTACCTTAAGGGTTGGTTTGCCGGCAAAAACATTCGTGAAGCCCTAAATAAAGCCCTTTTTTCGCCCAAAAACAAATAGGTTTGGGGGGGAAACTGGCTATTAGCCGGCCTTCGTGTTATAATACTTTTTGATTGATGCAGATTGTACCCTGGTACATCTGCTTATACTGATTTAGTTTTTTTAAAAGATAAAGATACCTCAAACTTTCTACTCAAGTATCTTCACATTAAAAACGACTTCATTTCTTTAAGCAGATCTACCTGGGCGCAATTGCCTCAATTAAAAACCAAAAATAACTTATGGCCTACTCCAAACGAAGAAACTATTATCGCCGGCCAACTTCTGGCTCTGGCAATCGGGCCAACAAAAGACGTTTTCAAAATTCAGAAAAAAAGCTCGACGAAAGCCTGTTTATTAAAAAAGCCAAAGGCGGCCCGGTTGAAAAACCTTTTGCCGAAGGAGCCAAGTTTGCCGACTACGCTCTGGTTGACCAATTAAAAACCAACATCGCCCAACACGGCTATCAAACCCCCACCCAAATTCAAGACCAGGTTATCCCTCAGGTTTTGGCCGGTAAAGACATTATTGGCGTTGCTAACACCGGCACCGGTAAAACGGCCGCTTTTTTAACCGGCCTAATTAATAAAGCCTATTTAGACAGAAATCAAAGAGTATTAATCATCGTGCCCACCCGGGAATTAGCCCTACAAATTGGCCAAGAATTTAACCATCTTGCTAGGGGGATGGGTTTATCTATTGCTACCATTATCGGCGGCGTCAATATCAGCCGGCAAATAGGTATTTTAAGATCAAATCCCAATTTTATTGTTGGGACCCCGGGCCGGTTAAAAGACCTTATCAAACGCAAAAAAATCGAGCCGGCCTCTTTTGGCAATATTGTCTTAGACGAGGTGGATCGCATGGTCGATATGGGCTTTATCAAAGATATTAAATATTTAATTTCCCTTTTACCCCAAAACCGCCAAGGGCTGTTTTTTTCGGCGACAGTTAACGGTAAAACAGAGCAAATCTTGCGAAACTTTGCTCACCAACCGATTCGAGTCTCGGTGAAACACCAAGACACTCTTGATAATATTGACCAAGATATCATCAAAATTACCAATCGGGGCGCCAAAATCGATGTCTTAAGAAAATTGCTAGCCCAACCGGGCTTTGATAAGGTGCTGATTTTTGGCCGAACCAAATGGGGGATGGAAAGGCTGGCCCGACTTTTAGTTGAATACGGCATTAAGGCCACCGCTATTCATGGCAATAAATCTCAAAACCAAAGGCAAAGAGCCCTGGCGCAATTTAAAAACAACCAGCTTCAGGTCTTAACGGCCACTGATGTGGCTTCCCGAGGTCTAGACATTGATAACGTTACCCAGGTAATTAATTACGACGCTCCGGCCACTTATGATGATTATGTCCACCGTATTGGCCGAACCGGCCGGATGGGTAAAAAAGGCTTAGCACTAACCTTTGTCGAATAACTCCAATCCCCGCTCCTCTTGAGGAAAAAACCCCTAAGAGTATAAAATAAAACAGTGCTATTTAGAAACCACGTTTATAAGGTTGTTAGTCAAATCCCCAAAGGAAAAGTGGCTACTTATGGCCAGGTGGCCAAACTGGCCGGCAATTCAAAAACGGCCCGAGCCGTTGGTTGGTTAATGAAAACCAACCCCCACGCACCCAAAGTTCCCTGCCATCGGGTAATTGGTTCTGATGGTCAATTAGTTGGCTATTCAGCCAGAAAGGGGCTTGTTACTAAAAAACAGTTATTAGTATCTGAGGGGGTAGTTTTCAAACGAGAAAGAATAGATCTTAAAATGTGTCTTTGGAAACCAAAAAACTAATACTTGGGGGTTGTTTACAACCGCTCTTTACTCGTTTATAATAGGTTGTAGTAAATTTCCTGCCCCCTAAAAATTCAAATAATGAACCCGGAAAGAAAAAGCGGCGCTCAAATCATTGTTGGCAGTCAATGGGGCGATGAAGGCAAAGGACTAATCTCCGCCTATATTACTAAGCGAGACCAGGCCGCCATTGTGGCTCGGGCCGGCGTTGGTCCCAACGCCGAACACGGCTACTTTCTCACCGAACAGGGTCCCTATATTAAAACCAACCAACTTCCTCTAGGTTGGATTCTAAACCCGGAAAGCAAAATAAGAATTGGTTCCGGCGTGGCCGTCAATCCGGAACTACTCCTAGAAGAAATAGGTAAATTTGGTTTAGAAGAAAGAGTCTTGGTTGATTATCGTTGTCCGATTATCACCAAAAATCATATTGAAGCCGAACGAAAAAGCAAGGGTATGCAGGCAATTGGCTCTACTTTTAGCGGCAGTGGCTTTTGCCGAGCAGATTTTATCTTAAGAAGGACCCAACAGGCCCAAGATGTTCCTGAGCTAAAACCATTTTTGACCGACGTTAGTAAGGAAGTTAATCGAACCGCCGAAAAAGAAATAGTAGTCGTGGAATCTTCTCAAGGAACCTGGCTCTCACTAGCCTTATCACCAGATTACCCCAACACCACCTCCGACAATGTCACCGCCATGGCAGCGGGAGACGATGTTGGCTTAAATTGGCAAAAAATAAAAGAAGTAATCATGGTAGTAAAAACCTTGCCAACTCGGGAAGGGCAGGGGTCTTTATGGACAGAGGAATTAACCCAAGAAGAAATGGCCAGTAGGGGAGTAGTGGAATATAGCTCAATCGGAGGAGCAATTCGGCGCAAGGGCTCCGGCATTAACTGGGAAATGCTAGCTTATGCCACCGAGCTTAACGGTGCTACCCAAATCGCCCTCACTTTTTGCGAACATTACGACCCCAAAGTAAAAAATGTTAAAACTGTTGATGGTATCACCGATCGGCTGTGGCAACTAATAGAAAAAGTAAGGGTTGAAACCGGTGTGCCGGTAACAGTTTTAAATACCGGTAAACCCTATAATTCTATTGTCGATCTTACCGGCCAAGAAATTGATTGGAGCCAAGTAGCAAAAGATCTAATTTTACCAAAAGAAGTGTAAGCCTGAATTTCTAGTTCCTTCTCTGAATAATTACCAGTGAAATATTTTTCTCAAAAAGAGGAAAATAAAATTAGAAAAGGGAACACTTGAAAAAATCGCTAATCTTTTTACCAAATAAAAAATTAAAAATATTATTGGTAATAATTACCAAAAAATAATAAAATATCCCTATGGCCGAAGCGGCTAGCGAAGCCTTTCCTTATTTTGGTTATGGTACTGTCCGCCAAGAAAACCCTCTTATTGCCCTGCGCCGAAAAATAGCTCCAATTCGTTTTAGACTAGCCGCCGAAGCGATTATCAAGGAAACCAACATTAGCCATCAATCAAAAATATTAGAAATTGGCTGTGGGGTAGGGCTTTTGGGTGAGGCTATCAAAGACCAAGTCCCGAATCAAGAAAACCATTATTATGGTCTTGATCTAAATTTTGACCCGGCCCTAAAAGAAAGCCAAAAACGAGGGTTATCGCCAATTGAAGCTAGCGCTACTACCTTGCCATTTCAGGATGAAAGTTTTGATGTTATTGTCTCAAACGACGTTTTCGAACATATCGACAACGCTGACCAACTAGTCAAGGAAACTTATCGGGTTCTAAAACCTGGGGGCCGGGCTTTTATCGCCATTGCCGATCCGTCCGAGGGAAGATTTGACCAAGTACCCGATCACATTAATAGGACAGGAGCTGAAAGCAATGTTACCTACTGGGAAAACCTTTTTAAAAAAGCTGGTTTTAGTCTCTTGCCGACTTCCCAAAAATATCGAAGAAAAGATTGGCGGCAAATTTTTAACTTACCCTTTTTGAGAAAAATTAAAGATAAACCGGTGCTTTCTTGCTGTTTTGATATCGTCAGCCGCCCCGGTGTCTATATTTTAGAAAAGGGGACGACCACTACTGCTTCAGTGGCAGAGAAATAAAAATAGGCCCGTTTTTCTTTTGTCCTCCCAAGATAGGGTTTGGGGAAGGAATTACTTTTCGGTTCTTTTTTGGCTAATTAAGGTTTCGGCAAATGCAGCCAGCTGAAGAAAAACGACTATTATTGTCATAATAATTGCCGGCCAGCCAAACCAATCGGGCCCACCGCGATATTTAGAGAAAAACTGAAAGTAAAAAGTATGGGCGGCCACTAGATAAAAAACCACATAGGTCATCGAATGAAGCCATTTCCAAGATTTTACCCCCAGCCACTTAATTACCCTACCAAAAGAGGTCGCCGCCAAAATAAGTGTCCAAAATAGGGCGATAAACCCCAATAAATTAGCCAAACCATAACCCTCTCCGCCAATACCGCCCCCCAAGGCGGCTAAAAAATTCCACTGGGGTCGGCCGCTCATGGCCAAGTAAAAATGAACTAAAGAGGTGATGGCAAACCAAATTCCCAATTCACTTCGCCAACTCCAAGGCAGTTTTAGGGGCGAAGAAACCACTGAGGGTTTTTTGAGTTTAGTGATCGGACCGATAATTAAAGTTAAAAATAACAGTAAAAAAGATGCCCGAGCAAAGGCGGCTGATGGACGAAGACCAAAAAGGCGGATAAAACCAAAAGCCAAGATTAAAGAAAAAACCCCAACCGCTAAATGTTGAAACCAAGTATTTTTAGCATCCATAAGTTTTTTTGTTAAAAATAAATTATCAATTTTTAAGAAAAAAGGCAATAGCTCTTTTTTTTATTCATTCTAGAAAATCTAATTAAAAAAACGCCACACCCCTCAGGGATCTAAAAAATACAAAAAAATTGTATTAAGACCCCTGAGCAGGATGTGGCTTGTTAGAGATGATTATCACCTCCTTTTCTAAGAGACAATTCCTCTTTTTTTAAGTCTTGCGGCGACGCAAAACTAAAGAGGCAAGAGAAACACCTCCCGCTAAAGCAATAACCATCAGCAATGATGGTTGGCTTGACCCTGGCTGACCACCGGTCGAAGGAAGACCATCGGGAGTTGGCATTGCCGTCTCCTTCGGTCCAACCGGAGTATCAGTCGGTGTTGGCTCGAACGGAGCCTCTGTCGGCGTTGGTTCCGGCGGAATGTCAGTAGGGGTCGGTTCGGGTGGTATAGTCGTTGGCGTCGGCTCCGATGGTGTCTCCGTAGGCGTTGGTTCCGGTGGTACATCGGTCGGTGTCGGCTCCGGCGGCAGATCCGTCGGCGTTGGTTCCGGGGTTTCAGTTGGAAATACCTCGGTTGGAGTCGGCTCGGGTGGTATGTCCGTCGGCGTTGGCTCAGGAATTTCTTCCGTATAAAGCACGACATGGGAAATGCCGTACTTTTCCGGATTGTCCCAACAACCATCACCGGGTCCTAAGTTGATCAACCGCTCCTCCTTGCCTGGACCACCGATATAAATGCAGACACCGACAACTTCATAGCCTTCGTTGGCTCCCCAACAGGCCCTGTCTTCATTGGCCTCGATCCACCCACTGCCATCGTTGTACTCATACCCCGACGCTACTTCGAACTTGACATTGCCAGCCGGACAGACATTGGCTCCTTGGGCCAGGGTTGTTGCCCCAGTAACCAAAGAGACAACCGTCAACACTACCAAAACTCCTCGCCACTTCATCTTGCTCTCCTTTCTAGAGAAAGCCCAGCGAAACCATTATTTTTAATCGAACAATCAACCTTTCTTCTGGCAAAGAAAAGCTGAGCTGGGACCACATCTTTTGAGGAAAAAAATGTGGGTCAAAGTTATTGGTCTGGCGACAAGAGGGGAAAACTAAAGTCTCTTGATTTTAAAGTGCTTTTTGGATAGTTTTTTCTGCGATTAGAAAAGATCCAAAATACTGCCTCGTATTATAGCTTATAGGACATAAAATAACAATCTTCGTGGATGTTGGGGGAAGAAAATACTAATCAAGAATTTTTCTCCTGATTAAGGTTAACCTTTATTGGCCGGACCATCATTGTCCCTGGGCGGCCAACTTTAAAAGCGGCCGAGCCGATAAAGCTAGCCAGAGCCAAATGAGCAAAAATATTCAAGCTGGTACTCAAATCAGTACCATTACCATTTTGGTTTTCCAAAACGGCTGCCTGTTGGGGAACAGGTAGCAAATCCGAGGTTTGTAAAGATTTAAAAACATCAACCGGCGCTACCTGACCGGTAAAAACCAAATAAACGTTAACGGCCGTACCGATAATTACTATTATAGAAAAAACTAACAAAAAATAGCCAACAGTTTTTTCCCTCATCAGCTCAATAATAAAATACTCACCAATTAAAGTAAAGAACAACCTATTTTATTTTTCTCTATTGCTTCGCTCGCCAAACCAGCCAATAAGCCAACTACCCTTTATCAATAAATACGGTAACGTATTTATACACCAAAATAGCGGGACAAAATCATCATCATTCTTTCCGATTAAAAATACTATATCGTATTTTATAAATAATCGATAAAAAGGGAAATCGTCAACCCGGTAAAAGCCGAGATTTTTTTCTTCGTCCAAAATTCCGGGTCCTCATACCACACGGGGTGCGGGGCCAAGGCAGGCGGAATGACGGAAAACAGAGTAAATATGTTAAAATTAGGCTGTCTTTCGGAGAACACAAAAGATAATTGGCGAAACGTGACCCAGATGGCTAAAACGATTGCCTGAGGCGATAAATTGTAATAGTCATAAACAAACAAAACATTTCGGGGATTGGCGCAGAGGCTAGCGCGCGCGCTTTGGGAGCGCGAGGCCGTGGGTTCAAGTCCCACATCCCCGACCAAACAAAACTTTCAGGGCTTTTGGACGAGTTTGATTGCTCGCTCGCCTCGCCAGAGTCGAAGCTCGAACCTTTTTCGAGCAAAATTTTTAAGCCAAATTCTGCTGATGCAGAATTGCGAGCGGGCAAAATTCATTCCCCTCAACCCCCTTTCTTCTTGCCCGCCCGAGCGTTCAGTTTCGGTTCTGCCGCGCGAAACACGGCAATCAGGGATTTTGTTAAAAAAGGGTCTAGTAGCGTTTAGTAATTGCGACCAAAAAACTAGAGCGGTCGCCCAAGAAGACAGGCCGTGGGTTTCCACCTTGCCTTAGCGTTCGCCTTCCTATACTGTTCGTATACGGCTCAAGCTGCGGCTATCGGTGGACAGGCAAGTCCCACATCCCCGACCAAAGCCTTTTTTGACTTCCTAAAATAAAAATGTCAAAATAAATCTATCTTGATAAAAAGGGAGGTGATTAAATTGAAAAAATATTTATTAGTTTTTGAGCTAATAACGTTTTTACTATTTGCCTCATTTACTAATGCCCAAGCTGAAGGGCCAGTTGATCTGTTAATAGACTCTCCTCAAGAAAATCAAGAAGAACCGATTAATTTAGTTGATGAAGCTAAAAGTGTTACTGTTGACCTTCAAGAAGAGCTAATTGAGCCAGGCCTCCTTCCCAACCATCCCTTATATTTCTTAAAATCAATATCTGAAAGGCTTGGTAATTTATTCGCTTTTGGTCAAATCAATCGGGCTCAACGAGCAATGGCTCTGGCCGAAAAAAGGCTAGCTGAGGCCAACGCCTTAATGGCTCAAGGAGAAACAGAATTGGCTCAACAAATAATGAACCAACACCAAGAGCAATTTTCTCACGCCTTTACCTTTGCCCAAAAAGCCAAAGAAGCCGGACAAAACACTGATGAGGTAATGGCTAAAATCGCCGAAAATACTCTTAGGCACCAAGCGGTTTTATTTCGAGTTTACGAACAGGCCCCCGAAGAGGCTAAGGGGGCAATTGAGCAAGCCATGGAAAACAGCTTGCGTGGTCACCAACAAGCCCTAGAGGCAATCTCTCAAGAAAAAAGCGAGGAGGTTGATCAAATCTTGGAAAGAATCGAAAAAAGACGACCGGCCATGAAAGAAAGAACTAATCAATTCCCAGAACAAGAAGAAAATAACCAAAACCTTCTTGAAATTAAAGAACAAAACCAAGAAAATTCTCTTCAAAAAATACAAACTGGGGATGATCAAGCTGGTGGGCAAGAGAATCTAATCCAAATCCAAGAGCAAGCTCAGGAAAAAACTCAAGAAAGAACACCGGTAATAAACCAACAATAAAACCTGTTCTTTGTCTGGAAGAGGAGACTGTAATATAATAGCTGTTGGTTTTATCCATCGGTGGTGCGGCGGTAGTTCAGTGGTAGAATGTCTCCCTTCCAAGGAGAAGGTCGCCGGTTCAAGTCCGGTCCGCCGCTCAAAAATTAAAAAGGAGGTTTATTTTTCTAGCTGTTTTTCTTCCAAGTTTACCCAATCGGAAAACTTTTCCTTAATTAGCTCCCGTTCTTTTTTTAATCTTTGATGGGTTTTAGCTAGCGATTCAGGAACATCCTGGTCAGTTTTTTCAAGGTAGTTAAAAATGGCCTCATGCAGGGCGTCGACAGCCAAAACCGAGCAGTGAATTTTTACCGGCGGTAATTGGCCTAAAGAATCAACCAGTTGCTTACTATTAATTTCAATCGCCTCTTTAAGGGTTTTCCCCTTGGCCATTTCGGTAATAGCCGAGCTGGTGGCTAGGGCGGCCACGCACCCAAAAGTTTGAAATTTAATATCCGATAAAAATTCCTCGCCCTGCTTGTTTTTTTCTACTTTGATATAAAGATGCATCATATCGCCGCAAACCGGGTTGCCAACCTTGCCAACAGCGGAGGGATTGGCCATCTTGCCAAAGTTTTTCGGGTTCTGAAAATGGTTGATTACTTGTTTAGAATAAGGCACCAAAATAAAATTTCTAATTCCTAATTTCTAACCTGCCTGTCGGCAGGCAGGTTACTAATGAAATTCCAGTTTTTAATTACCGATAAAGCCCATTGTTACATTGC